>Ga0310697_10001691_pt1 | contig 25009 bp, 14 predicted proteins | sample 172DNAGHGlowgp2_FD_203883 | JGI IMG/M metagenome (GOLD analysis project Ga0310697, IMG submission 203883) | Sheep rumen microbial communities from Palmerston North, Manawatu-Wanganui, New Zealand - 1728 DNA GHGlow gp2 (v2) (version 2) | ecosystem: Host-associated > Mammals > Digestive system >...
CAATAAAAGTTAAAAACGTTAAATCTCACTCTTTTTACCTCATTCAAGAATCAGTGACATCACCTTTCTATCGTTTAATGTGCAAGTAATTGATATAAGGGTATTTGCAAATACCAAGGTTGCACGTCCTTGGCCGCCGTATCTCTCCCCAGCACCTTGACCTCTATTGGGCGAAAAGCCTTTTATGGTTGTACCGCCTTAGATGATGTGCTCATCCTGAGAGTTGGCTGAAGAGTGTAAGTTCAGAGGACTATTTCTTTACGATATTGGCGAACTCGTTCAAAGACCGCACCAAACAAGAATGGGACAAGACATATCTCTTGTCGTTCGGACTGGTAACAGGCACAGGGAACCTAACTAATGCGGGCGCTTTGTTTGCCCTTGTCATTTGAATAGCATTTCCATGACAGATTGAGTTCCTAGACTCCGAGATGTCAGTGATCGTACAAGTGAACTCATACTTCCATGCTGGATGCTGCCACGCCATCATACCTTATCCCACATATACCTTGGAGGGATGAGGCATAGCGAGCCGCAGTAGTCGTTGCCGACTTCGAAACCGTGGAAGAGGGCTGTGGCGGGTGGCGTGGGGAAGGGCCACTGTAGGCCGAGGCCTGTGGCCTTGGCGTAGGCTTCGGCACGGCACCACCGCTGTGCGAAGAGGCGCTCGCGGCTCGACTCGTCGGGAGCGGCGGCCAATAGCTGGCGGTCGGCGGCGGAGAAGACGCGGCGGACGAGCTCGGGACGATAGCGCGTGATGCGTTGGATGTCGAGACCGAGGGAGCTATCTCTCATCTCTAATCTTTTATCTCTCATCTCTACCATTGCTGCTGCGGCCATTGAGCCGGAGTGGGAGAGATTGAAAGGTAACGTGAATTGTTCACTTTTCACTTCTAATTCCGGTTTGCCATGTTCGCCGACGACGTAGTTCATGTCGCGTTCATGCAGTCCCTGTTCAGCCAAAAGGGCATCGAGGAGGAGTGATGCGCCTATGCTTTGGGCACGGCCTCGGGGGTGCTTGATGGCCAGGGCTTTCTCGCGACGGAATGGTGACAGCTGCGTCAGGGCTTCGGCTTGCAGGGCGTCGTCGGCCATCAGTGCCGAGACGTCGCCGACGAGTAACCGGACATCAATGGCTTTGCCATTGACGACGAAGGGTATGCGGGTGTCGAGTAGGAGTTCTAACATACGAAAAAGCGGCGTGGAAGGCTGTTCTACGCCGCAAAGGTAAGAAAAAGTTTATGGTTTAAAGATTAAAGTGTAAACTTTTTGATGGTCAAACCGTATTTGTGCGGATCAATGGCCGAACGTCAGGTGGTCGCCGTCGGCATCGACGCGTATCTCTTGGTCGCGACTGACGGTGCCAGCGAGGATGGCCTTCGAGAGGTCGTTCAGGAGCAGGCGCTGGATGGCACGCTTGACGGGGCGTGCGCCGAACTCGGGGTCATAGCCTTCTCGCGTGAGCAGGTCGATGGCGGCGTCGGTGAGCGAGAGGGTAATGCCGTTCTCGTTGAGCATTTTTTGCACGCCGGCAATCTGCAGCTTCACGACTTCACGTATCTCGCTCTGAGTCAGCGGCTCGAACATGATCGTCTCGTCGATACGGTTGAGGAACTCAGGACGGATGGTGCGTTTGAGGTGCTCCATAACGGTTCGTTTAGTTTCCTCGATAACGGACTCGCGGTTAACGGCGGGTAGGGATTCTCCAGCGGTGCTATCGCCAGGTACACGGCCGTTGACGGGTGAATTGAGCTTGGCAAACTGTTCCCGAATGTATTCGCTGCCCAGATTGGACGTGAGGATGATGATGGTGTTCTTGAAGTTGACGGTGCGTCCTTTGTTGTCGGTGAGGCGACCGTCGTCGAGCACCTGCAAGAGGGTATTGAACACGTCGGGGTGAGCTTTCTCGATCTCGTCGAAGAGTACCACGGAGTATGGCTTGCGCCGAACGGCTTCGGTGAGCTGTCCGCCTTCCTCATAACCGATATATCCCGGAGGTGCGCCGATGAGTCGGCTGACGGTGTGCTTCTCCTGATACTCACTCATATCTATACGCGTCATCATCGTCTCATCGTCGAAGAGGAACTCTGCCAGGGCTTTTGCCAGTTCGGTCTTACCGACGCCCGTGGTGCCGAGGAAGATGAAGGAGCCGATGGGTCGCTTCGGATCTTGCAGTCCGGCACGCGAGCGGCGCACTGCGTCAGCCACGGCGCGGATGGCTTCGTCCTGCCCGATCACGCGTTTGTGCAATTCCTCCTCGAGGTGCAGCAGTTTCTCACGCTCGGAGGTCAGCATCTTAGCCACAGGAATACCAGTCCAGCGGCTGACCACCTCGGCGATGTCGTCGGCAGTCACTTCTTCCTTGACCATCGCCTCAGTGCCTTGGGCAGAGCGCAATTGCTCCTGTATCTTCTGAATCTCAGCTTCGAGTGCCTGCAGGCTGCCGTAGCGTATCTCGGCGACGCGTCCGTAGTTGCCTTCGCGCTCGGCGCGGTCGGCCTCAAACTTCAGCTGTTCAATCTGCTGCTTATTCTGCTGAATCTTGGAGAGCAGGGCCTTCTCGCCTTCCCACTTAGCATTGAAGGCATTCACCTCCTCCTGCAAATCGCTGATTTCCTTGTTCAGATTATCCAGCTTAACGCTGTCGCCCTCGCGCTTGATCGCCTCGCGCTCAATCTCCAATTGTTTAAGTTTGCGGGACTTCTCGTCGAGCTCCTCTGGCACGCTGTCGCGCTCCATGCGCAGCTTGGCGGCGGCCTCGTCCATCAGGTCGATGGCCTTATCGGGCAGGAAACGGTCGGTGATATACCGGTGGGAGAGCTCCACGGCGGCGATGATGGCGTCGTCCTGAATACGCACGCGGTGGTGGTTCTCGTAGCGTTCCTTCAGTCCGCGGAGGATGGAGATGCTCTCGATGGTGCCGGGCTCATCGACCATCACGCTCTGGAAACGGCGCTCAAGGGCCTTGTCCTTCTCGAAGTATTTCTGGTACTCGTCCAAAGTCGTGGCACCGATGGCCCTCAGTTCGCCACGCGCCAAGGCAGGCTTAAGGATGTTTGCCGCGTCCATGGCGCCTTCGCTCTTTCCGGCCCCGACGAGCGTGTGGATCTCGTCGATGAAGAGGATGATGCGTCCCTCGGCCTTGACGACTTCGTTGATGACGCTCTTGAGCCGCTCCTCGAACTCGCCCTTGTACTTGGCACCGGCAATCAGGGCACCCATGTCGAGCGAGAACAGCTGTTTCTCGCGCAGGTTCTCAGGCACATCGCCACGCAGGATTCTGTGGGCGAGGCCTTCGACGATGGCGGTCTTACCCGTTCCCGGCTCGCCGATGAGGATAGGATTGTTCTTCGTGCGTCGCGAGAGGATCTGCAGCACGCGGCGGATCTCGTCGTCGCGCCCGATGACGGGGTCGAGCTTTCCGGCCCGCGCTTCCTCTATGAGATTACGCGCATATTTGGAGAGACTTTGGTAGGTCTCTTCCGAGGACTGCGATTTCACCTGCTGTCCGCCGCGGAGCTCGCGGATGGCGGCTATCAGCTCCTTCTCGGTGACGCCAGCGTCCTTGAGGATCTTGGCGGCAACGGAATTGCTGCCTACGATGGCCTGCAGCATGACTTCGAGGCTGACGAACTCGTCGCCCTGCTTGCCTGCCAGTTCTTCGGCACGCGTAAGAATATTATTGGTTTCCCGCGCGAGGTAGGGCTCACCGCCCTCGACGCGTGGCAGGCTCTGGAGCTGTGCTTCCAATGCCTGGTTGACGGCTTGTTCGTTGACCGACAACTTACGAAGCAGGAAAGGAACGACCTGCTGGCCGGTTTTCATGACGGCGGCGAGCAAGTGCTCCGGCTCGATGGCCTGCTGGCGGCGAGCCTCGGCCACGCGCACGGCCTCCTGCACGGCCTCTTGTGCTTTGATGGTAAATTTGTCGAAGTTCATAATGGCATTTACAATTTAAAGATTATACGTTTTTACTCTTTCCGCCGCAAAAGGCGTGCGAAAGAATGGAAAACGGCCAAAAAGTCTGATGATGAGACATTTTGACCGCTGGAACATAGAAGAAACAAGCCGTTTTGGCGGAACGACGGGCTAAAGGGTCTCCACGAAATCCGTGATGAGGCGGAACAGAGGTTCGTAGGTGTCGAAGCGCACGGTCTTGATGTTGTCCTGCGGCGTGTGGTACCATTGGAAGGCGTCGCCTTCTTCGTTCTCGAAGAAGATGCAGGGCACGCCGCGCACGGCGAAGGGGTAGTGGTCGCTCTTCTCCTCCAGCTGCGCACGCTTCAGCCCCTGGAAGTAGCCGCCGCGGCGGTTGAGTTGTTCCAAGACGGGGAAAGCCCAGGCTCCGGCATCGCTGGGCTCGACGTGCAGCTGCGGGTTGTTGTCGCCGATCATGTCGATATTGAACAGGTATTTGATGCGCGCGAGGGGCATAACGGGATGATCGACGTACCACCGCGAGCCGCGCAGATAGGCATCTTCGCCCGAGAAAGCGATGAAATAGGTGTCGAACTTAGGACGATAAGGACACTGGCGGGCGTAGTATTGGGCCAGCGTGACGATGGCGGCCGTGCCCGAGGCATTGTCGTTGGCGCCGCCGTAGAACACACGTTTGCCGAGGTTGCCGAGGTGGTCGTAGTGGGCGGTGAAGACGATGCAGCTGTCGTGGCGCTCGCCAGTGACCTTGGTGATGACGTTGTCGGTCTGATAGTCCTTGAAGAACTGTTGATCGATGTCGGCGCTGATGGTCTTGGCTGTGGGCGGCAGCACCGAGGCTAAGGTCCAGATGGTGGGGAGCTGAGCCACGCGTTCGCCGTAGGCTTTGTAGAACTTCAGCGGTTCGTTCCAGGTGTAGATCAGCCCGCCGATGTGGCTGCTGTCGGGGTTCTGGAGGAAGGCGAAGTCACTGCGGTGGCGGTAGGGGAACCAGAAATCGCAGACGACGAAGACACCTCGGTTCTCAGGTCGCTGCAGGTCGGCACGGATGCGCTGGAAATCGTAGTGCAGCGTGTCGATATGGTAGAGGTTAAAGGTGCCGTGGGTGGCGGGATTGTATTCGCGCACGGTGAAGTCACGGCCGGCCTGCAGCCGTCGGCCGTCCACGGACAACTTCATGCGACCGGGGAACGTGTTGATGTCGAGGGTAAAGGGCTGGTAGGATACTTCATCGACGCCCGACTTCTGGAACTCCCTCACGAGATAGCGGCTGGTTTTGCGTACGCCGTCGTGAGCGTAGCCGCGGCCTTGATATTTCGAAGAACTGAGTTGCCGGACGATGCGCTTGAAGCGCGGCAGGTCCTGTGCCGTGGCGATGCCCGTGGACAGCAGCAAGGCCATGAGTACGTAAAAGATGTTTTTGTTCATTGCTTGAAAAAGAATTGTCTGTTCCGGGGACAAAAGTAATGAAAAGATACCATAATTTTATCATTTCTTTCCATTTTTCTTTCTTTCTCTTTTCTCTTTTGCGTTTTTCTCATAACTTTGCACCGCAAGAGCAATTTTTAACCTCAAAAACCTCAAAAAACCTCATAACCTCATAACCTCAAAAACCTCATAACCTCAAAAACCTCACAACCTATGAAAAGAATTCTTTCCCTGCTGGCATTGTGTTGTTTGCTCGTCCCGATGAGCAATCTCTCTGCCAAAGACGTGTTCGTGAACACGCCGAAGACCACGCTCATGCTCTCGGTCAACGAGGGCTCCACTCCCCGCATCCATTACTATGGCTCGCGCATCAACGCAGGCCAGGCACAGGAAATCTACGATGCCATGAGCATCAACTACGACGCTTACCCCGCTTTCGGGCGTAACAGCTACGACGAGACGGCGCTCAGCGTGACGCATGCCGACGGCAATATGAGCACCGAGCTGGCCGTCACCGGCTCGCGCCAGGAGGGCGACCTCACCATCATCTCGTTGAAGGACAAGAAGTACGACTTCTTCGTGGACCTCTACTACAAGGCCAACGACAAGAGCGACGTCATCGAGACATGGACCGTGATCCGCAACGGCGAGAAGAAGCCTATCCGTCTGGAGCAGTACGCCAGCGGCGTGATGACGCTGCGTCAGGAAGGTGCCTGGATCACCCATTTCCACGGCACGTGGGGCGCCGAGGCTCAGATGACCGAGGAGCCTTTGACCGCAGGCCTGAAGAATATCGTCTGTCACGACGGCGTGCGCGGCGGCATGGACGATCGTGCCGAGGTGATGATCTCGCTCGACGGCAAACCGCAGGAGAACAGCGGTCGTGTGATAGGTGCTGCCCTCTGCTGGACGGGCAACTATAAGCTGCGGTTGGAGACGCGCGGCAAATATCGCCACACACTCATCGCCGGCATCGACGACCTGCATACGGCTTATACGCTGAAGCCCGGCGAATCGTTCCAGACGCCCGAGCTGGCATTGACCTACAGCGAAGAGGGTAAGGGTGGCGTCAGTCGTGCCTTCCACCGCTGGGGACGCAACGTGAAGCTGCACAACGGCCATGGCCTGCGCGAGATCCTCCTCAACTCATGGGAGGGCGTGTATATGAATGTCAACCAAGAGGTGTGCGAACAGATGATGGACGGCATCAAGGAGCTGGGCGGCGAGCTCTTCGTGGTCGATGACGGATGGTTCGGACGCAAATATCGTCGCACGGACGACACACAGGGCCTCGGCGACTGGATCACCGACACGGAGAAACTACCCAACGGCGTGCCGGCCCTGCTGAAAGCTGCCGAAGACCGCGGACTCAAGTTCGGTATCTGGATCGAACCCGAGATGACCAATTCCAAGAGCGAACTCTTCGAGGCGCATCCCGACTGGGTGGTTGCTCATCCCACGCGCGAACTCTCGAAAGGTCGCGGCGGCACGCAGCTGGTGCTCGATATGTCCAACCCCAAGGTGCAGGACTTCGTATTCGGCATCGTGGATAACCTCGTCAAGGAGAATCCCAAGCTGCACTACATCAAATGGGACTGCAATATGTCGATGAACAACTACGGCTCGAGCTATCTCACCTCCGACAAGCAGAGCCACCTCGTCGTGGATTACCACCGCGGCCTGCGTAGCACGCTGGAACGTATCCGTGCCAAATATCCCGACCTCGTCATCCAACTCTGCGCCAGCGGCGGCGGACGCGTCAACTGGGGCTTCATGCCTTATTTCGACGAGTTCTGGGTGAGCGACGACACCGATGCCCAGCAGCGCCTCTTCATCCAATGGGGTACGAGCCATTTCTTCCCCACCATGGCCATGGCGCAGCATGTCAGCGCATCGCCTAACCATCAGACGCATCGCGTAATACCTCTTAAATTCCGCTTCGACGTGGCGATGACAGGCCGCCTCGGCATGGAGATGAAGCCCAGCGACCTCAACGACCGCGAGCGTGAGTATGCCAAGAAGGCTGTGGCATTCTACAAGGAGATACGTCCCATCGTACAACTCGGCGACCAGTACCGCCTCCTTTCGCCCTACGAGGGCAATGGCTTCTGCAGCGAGATGTTCGTCAGCGAGGACAAGTCGGAGGCCGTCTTCTTCTGCTACAAGTTCGAGCACTACGTGGATCTGCACACGCCGCGCTGGCACATGGCGGGCCTAGACCCGAACGCCACCTACCGCCTCAACGAGTTCGAGTGTGCCGAGCGTGAGCATTACTTCGAGGGCAAGACCTTCTCGGGTAAGTTCCTCATGGAGACGGGTCTCGATGCCTATCTCTCACGCCAGTTCTCTTCGCGCGTGATCCGTCTGAAAAAGATCTAAGCGCGCTCCGCTTCGTAGCCGTAGCTCTTCACCCGTTCGATGAGGGCGTCGGCATCGTGATTTCCCGTGACCGTGGCAGTGCCTGAGGCTAAGTCCACGGTCACTTCTTTCACGCCTTCCACGCCGCGGATGGCGCGTTCGACATTGGCCTTGCAGTGGTTGCAGCTCATGCCGGAGATGTGGTAAAGAAGACCCTCTCCCCGCTCACCCGTCAGGGGGAGAGCCTCACTTTGTTCGTGAGCTGATGCGTGGTCGTGGTCGTGACCGCAGCTGCAGGTGTGGCCGTGGTGAGCCTGCCAGAAGGCGTTGAGGAGCAGAATGAGGAGGAGGGCAATCCAGATCCAATCCATCACGGAGAGACTGTGGGCGCAGTGGGCGGCTTCAGCGAAATTGGCAGAGACCGCGAACCAGTCCTGGGGCAACAGGTAGTCGATACCGAGGCCGAAGAGGATGGCACCGATGATGATGGAGAGGATGTACAGCCAGAGCGTGCGCTTACCAAAAACCTTGCCGATGACAAGGATGGAGGCGGAGTTGACGGCGGGACCGGCCATCAGTAGCACCAAGGCTGCTCCAGGCGTCAAGCCCTTGGCCATCAACGACACAGCGATAGGAATACTGCCGGTGGCACAGATATACATCGGAATAGCTACGGCCAGCACGATGAGCATATTCAGCAACTTGTACTCGTGCAGCGCTGCCAGCCACTCGTTGGGCACAGCCACGGTGATCAAGGCGGCTATCAGCAGGCCGATGACGAGCCACTTGCCTACATCCTGCATCATATCCACGAAAGCGTAGTCGAGGGCTTCTTTCATACGTCCAACGAATGACGTCGAATGGGCTTCGCTGTGGTGATGACCACAGTCGCAATGGTCGTGGTCATGCTCATGCTTGCATTCGCAGTGGTCATGCTCGTGCTCATGTCCACAGTCGCAGTGGTCGTGGTCACCTGTCATCGCTTTCTCTGCAGAGAGCGTTTCGTCCTCACGTGCGTACTTATTTACTAACCACCCGCCGAACATTGCCGTGAACAGGGCGGCAATAGGACGGACGATGGCAAAGGGAAGCCCCATGAGCGAGTAGGTGGCTGCTATCGAGTCAACGCCTGTCTGGGGTGTTGCGATGAGGAAGCTGGCGCAGGCACCGTGGCTCGCTCCTTCCTTACGCAGCCCCACAGCCGTAGGAATAACGCCGCAGGAGCACAAAGGCAGTGGTATGCCTATGGCTGCTGCTTTCACCACACTCTTCATGTTGCGCGGTGCCAAGTGTTTAGAATACATCGAGCGAGGAACAAATACCCGCAGCAACCCTGCGATGAAGAAACCCAACAGCAGGTAGGGAGCCATTTCGGCGGTCATCATGACCAGCGCGTCCCAGTAACTTTCAATCCAGTTTAGTGCCATATTATTTATTGATGATTGATGAATGACGATTGATGAATGATGAATGTTTTATCTTTTTCTTCGTTTTGACGCTGCAAAGGTACGGCAAAGGTTGTGCAACTGGGTTGCAAAGTGTTGTTTCGGGGCAAAAAAAGCATGTAAATGCAGAAAAAATGCCTCAAAACGAAAAAAACTCTAATCTTTAATCTCTAATCTCTAATCTTTTTACTACCTTTGCACCCGCAATCGAAAGAACGCACCCAGGAGAGATGCCAGAGTGACCGATTGGGCCGGACTCGAAATCCGGTGAACGGCTTGTCCGTTCCGGGGGTTTGAATCCCTCTCTCTCCGCAAAAAAGGAAGCCCACCGGCTTCCTTTTGTCGTTCAAGAGAGGTCTTCAAACCCCACCTCCCACATCCTCACGCGCTTATTCCCCGACTGCTTCGGCTAAGGCAAGCTTGCCTTGCATTCGGGGAGCGCTGAGAAGTCATCTTTGAAAAAGATATTCAATCTTTTCCTTCGATGCCACCCTCTCTCTCCGCAAAAAGGAAGCCGGTGGGCTTCCTTTTGTCGTTCAAGAGAGGTCTTCAAGTATTAACCGCCGATGGTGGCACTTAAGCCATGGGCTGCGAACTGGCTGATGATGCGTTGCAGGGTGTCTTCAGCAGGTGTTGACATGGGCAGACCTTTAGGGTTGTAGGTCGTACCTCGGCGTGCGTGCTTGTCCTTGCCTGCATCGTGGTAGGGCAGGAGGTTGACTTTTTGCCCGCCGACGGAGGCACTGAAGGCAGCCGTCGCTTCGATGTTCTCCTCGTCAGTGTTGATGCCTTCGATGAGCGGAATACGGACCTGGAAGGGAACACCGAGAGAAGCAATGAGGCGTAGGTTCGAAAGAATGAGCTCGTTGGAGACGCTGGTGAAGAGCTTATGCTTCCCGGCATCCATCACTTTCAGGTCGACGAGGAAGAGGTCCGTCTCAGTAGCTACGGCACGAACCACGTCGGCTGGGGCATAGAGGGTCGTATCCACGGCGCGATGGAAACCGCGTCGGCCAAGCTCGTGCAACAAGTTCATGAGTGGAGGCTCCTCATTTTCCATTTTCCATTTTCCATTCTTCATCTGAAGAAGCGGTTCCCCGCCGCTTACGGTCACGCCGCCTCCGCTGTCTGTCATGATATCCCGTTCCTTCTCAACCTCGGCAAGCAGCTCCTTCACCGTCCACTCGCGTCCGCACATCTCGAGGGCGAGGGTAGGGCACTCCCCTCCCTTGGGGAGGGGCTGGGGGTGGGCTCTTATATACTCCAACTGCCTCGGATACCATCCGCAGCTGTTGCAGCCGATGCACTTCTTAGCCTTGAACAGCATCTCGGGCTCGGGCAACCACGACTCGGGGTTATGGCACCAGATGCATCGCAACGGACAACCTTTCGTGAAGATGGTCGTTCGGATGCCTGGGCCGTCGTTAATGGCGTAACGTTTGATGTCAAATACAATCATACGGCGGCAAAGATAGCTATTTTTTCCCTTATCCACGCTATAATTTTTCACTTTTCACTCTTTTACTTTTCACTTTTTGCGTATCTTTGCCCTCGAAATGTTCACTTTAATAACATTTGACGTATGAAAAGAATCCTTTTGACAGTCCTTTTCGCCCTGACGATGGGATTGAACGCAAAAGCGCAGGTCAATGTCCCTGCGCCGGAAACGGAATTTGTGATGCAGCTTAAGGTGACGCTGGATGCGCCCTATGTGGTTGGTGAAACGCCGCATGGCAAACGCACCGTGATTCCCATAACTGGCGGCACCTTCGAAGGGCCGCTCCTGAAGGGAACCATTCTCAGCGGCGGCGCCGACTGGCAGCTGGCGAAGGGCAGTCGCACGGAACTGGAGGCCATCTACAGCATCAAGACCGACGACGGCGTGTTCATTCATATCCGCAATCGCGGTATTATCAGTACGGGCAAGAACCCCGACGGCACGCCTTCGTTCTATTTCAAATGTGCGCCGACCTTCGAAGCCCCTGAGGATAGCAAATACGCCTGGCTCAACAACGCCCTTTTCCTCTGCGCCCCATCCTTTGGAGGCGACTTCAAAGGCATCGTGCTGAATGTGTGGAAAGTGAAATAACGGCGTCGGTGAAATCAGACCTCCTCGTTCTCTGTGCGGGCAATGATCTCGTTCTGCAGCTGCTCGGTCATGTCGTTGAAGTAGTCTGAGTAGCCTGCGACACGAACCAGGAGGTCTCGATAGTTGTCGGGATGCTTCTGTGCATCAAGCAAGGTTGCCGTATCCACGATGTTGAACTGGATGTGATGACCGCCGAACTTGAAGTAGGTGCGGATGAGCTGTCCGAGCTTCTTCATGTCCTCTTCGCGCTTGAGCAGGGCAGGCACGAAACGCACGTTCAAGAGGGTGCCGCCGCTCTTCGTCTGGTCGAGCTTGCCGAGGCTCTTGATGACGGCCGTGGGACCATGCGAGTCGCTGCCATGGGCGGGCGAGGTGCCGTCGGAGATGGCAAAATGGGCGAAGCGACCGTTGGGCGTAGCACCGCAGACGCTGCCGAAATAGTTGTGGCACGTCGTCGAAAGCATGTTCAGGTGTGTCTCGCCGCCGCGCGTATTGGGCCGTCCTTCAATGGCTTTCACCAAGTCCTCATACACCCGCACGGCGATGTCGTCGGCATAGGGATCGTCGTTGCCGAAGAAGGGCGTGTGGTTGCGGATATACTGGCGCATAGGCTCCAGGGCGCCCCCCCAGTTCTTCTTGCACGCCTCGAGAATCTCATCCATGGTATAGCGTTTGTCCTCGAAGACGTGCTTCTTAAGCGTCGTGAAGCAGTCGGTGATAGTGCCGAGGCCGGTGCATTGGATATACGTCGTGTTGTAGCGCGCACCGCCGCTGTAGTAGTCCTTGCCTTTCGCGATGCAGTCGTCGATGTAGAGGCTGAGGAAGGTGGCGGGGGCATAGAGCGAGAACATGCGCTCGATATAGTTGTTGACGCTGAGCTTGAGGTTCACGAAATAGATCATCTGCTTGTGCCACGCCTCATACAGCTCGTCGAAGGAATGGAACGTGCGCGGGTCGCCGGTCTCGAGACCTAACTTCTTGCCCGTCTCGGGGTCTATGCCGTTGTTGAGGGTGATTTCGAGAATCTTGGGCGTATTGAGATAGCCTGTGAGCAGGTAGGCTTCCTTGCCGAAAGCGCCTACTTCGATGCATCCGGAGCAACCACCTTCACGGGCATCTTCGAGGGTCTTGCCGGCACGCGTCATCTCCTTGATGTAGGTGTCGGGGTTGAAGACGGAGGGATAGCCGTGGCCCTGACGGATGACTTTAATCCCCGCCAAGAGGAAGTCATCGGGTGTGTTCGAGGCGATATGAATGCTGAGGCCGGGTTGCAGCTCGTGCAGCTCTTCCTGAACCTCTAAGATGATGAAGGAGAGTTCGTTGGCGGCGCTATTGCCATCGCGGTCCACTCCTCCGATATTGATATTGGTGAAGTCGTTGTAGGTGCCGCTCTCGAGGGCTGTGACGCCCACTTTTGGCGGTGCGGGCTGGTTGTTGAACTTGATCCATAGGCAGGAAATGAGTTCTTTCGCCTGGTCGCGTGTCAGTGTACCGTCTTCGATGCCTTTCTGATAGAAGGGCCACAGGTGCTGGTCGATATGCCCGGGGTTCATCGAGTCCCAGCCGTTGAGCTCCGTCACTGTGCCGAGGTGCACGAACCAGTACATCTGAATGGCTTCCCACAGGTCGCGAGGCGCATGGGCTGGCACCCAGCGACAGACGGAGGCAATTTTCAGCAATTCCTGTTTGCGCTGAGCGTCGGTTTCTTTGGCAGCGAGTTGTTCTGCCAGCTCGGCGTGGCGCTCAGCAAAGAGTATGGCGGCATCGCAGGAGATGGCCATGGCTTCGAGTTCCTGCTGTTTGTCGGTGGCTTCGGGATCATAAATATAATCGAGCTCGGCGATGCGTTTCTCGATGCGGGCCTTGACGTCCAAGAGTCCTTCGTGGTACATCTTGCCGTCCATGGCGGTGTGGCCTGCTGCGCGCTGCTCCATAAACTCGGTGAAGACACCGGCGTGGTAAGCTTCTTCCCATTCCTTCGACACGTGGTTGAAGATGCGCTCGCGCTGTGTCTTGCCAGCCCAATAGGGGATGACCTCGCGCTCGTAGGTGTCTATGTCCTCCTGCGAGATATGGTAGGACTGCAGCTCGCGGGTGTCGAGCGTATGCAGGTCTTCGACCGAGTGACAGGTCAGCTCGGGGAAGGTGGGCACGGCCTTGGGCACAGGTCCGCGTTCGCCAACAATCAACTCATCTTTGCCGATATAGATGGTCTTCTTCTTGCATATCTCATAGAAGTTCTTGGCGCGTAGCACAGGCGTCGGCATCGTGCCGTAGTACTTCTTGTAGAACTCGGTTTCGATCAGCGCGCGTTCAATGGAGAGCGTCGTGGGTGTGTCAAAATTCTCTTGGCGGAGACGCTTGATGCGCTCATTCATTCCGCCTTCGTTTTCGGGATATTTGATGTTGAAGTTCATGATTCCTGAATTTATTTCGGGCGCAAAGGTACTATATTTTCTTGGTCGTTCCACAAACGAACGGTACAATAAACGTTAAATATCTGAAATTATGCCTCTCAATTGCCGTCAATTATGTACTTTTGCTGCGCAAAGAAGCTAACACAATGAAAACAATGCTCCGTTTTATGGCCGTCGCTCTCCTGACGTCCATCTCTTTCCTCACCGTTCAGGCACAGCAAGGCCCGAGCACCTATGACGACGGCGACTCACTCGCTGCTCTCGTCAAGATGAAATATGTATATAGCTTCGAAGAGGCGTTGGCCAAGGCGCGACAGACGAAAAAGCCCATCTTCTTCAACTGCTTCGCCGACTGGGCACGACCGTGCCACGGCATGAACGGCATGGTGTTCTCTGATCAGGCGTTCTGCGATTGGATGGACAAGAACTTCGTTTGTTTCTTTGCTGACGTGACCAAGCCCGACAACCGCCACCTGGCACAGCGTTACGGCGTCAGCACGTTTGCTCACTATCTGGTTCTGGATGCCGACGGCCAAGTGCTTCACCGCATCGTGGGAGGAGCGCCGCTGCCTGATTTCCAAGATCGTGTGGCATTGAGCTTGAGTCCCAAAACCTCGCTTGCCGGCACACGTGCGGCCTACGAGAGCGGCGACCGCTCGAAGAAACTGTTGCTTAACTACTTGACGGCATTGAATCTTGCGGGTGAGGACAGCTTGTACAACAGCATCTCACCAAGCTATACTCAGCAGCTGCAGCCCAAGGACTATGCCAGGAAAGAGAACTGGCTATTTGCACGCAAGAACATACGTGAGTCCAATGACCCGCTGTTTCAGTATCTGGTGGATAACCGTACCGCCTTCGACAAGAACATCGGCAAGGAGAAGGTCGATGACCTGATAGCATCCATCTACGGCAAGGATATCTACGTCTATGCCACCGGCGACAAGGCGTTTGACGAGAACGCGTTGCTCAACACTTACCTGGCGATGCAGAAAGCAGGGCTGCCCCAGACGAACAACGCTTACGCGCTCTACAACATCGTGAAACTGTACGGCAAGCATCAGTATGCGCAGACCATTGAGGCGCTGAACCAGCTGAAGGATGAGCAGACGCACTACATGATGGATGTGACGCTGAAATACCCCGACGCCACGCCTGACGAGAAGAAACAGCTCATCAGCTACTACCGTGAGCGCGAGAAGCAATATGCTGCCGTGGGCAGTTCGCTGGCACGTGCCTACCGCGATCTTACCGATAACCTGAGTACGCCTGTGGGCCAGGTAGCTGCAGAGGGCGGCATAGCCTTCACCTCCGCCACATTCGACGAGTTGCTGGCCAAGGCCAAGGCCGAGAACAAGCTGGTGTTCATCGACGGCTACACGTCGTGGTGCGGACCATGTAAGATGCTGGCCAAGCAGACGTTCCCGCAAAAAGAAGTTGGCGCATACATGAATCCCCGTTTCGTAAGTGCTCAGATAGATATGGAACGCGGCGAGGGCCCTGAGCTGGCTAAACACTTCAATGTCTCGGCTTATCCTACCATGCTCATCCTGAGACCGGACGGCACGCTGGTGGACAAAATCGTGGGCTTCCTCGCTCCCCTGCCTTTCCTGAACAAGGTGAAGAGTATAATTGATAATTGACAATGGACAATGGATAATGGATAATGGATAATGGATAATGGACAATGGACAATGGATAATGGACAATGGACAATGTATAATGGATAATGGATAATGGACAATGGACAATGGACAATAATATAAGGTACAGCTTTTTCTTCGTCCTCCTCTGTCTCTTCGTCACCCTCCCTGCACATGCCTGGCGAATGGTAACGTCCTACGGAATGGAAAATGGGAAGATGTTGGTGCGGGCCAGCGTCAATGGCGTGGAAGGACGTTTCCTCTTAGACACAGGAGCGCCGTGCAGTATCACACATACCTTTGCTCAGCGCGCCGGCATACAAGGTGGCCAGACCACCCAGGTGTATGACTCCAATGGCAGTATCGTAAGAACGACCATCGTGAATCTTCCCGACCTGAAGTTGGGCGGCTTCACGTTTACCCTCCTGCAGGCCATGCAGTTGCCCGAGGGTAATATGGTGGAGCAGTTTGGCGTGGACGGAATCGTGGGCTACAATCTTATGCGTCAAGGCATTGTGAAGTTTGACGGCCGCAACCGTCAGTTCATCCTCACCAACGACACTACTGGCTTGGGCATCAATGTTAACTATGGTATCTTGCTTGCCGACGATCCCTATTCCACGATGGTGCCTATTCGCGTAGGCAATACGATCGACACCGTGATGTTCGACACGGGCGCTTTGGATTTCTACGAGATGAGCAACCGTTTTTACGCCCGTGTCCAAGCTGACACGACCCATTTCCGCCGCCTGGCATCGGGCAAGGGCATCCTGTCTATGGGTGCCGCCGGGCTTGAGGCCGCGTCGGTGAAGTACCGCGTGCTCATCCCGAAGAGTTACATCGGGAATATTAATTTTTCCAATTTAACGACGATCACCACCGACGCCATCGATTCGCGCATCGGCTCGAACGTGCTGCTCCACGGCGATGTCATCATAGACTACCGCGAGAAGATGTTCTTCTTCCAGCCTTTTGAAGACACAACGGAGCCCATCAACGTTTATCAACCCGAATGGGACGTAGTGATAATCGTGATGGGCAACCAATTGGTGGCAGGTATGGTTTGGGATAATGCCAAGGGAGATATTCGTTCGGGCGACCGTGTCGTGGCTATCGGCTCGGAGCGCATCGACCACGTGGACATGGTTCAGGCCACCACGCAAGGATGGGCAGGCCTGAAACCTGAAGGCACACAAATCACCTACCTCAGCAGCAAGACGGGCAAGGAAGAGACGATGACGATCAGTATGAAGTAACTTCCTTTGCCTGATAGACCTCTTCGATGCTCATGGGCTTCTTGATCGTGCCGAGCAGTTTGACCTTACCATCGGGCATGACGGCGTAGTTCAGCTCGTTACGCAGGCCCGTGAAGTCGCGCCAGGGGGCGAGCTTATCATAGCAGATGAAGTCGGTGAACTGGTGCTCAGCCTGCCACTTATCCATCAATTCGGGGATGAAGTAGATGCCGGGCTCCACGGTGAACACGAAGCCGGGCTCCAACGGGCGCGCCAGACGCAAGCTTTTGAAACCGAACTGCGTACTCTTCTTGTCGCCGTCGAGATAACCCACATATTGTTCGCCGAGATTCTCCATATTATGCACGTCTAATCCTACCATGTGCCCCAGTCCACAGGGGAAGAAGAGGGCGTAGGCGCCGATGCGTGCAGCTTCGGCTGGGTCGCCCTTCATCAGACCGAGTGCTTTCATGCCTTCGCAGATCTTCGTGGCAGCGGCGATATGTGCCTCGCGGAAGGGAACGCCAACGGCCAGTGTATCGACGGCGGCGTAGAACGAGGCGAGGTGAATCTCGTAGATCGTTTTCTGACGCTCCGTGAAGCGGTCGCCAACGGGCATCGACGATGAGAGGTCGCCGGCATAGTGCGACTTGGTCTCAGCACCCGCATCGAGGAGGAAGATATCACCCTCCTGGCAGCGGTGGATGAAACCGTGGTTGTGCAGCACTTGTCCCTGCACCGTAGCGATGGTGGGGAAGGCGAGGGCGTTGCCATGACGGCAGGCGACTTCTTCCACGGCAGCGGCCACCTCAGACTCATGAATGCCGGGTCTGACGGTGCGGTAGGCAGCCAGATGCATCTCTGTGCTCAGGTCCACGGACTTTTCGATGAGAGCGATCTCTTCGAGCGTCTTGTAGTTGCGCTGGCTGACGATGGCTTTGATGAAAGGAACGCTCGCGCTCGAAGGCTGTGCTGCAGGTTCCACGCCGAGCAGTTCCCATAGCCAGACGCGATGGTCGCCACGATAGGGTGGCAGAAAATGAACGGGTTGGCCTTTGCTGCGAGCCTTGTCGAGATAACCTTTCAGCTCGCTCATCGGTCGCGTGTCCGTGATGCCGAACTCCGCGGCACGCTCCTTCAGCGTGGGCATCGTGCCTGTCCAGACGATATCATCGATCGTCAGCTCGTTGCCGAAGACGATGACGCGGTCCTCGTCCACGTCGATGATGGCGGCGAGGTCGGGGTCGTCCATTCCGATGAAATACAGAAACGTACTGTCCTGACGAAACTTATATGTGTTGTCGGCATAGTTCATGCCCACCTCGGCATTGCCGAGGAACAGCAGCAGACCGCTGCCCATATCCTTCTTCAGGCGGGCACGGCGCTGTAGGTAGGTTTCTGTCTTGTTTCTCATAATGGTGTTATATTTGTGTTACGGAAAGAATAATGACGTTGGTAGGGTTAAAGCAAAGGCAGCAGGCTTCGCATGGCTGGTGGAACGGCGTGGTTTACATCCGTCTTTTCAACTTCGTCGAGGAAGCGTAACCCCTTTTCGGTATTACCGAGGCCGAGGTGTCCGAGTGCCATCATGAGGTTGCAGTGGATGGTGTTCTTCTCCTGCAGGTCGCCGTCCCAGATGAGCAGGTCGGGCAGCGAGACGGCGAAGTAGTCCATCGTTTGCTTCTCGAAGATGTGTTGCTGGCCGTAGTTGATCAGCTTGTAGCAGAGACTGTTGGCCTTTGCGTCATCAGACAGCTTGCGGTAAGCCAGTGCGGCGTAGAAAATCTTGTCGGGCTTGGCGTCGTTGTAGTACATGGCTGCGGCGGGTTCGGTCGGTCCTTCGGTGGCCTGCTCATAGTGATGCCGTGCTTCATCGATGTCGCCTAACTTTTCGTAGGCGAGCCCGAGGAGGTAGTGGAAGTCGTTTTCCTGAGCGCCATAGAGCTTGCCTTCGCCGAGGTGATGTGGATATTCAAGGCACTGCTTGAGCAGGCGGACTGCCAACGCTATGTTCTCTTTCTTCTCTGTGCCTTCGGTGAGCAAACGTTTCGCTTGCTCAACGCGGCAAATCTGATACTGTGCGGACACCTTACCTTCGCCGCCCTCCCACGGGTGGAAGATATGGCTGTCGAGTTTCTGCATCGCTTCTTCGTAGCGCCCAACTTGGTTCAGCAACGTGATTTCCTCGAGCACAAGGTCGTCGCGGCGCTGGATGAGATTGGGGTATTGCTGTAGGAAGGCAAGGCGCTCGGCATGAGGACGTTGCAGCCGTTTGTAGAGCTGGTCGAGTTCCATGAGCACGCGCTCGTCTTTCTTGTCGAGCTGGAAGGTACGCTCCATATACTCCACGGCCTCGTCCTGCCGTCCTTGTTTGTTGAAACGGGCGAGGGCCAGGTTGCGCCATACGGTGGGGAACTTCGGGTCGAGTTTGGCCGATAGCTCCCAGTTCTCGATGGCGACGTCGTACTGGCGCTTGTCGTAGTAGAGGCAGCCAAGATAGTAGGGCGCACGGGCGCCGTCGGGGTTCACGGTCTTGGCCATACTCAGCGCCACGACATCTTCTATGCGATTGGGGAAGCAGCAGTAGCTGTCCATTTTCTCGGCCTGTTCGAAGGAGGCATTGGCTGCTACGGCATCGCCCAGCTCCAATTGTGCCCATCCTATATAATATGAGGTAAGCGGATGCTTTGTCTTGCACAGCTTTAGGATGTCGATGCACTCCTGCCAAAGGCCGGCTTGCGCATAGTCCAGCGCCAGCTCATGGTAGTTGAACACGCTTCCGTGCATCAGCTCACTCATCTCCTTCAGCAGGTCCTTGTCCTTCGTTAGCAGGTATTGTTCGTAGCGAATGCCATAGTTGAAGGGATCCAACCTTAGCGACTCCTTGATGAGCGACAGCCGCTCATTCAGCTCCTGCGAACTGCCCATCTGCAGACCGCCTTTCTGCTTGCTGTCCTGTAGCTTACGCAGCACGACGGCCTTCAAGGCGCGCGCCTTATGGTTGCAGCTGTTGAAGATGAGACTGCGGTTGAGCTCGTCGAGCGCATCGGTGTAGCGACCTTGACTGACGCTGATGCAGGCGGCTTCGAAGTAGCCCGCATCGGCCCACGCCTTGTTCCACGTCGATTTCCAAAACAGGTCGTAGGCTTCCTGCTTACGGAACTGGAACTTCAGCGCGAGGGCCAGATTGAAGATGGCCTCGCCGTCGTAAGGGTTGGGATTGCGCTTCTGCCATATCTTAACAGCCTTGCGCAGGTAGGTCTCTGCCTTATCGAAACGTCCGCGGCGCAGGTACCAGAGACCTGTCTGGTTCAGGCAGCGCACGTCGTTGGGGTCGCGGCGCAGCGCTTCCTCGTAGTAGTCGAGAGCCGACCACGTGGCATGGCGGTATTGCTCCAAGTGCAGGCCCGTCAGGAAGAGTTGGTCGTTGGTCTTGGTCTGCTCGGGTGGCAGCGCAGCCTCAGCGGCTTCGGGGATAGGACGTACCTCGTCGGGCTCTGGCGACCATGACAGCAAGGCCTCACCCCCGACCTCTATACCAGTGGCGAGGGGAGTAGCTACCTTATATATATTAAAGGTAAGGTCTGAAAGCTTCGAGTCTCTTGCGTCAATCTCTTTGGTGAAGACAGCCTCAGGCGAGAGGGTTGCCGTCTCGTCGAAGAGCACATCCTCCTTCTTATTGCGAAGCACGAGTCGCACCTCTTTCTTAGAAGTAGCCAGCACCTTGACGCAGAAAGCCGGTTTTTCACTTTTCACTCCATCATTTTTCACTTCAAGGATATTGAATACAAAGTCCTTCGTGGCCTGCTTCACGATGCCTATCTCGCGGTAAGGCATGAAATACTGCGTAAACTGCTTCTCCTCGTAGGGCATTAGCCATGTGAAATCCGGTTGGTTCTCGGTATAGACGCCTGCCATGAGCTCGATGTAGGGGCGATAAAGCCCCGCTCCATCTCCCCCCGTGGGGGGGAGGGCTTCATTTCTACTAGCCACGTTTCCATGGGATAATACATGTTCAGAGGACAAGGAAGTCCTCCCCCCAACGGGGGGAGTTAGAGAGGGGCTTATATCAGTCAGGTTCCTGTCCCACGCCCTGCCGAAGTCGCCGTTGCCCCATGTCCACTGTTTCTTGCCGGGCGAGAAGTGATGGGAGGCGACATGAAGCATACCGGCCTGGGTGTCATTTTCATAGCCGCCTTCGAAGTCGTACTTCGAGTTGACGGCCATATAGGAGGTCGGCACCTTGATATTCTTGTAGTTGGAGATATCAACGCCTGCCGAGTAGTCCATCTTATAGTACGTTCCCGTAGCAATGGGGAAGCTCGAGACAGCACGCTTGCCATGGTCGAAAACGGCGTTCACGTCGGGCGGAAAGACGCTCTGATAGGCATCGTTGACCTCAACGGCCGGGTTCGCCCACCAAAGGAACGTCTGGGGGAGGGGAGTGCGGTTGCTGAGGTGTCCTCTTATTTCCAGATAGGCACAGCCGGGACGAAGGGTGAAGCCTACGAGCGCCTTTTGATGAAACATGCGTTCCACCTCGTTGCACCAGACGGTGACAGAGCCGTCCGAGCCTTCCTCAATCTTATGATCGACGGGCAGGTAGGTCGAGGGACGATGGTGCTGAGGCCAGTTGAACTCGATGCCGCCACTGATCCAGGGCCCTGCGAGACCCACCAGTGCGGGTTTGATGACGTGGTTGTAATAGACAAAATGGCGTTCGCGAATCTTGTCGTAGGCCATCTGCACGCGGCCGCCCAGCTCGGGCAGTATCATCACTTTGATGTATTCATTCTCGAGCCATACCGCCAGATACTCGCGGTCCACCTTCTCGTCCTCGATCTTTTCGATAACGGGATAGGGATAGACGACACCACTGCTGCCCTGATAGACACGCTTCTCCAAGAACATCGGATTCTTCTCGGGTTTCCCCACTTCATAGGTGGGAATCGTGATGAGTTCACGCCAGGCTTTTGTTTCCATTGTTATCAACTTGTTATTTCGTTATTTTCTAAATTTCTTATTTTCTTATTCTTTATTTTGCCTCAGCCACCAGTTCCTTCTCCAGTTCCTCAAGGCTTTTGCCCTTTGTCTCCGGACAGTTCCTCCACAGGAATACGAAGGCGAAGGTGCAGATGGCAGCGTAGATCCAGAACGTGCCGCTGCTGCCGAGGGCGGCATTCATCGAGGGGAACGAGAAAGTCAGCGTGCAGCAGCCTACCCACAGGGCAAACGTGCAGGTGGCCATCGCCACGCCACGGATGCGGTTGGGGAAGATTTCGGCCAGAAGCGTCCAGGTGACAGGACCCAAGGTCATCGCATAAACCGAGATGGCCGATACGACCAGCGCCACCATCATCACGCCTTTCACCTCGAAAAAGTAACAGGTGCCGAGTGTCAGATAGATGAGTCCTAAGCCGCCGGCGCCCAACAGCATCAGCGTCCTGCGTCCCCACTTCTCGATGGTGTAGAGGGCTACGAAGGTGAACAGCACGTTGGCGATGCCTGTGATGACGATATTGATGAACATACCGTCCACGTCGAAGCCGGCGCCCACGAAAATCTCCTGGGCGTAGTTGAAGATGACGTTTGTGCCGCACCACTGTTGGAAGACGGCGATGAAGAGACCCAGCAGCAATACCTTTCGGTACTGCGGAGTGAAAAGTGAATGAGTGAAAAGTGAAAAATGAGAGTTTCCTTCGTGGGCAGCTTGTCCTGTGGAAGCCACAAGTAATTTATATTTTTCACTTTTCACTTTTTCACTTTTCATTCTTTCATACACCGGACTCTCTGGAATGAAAAAACTCATCACGAGGAAGAGGGCGGCTGGCACGGTCTCGGCCCAGAACATCCAGCGCCAACCCCACGCCACATTCCACGCCTGGCTCTCGGCCACGCTGGTGTCGCGAGCTAAAAGCATATTGACAATCTGTGCGGCGAGGATGCCTAATACGATGGTCATCTGGTTGAGGCTCACCATGCGTCCGCGGATTTCGGCAGGACTGACCTCGGCGATATACATGGGGGCTAAGGCTGAGGCGACTCCGATGCCTACGCCGCCCACGAAGCGCGCGATATTAAATAAGGTGAAGTCGTTGAACAGCCCCGTACCGATAGCCGAGACAGTGAACAGCACGGCGGAAAAGGTCAGCAAGGGCTTGCGCCCGTAGCGGTCGGCGGCAGCGCCTGCTACCATGGCTCCGACGAGACAGCCGATCAGCGCCGTCGTCATCGCTACGCCCTGCATGACAGGCGAGTCTGCGATGCCGAAATACAGTTCGTAGAATGGTTTAGCGCCGCCGATGACTACCCAGTCGTAGCCAAACAGCAAGCCGCCCATCGCCGAGACGGCGCAGATGAAATAGAGAAATCTTTTTTTGTACATGAGTTCAAACTATGGATAGTTGTTTCTTAGGAAGCCTTAGACGCAAGTGCTCGAGGGGCGAACATGGGGACAGCTCAAGAAGGCGAGTATGAGGGGCGGATGAGGTGTCAGGGCTTGTGGCACTCGTTGACTTTCTTGTGACAGCTGATCTGCTCGTCAGTCTCGGGGAAGTGCTCGGCGAGAAGGGCGTAGAGGTCAGGGTCATAGACCTTCAGCTCTTCGCGGGTGTTGCACCAGTTGTGCTTGCCGTCGGGATGGGGCATCTCGGCGTTGACGTTAAACCAGTCCTGCACCGCCTCGGCGAAATATTCCATGTGGTCGGTGATGCGGTAGGTGCCGTCGAGGATACCTTTGGCCTTGGCGTTCTCGTAGAGCTGCTTGAGGCGGCCGTCGAACTCGGGTTCGGCAATCATCAGACCGATGCAATGGATGGCGTGGGCGAACTCATGGATGAGGATGTCCTCGGCGTGGTATTTATCGATCTGATAGCCAAGCACGTTCTCTTCAGCGCACGAGGTCAGCGGCTCTTCGATGGTGCCGCCTAAGCCGCGGGCACGGAGGTCCCAGTTCAGGGCGGTGTCGTTGACCAGATAATGATGCTCGGGCAGGTCCGTTGTGCCCTCGTATCTCGCCATGATCGCCACGCGGGCGTTGGCCTTAATCATCGCCTGCAGAACTTCAGGCTTCAGCATGCAGGTCATGGCATACAGCGTACGATGGGCAGCCACGAAGGCAGAATCAGGCACGCGCCACGACGACACCAACGGCAGACCGTTGACATCCACGTACTTGACATAGAAGCTGTCAAGACCGAGGGAGTCGGGAACGCTGGAAACGATGCATTCGGGGACAGACCACTCAGCAGCCCCAGCAGACCCACCCCCCTGCCCCTCCCGTAAGGGAGGGGTGTTGCAGGCGGTTATCAAAGAAATCAATCCTATATTAATTAGGCTCTTAAAAATGCCCTTCATAAAAAGATACAGAAATTCAATTAAAACATTCATCGCGCCAGCCCCTCCCCTCCCTTACGGGAGGGGTCGGGGGTGGGTCTTTTATTTCATATACGTATATCTATAATCCGTCGGACTGACAAGTGTCTCCTTGATCACTCTCGGGATGATCCAACGGATGAGGTTAAACTCGCCGCCAGCCTTGTCATTGGTGCCGCTGGCGCGTGCTCCGCCGAAAGGTTGCATGCCGACCACGGCACCCGTGGGCTTGTCGTTGATGTAGAAGTTACCTGCGGCGTATGCCAGTTTGTCGGCAATCTTTTCAACAGCTAAGCGGTCGCGTCCGAAAACAGCGCCGGTGAGGCCGTAAGGCGAGGTCTCGTCGCATAGCTTGGCGGTTTCTTCCACCTTGTCGTCGTCGTAAGGATAGACGGTGATGATGGGGCCGAAGATCTCCTCTTCCATTGATTTGAAGCGCGGATTGGAGGTCTCGATGACCGTAGGCTCGACGAACCATCCTACGCTCTTGTCGCATTTGCCGCCGAGGACAACTTTCGCATCGGCAGCTGCTTCGGCGAAGTCGATATAGCTCTTGCACTTGTCGAACGAAGCCTCGTCGATGACAGCGTTGACGTAGTTCATCGGGTCGCGCACATCACCCATCTTGATTTCACCGGCCATGCGCTTGATATCCTCTAACACGCAGGGCCACAAGCTCTTTGGGATATACATTCTCGAAGCTGCTGAGCACTTCTGTCCCTGGAACTCAAAGGCTCCGCAGAAAGCAGCCGTAGCCACAGCCTTCGGGTCGGCTGAGGGATGCACGAAGATGAAGTCCTTGCCGCCGGTCTCACCTACGAGACGCGGATAGGAAATGTAGCGGTCGAGGTTCGAGCATGCCTGACTCCAGAGGCTCTTGAAGGTGGCGGTGCTGCCAGTGAAGTGAATGCCTGCAAAGTATTTGCTCTCGGTGCATACCTTACCGATGAGCGCTCCGCTGCCGGGCAGGAAGTTGATAACGCCGTCGGGCAGGCCGGCTTCCTTGTACAACTGCATGAGGTAGTAGTTGGAGAGTAGGGCAGTGGTGGAGGGCTTCCATACCGCTACGTTACCCATCAGCACT
>Ga0310697_10001692_pt1 | contig 24981 bp, 20 predicted proteins | sample 172DNAGHGlowgp2_FD_203883 | JGI IMG/M metagenome (GOLD analysis project Ga0310697, IMG submission 203883) | Sheep rumen microbial communities from Palmerston North, Manawatu-Wanganui, New Zealand - 1728 DNA GHGlow gp2 (v2) (version 2) | ecosystem: Host-associated > Mammals > Digestive system >...
CTCAGAGAAGATGGAATGCGTGATGGAGAATCCGTATATCCTCATCTATGATAAGAAGATTTCTAATATCAAGGATTTCCTGCCTATCCTGCAGCCTGCTGCTGAGAGTGGTCGTCCTTTGCTCGTGATTGCTGAGGATGTTGACTCTGAGGCTTTGACAACGTTGGTTGTCAACCGTCTGCGTGGTGGTCTGAAGATCTGTGCTGTCAAGGCTCCTGGTTTCGGTGACCGTCGTAAGGCGATGCTCGAGGATATTGCTATCCTGACAGGTGGTGTTGTTATCAGCGAGGAGAAGGGATTGAAGCTGGAGCAGGCTACCCTCGAGATGCTGGGTACTTGTGACAAGGTAACCGTCTCTAAGGATAATACCACCATCGTTAATGGTGCCGGTGAGAAGCAGGCTATCCAGGATCGTATCGCCCAGATTAAGAAAGAGATTGAATTGACAACCTCTTCTTATGACAAGGAGAAACTGCAGGAGCGTCTTGCCAAATTGGCAGGTGGTGTCGCAGTACTCTATGTCGGTGCCAACAGTGAGGTGGAGATGAAGGAGAAGAAAGACCGTGTTGATGATGCCCTCTGCGCTACTCGTGCTGCTATCGAGGAAGGTGTTGTCGCTGGTGGTGGTACGACCTACATCCGTGCTCAGGAGTCATTGGTTAATGTCAAAGGTGTCAATGCTGATGAGCAGACTGGTATCAACATTATCTGCCGTGCCATTGAGGAGCCTCTGCGTCAGATCGCTGTTAATGGCGGTGGCGAAGGTGCCGTTGTCGTACAGAAGGTACGTGAGGGTAAGGGTGACTTTGGTTACAATGCCCGTACTGGTGAGTATGAGGACATGCGTAAGGCTGGTATCGTGGATCCTGCAAAAGTAGCACGTGTCGCTTTGGAGAATGCTGCATCAATTGCCGGTATGTTCCTGACAACAGAGTGTCTGATTGTCGACAAACCAGAGAAAGAGCCTGCTATGCCAATGGCTAACCCAGGCATGGGTGGCATGATGTAATGTAACGTTTTGTAAACCAGACATATCAAAATGCGAGGGGTCGGAAGGAATTTCGGCTCCTCGCGTTGATTTAAATCAATTTCTGTATAACTTTTTCACAGAAATACTTGTTTCGTGTGCGCAAACTTACTATCTTTGCAGTGTCAAAAGGTTAAAACCCTTGACAAGATAATATTAGGATTTAGCGAAATAAAGATATTTTTTTGATTTGTTTTAGTAGATTAGTTTTTAAGTAGTTTGTTTTAGAAACCGACTGTCGGGAGACAGTCGGTTTTTTTTTGTTTTTCTTCGTTGTTTGCAGATTATTTATTAATTTTGCAGACAATATTATGCATAAGTTATTAGAGTTATACCGGCAGTGGAGTGGGGAAGAGCCCGTACAGACTGCGCAATTGCCTGTTGCTGGGAGCAATCGCATGTATTATCGGATGACGGCGAAGGATGGTTCTACGGTAGTGGGTGTCATTGGCACCAGCCGTGATGAGAACCATGCGTTTGTCTATCTCTGTCGGCATTTTGCCAAACGTCAGCTGCCTGTTCCTCAGCTGCTGGCGGTCAGCGACGATGAGTTACGGTACATAGAGACCGACCTTGGTTCTGTGTCCTTGTTTGATGCTATCCGGGGAGGGCGTGAGGCTGGTGGACGTTACACGTTGAAAGAGCAGGAGCTGTTGAGACGTACTATCCGTGAGTTGCCTAACATCCAGATGCGGGGAGCACGAGGGTTGGACTTTTCCAACTGTTATCCGCAGGCGGAGTTTGATGTGAACTCTGTCCTCTTCGACTTGAATTATTTCAAATATTGTTTCTTGAAGGCTACAGAGCTTGACTTCCATGAGATGAAGTTAGAAGCCGATTTCCGTCTCTTAGCCAAAGACCTGACGGCAGAGAAGTGTGATGCTTTCCTCTATCGTGACTTCCAGGCTCGTAACGTGATGCTTGACACCAAGGGGAATCCTTATTTTATCGATTTCCAAGGTGGGCGCAAGGGACCTTATTATTATGACCTTGCCTCTTTCCTCTGGCAGGCGTCTGCGAAATATCCCTATAAGCTGCGTCGTGAGCTGGTTTACGAATACTATAATGCATTGAAGCAGTTCACGGAGGTTCCGACACCCCATCATTTTGTGGCAAGGTTGTCGCTGTTTGTACTTTTCCGTATCCTTCAGGTACTGGGTGCCTATGGCTTCCGTGGCTATTTCGAGCGGAAACAGCATTTCATCACCTCGATACCACCTGCTATACAGAATCTCCGGGAGTTGTTAGAGGTCACCAATTTCCCCTATCCCTATCTGATGTCACTGCTCCGCAAACTCACTGAGTTGCCCCAGTTCCAGCAGATTGCTACTGTCGCAAGTCGTGCTGACGGTTATAAGACAACAGACAGAAATCCCTATACCCCCCATCCGCAAGACGGTCCACCTACCTTCTCGAAATATGACGCACAAGGTCCGTTGGTGGTGAAAGTATATAGTTTTTCCTATCGCAAGGGTATTCCGGAGGACGAGAGCGGCAATGGTGGTGGCTATGTGTTTGACTGCCGCAGTACGCATAACCCGGGACGTTACGAGCCCTATAAGCAACTGACAGGACTGGACGAGCCGGTTATCCGTTTCTTGGAGGATGATGGTGAGATACTGACCTTTCTGGAGAGTGTCTATAAGTTGGCTGATGCCCATGTGCGTCGTTATATCCAGCGTGGTTTTACCTCGTTGATGTTCTCGTTCGGATGTACGGGAGGACAGCATCGCAGTGTCTATTCCGCCCAGCATCTTGCCGAACATCTCCATGACAAGTTCGGCATTGAGGTGCGAATCTGTCATCGTGAGCAAGGTATCACTCAAACTCTAAACTCTACACTTATATGAGACAGGCAATGATTTTCGCAGCAGGGTTGGGGACGAGACTAAAACCTCTGACCGATACGATGCCCAAGGCGTTAGTGCCTGTGGCTGGAGAACCGTTGCTATGGCATGTCATCATGAAACTCAAAGGTGCAGGCTATGAGCGTATCGTCGTCAACGTGCATCACTTTGCCGACCAGATCATCGACTACCTCCATGCCAACAATGGTTTCGGACTTGATATCCGTATCAGTGACGAACGGGAGCAGCTCTTAGAGACGGGCGGAGGTATCAAGAAAGCACTGCCCTTGTTCGACCCCGAGAGTCCTATCCTTATTCATAATGTGGATATCCTTAGCAACCTCGACCTCCGTCAGTTGTCGATGGATGCGCCATTGCTGGTGGTCAGCCAGCGTAAGACGAAACGCTATCTGCTCTTTGATGACGAGATGCGACTGCAAGGATGGACGAATATAGAGACGGGGGAGGTAAAAGGTCCTGCGAAAGACGCTCAACACTCATCGCTCAACACTCAACTAAAGAAGTTCGCTTTCAGTGGCATCCATGTGTTCCATCCCTCGTTGGCACCCTTCTTGAGTGAGTGGCCCGATCGTTTCCCCATCATGGATTTCTATCTGAGTGCCTGTGCCACCCATCTTATACGAGGTTATGAGGCGACAGACCTTCACCTGTTGGATGTCGGTAAACTCGATACCCTTGACCAAGCAGAGAAATTTATAAGTAATATATAATATTGTATGCAACAGAAGATCATTATTTTAGACTTTGGCTCACAGACCACGCAGCTGATCGGTCGTCGTGTCCGTGAGCTGGATACCTTCTGCGAGATTCTGCCTTACAACAAGTTTCCAAAGGACGACCCCAGCGTGATTGGTGTCATCCTCAGTGGATCGCCCTACAGCGTCCACGACCCTGAGGCTTTTAAGGTAGACCTGAGTCAGTTTGTGGGCAGACTCCCCGTTTTGGGAATCTGCTATGGAGCCCAGTTCATTTCCCATAGTCTGGGTGGTAAGGTGGAGAAGGCAGACTCCCGTGAGTACGGTCGTGCGCACTTGGAGACCATCAATCTCTACAACCCGCTCTTCAAAGGATTTGACAGAGGTTCGCAGGTATGGATGTCACATGGTGACACCATCACCGCCATCCCCGACGGTTTTGAGGTCATCGGCAGTACTGCCGATGTCGAGAATGCTGCTTTCTGGTGTGAGCCGGGCACTCAACTCTCAACTCTCAACTCTCAACTCTCAACTGGTATTTGGGCAGTACAGTTCCATCCGGAGGTCTATCACACCATCCAAGGTAAGCAGTTGCTGAAGAACTTCGTGGTGGACATCTGTGGTTCCAAACAAGACTGGAGTGCCTCCTCTTTCGTGGATACCACCGTGGCAGAGTTGCAGGCACAGTTGGGTGACGACCGTGTCATCCTCGGTTTATCGGGAGGTGTCGACTCCTCTGTCGCTGCCGTTCTGTTAAACAAGGCGATAGGAAAGAACCTCACCTGTATCTTCGTCGACCATGGCATGCTTCGCAAGAACGAGTTCCAGCAGGTGCTCAACGACTATCAGGTACTGGGCTTGAACGTGATTGGTGTGGATGCCAGTCAGAAGTTCTTTGCCGACTTGGCAGGAGTCTCTGACCCGGAGCAGAAGCGTAAGATTATCGGACGTGACTTCGTCGAGGTCTTCAATGCTGAGGCGAAGAAGATCACCGATGCCAAATGGCTGGCGCAAGGTACTATCTATCCCGACCGTATCGAGTCGCTGAATATCACGGGTAAGGTCATCAAGAGCCACCATAATGTGGGCGGACTGCCCAAGGAGATGAACCTCCAACTCTGCGAACCCCTCAAGTGGTTGTTCAAGGACGAGGTGCGCCGTGTCGGTCGACAGATGGGCATGCCCGAGCACCTCATCACCCGTCATCCCTTCCCCGGTCCCGGTCTTGCCGTCCGCATCCTGGGTGACATCACTCCCGAGAAGGTGCGTATCCTGCAGGATGCCGATGACATCTATATCCGTGGCTTGCGTGAGTATATTGATGGCGATGGCGTGACACTATATGATAAGGTATGGCAGGCAGGAGCCATCTTGCTGAGCACGGTCCGCAGTGTCGGTGTGATGGGTGATGAGCGCACCTATGAGCATCCCGTGGCACTCCGTGCCGTCACCTCCACTGATGCCATGACAGCCGACTGGGCTCATCTGCCCTACGACTTCCTGGCGAAAGTCTCCAACGAGATTATTAATAAGGTACGTGGTGTCAACCGTGTCTGCTATGATATCTCCTCAAAACCACCCGCAACGATAGAGTGGGAGTAAATATATTAACAAGAAATGAAAGACTATAATAAACTATTATTTGTCATCATTGTATTCTTCAGTCATGTAGCGGCAGTCTGTGCGCAAGTTCAGAATTTGTCGCAAGAGAGTGAGGATTCCACCATTAATGTCATCTCTTTTTTCTGTAAGAATGACACGATGGATTATCGTATATCCATGATGAAATACAAAATCCATGAGAATGATACGACACTTAACTATTTTACAAGTTCGGATTTTAGAATTATAGTCCGTGACTCAACTAGTAACGGCTATAAGTTGGAGTATATAGAGCTGGGCAACAGGCAGATAGACGGTGATGAGGTCGATTTCTTGGATAAAGGCGTGTGGAGTAAGATAGCCTCATTAAGTGAGAAGCAACATGTGATCTTCACAATCGATGAGTTGGGCAACCTGCAACATATAGAGAATTGGCGTGAGGTTAAACAGACAATGTACGATTCTATTGATCTTTTATGTGATAGTCTTTATGCCAAAACGCCAGAACTTGACTCTGTTATGCCGCGGTCTCGTCTGGAGATGTCTATGAAATCACGATATGCTTCAGAAGAAAGCATGTGGGGTGTCTATGAGGAGCTGCAATTATTATTTGGAGTGCATGGCAAATCATTCACCATAGGCAGAAATGAAATTAAGGATGATAGTGGATATCCCTCGATTACTACTTCTGTTGCGTCGTATGGCTCTTATGAAGAAGATGAGGCTTTGGATGGCGATTATTTCATTTTGGGCAAAACGACACAGACGATTCCAAGTGAGGACGTGGCAACAATTGTAAGTGGACAGTTGTCTGGTGTGCTTAGTGATGATGCAGTCAGAAAAATGAAGGAAGCAAACCTCAACAATTTGTTGGAGGATGCCCAGCTAACTAACCTTGAAGCGTACTACCTATTTTATAATGGATGGCCATGTGATATGAGTAAACAATTAATTATGACTTTGAATGGTTTTGAGTATATTACCACAAAGCATATTGTATGGCTCTCAAGGAGTTGGCATGTTTACGGAGGACAAAAGCAAGAGCAGCAGGAAACATAGATTTTGTGAGTGAGAGTAATACCTAAAAGCCGGAAGTGACAACTTCCGGTTTTTTTTATCGAATTTATTTGGTGGTTTGCCAAATAACACTTACCTTTGCATATCGATAAACGATAAATTTATCAAAATAAACAATAAAAATATTATAATAAAAAGTAAGTTGATATGAAGAATTGGATAAAGAATTGGTGGAATATTGATTATCTGTCCCTTGAGGACTCAAGTGCCTACAAACAGCCATGGAGTATTGTAATTAGTGTTGTTCTGTACCTTCTGTTAGACCTTTGGCTTTTCATTGGCATACAGGAAAGTGTACCATCTTTCGGAAAAAAAGACTTAAAGGTATGCGCCCTCATGATAGTTTTTCTTATCTGTTTTATCTATATCTGGATAAAAATTGGCAGAAACATCAGACAAGGAAAAGTCTTTACTAAGGACAACGCCCGACTTCTCACACGGATGGGTAACCTTGTAACCTTGTTCTCTTTTGCACTTAGTGCATTGATATTTGACATCTCTCAATATTGGACAGTGTTTGTGACGACATTCTCTTTTCTAATAGGAGGAGCTTTGGAGTTGACTGGTTGGATGATACAGCGAGGTATTGACATGCAAAAAGAGCAGGAATTAACGGTATAGCGATGGGACAGATCATAGTCAATTTAGACGTGGAGATGGCAAAGCGTAAGATATCACTGGGCGAACTCGCCGAGCGGATAGGACTGACGCAGGCAAATCTCAGTATTCTGAAGACGGGAAAGGCAAGGGCAGTACGCTTTACCACCCTTGAGGCAATCTGTCGCGAGCTGGGTTGCCAGCCGGGCGATATCCTGGAGTATAGGGAGTGAGCTATCCCACTATCTCCTTCGCCCTTGCCAGTGCGAGGTCAATGTGGTTGCAGATGTTCTCCTCGCCGATGATGCGCTGGAAGTTGTTGCGTTTGAGGACGGTCTCGACCTTCTCGTTGACACCCGAGAGGACAACGGTGACACCCTCCTTCTGACTCATCAGACACATATTCTCGAGGTTATGCAGACCCGTGGAGTCGATGAAAGGTACCTTACGCATTCGGATGATACGCACCTTCGGGTGTTTACCATAACGAGCCATGATATCCTCGAAACGGTTGCCGGCACCGAAGAAGTAAGGACCGTTGATCTCATACACCTCCACGTCCTTAGGAATGGTGAGGTGCTCCAGGTTGCCACGCTCCATATCCGCATCCTCGTTGAGGTCGATCTCATTCAGTACGGCATGCACGTCCGTCGTCTCAGCCATCCGTCGCATAAACAGCAGACAGGCACAGATGAGTCCGAACTCGATGGCAATGGTGAGGTCGAAGATGATGGTAAGGAAGAAGGTGAGCAGCAGGACGGTGATGTCGCTCTTCGGATTACGCAGCATCGCCAGGAAAGAACGCCATCCACTCATGCCATAGGCAACGACAACCAGTACACCGGCAAGGCATGCCATCGGAATATACTGTGCCAACGGCATAAGGAACAGGAAGATCAGCAGCAGCACGGCGGCATGGATGATACCAGCCACGGGGGTGCGTCCACCATTATTGATGTTTGTCATCGTACGGGCAATGGCTCCTGTGGCAGGAATACCACCGAAGAGCGGTGATGCGATATTGGCGATACCCTGTCCGATGAGTTCTGTATTCGAGTTATGATGGTCACCGATGACGCCATCGGCAACGGTAGCGGAGAGCAGTGACTCGATGGCACCGAGTACTGCAATCGTCACGGCAGGACCCACCAGTCGCTTGATAGTCTCCCAAGAGAGATCAGGAACAACGGCACCCGGCAGTTGGGAGTTGATGCTGAAACGGTCGCCGATGGTCTCTATCGTCGTCACTCCCGCATACTGCTTCAGCAACAACGCAATGACAGTGATGACGATGATTGCCACTAACGACCCCGGCAGCGAACGAAGGGGGGACAACCGGAAGACACGTGCCAGCATGGGCCATGCGGCGATGATGACGACACTGGCAATACCCATGACGGCGCTCCAGCAGTCGATATTCCCGATGTTCCCGAAATAAGCAATCCATTTCTCGATAAAGTCACTAGGTACCACCTCCATCTGCATACCCAGCAAGTCCTTGATCTGCGTGGTGAAGATGGTGACGGCGATACCGCTGGTAAAGCCCACGACGATAGGATAGGGGATGTATTTGATGATCGTACCCAGACGCAGCACTCCTAACAGAATCAGGAACACACCTGCCATCAGCGTGGCGATGGTCAGTCCCTGCATGCCATACTGCTGGATGATGCCATAGACGATGACGATGAAGGCACCCGTAGGACCACCAATCTGTACCTTTGAACCACCAAAGAGTGATATCATAAGACCTGCCACAATGGCAGTGATGATACCCTTCTCAGGTGAAACACCACTGGCTATACCAAAAGCGATGGCAAGAGGCAGTGCCACGATACCCACGATGATACCCGCCATCAAGTCGGCAAGGAACGTTTTTTTGTTGTAATTCCTGATAGCCGAGAACATCTTCGGCTTGAAGTCTAAAGTCTTTACCATTATCTTATTATTCTGAAAACGGTTGCAAAGGTATACAAAAAATATAAGGTGGCAAAATCTGCCACCTTATATTATAATAAAGAAGTCAAATTCTTGATTTATTTCTGCTTCAGCAAGTCACGGATCTCTGCGAGCAGCTCCTCCTGAGTAGGTCCTGCGGGAGCCTCGGGAGCGGGCTCTTCCTTCTTGCGGTTGAGCTTGTTCATTGCCTTAATCATCATGAAGATACAGAAAGCGACAATCAGGAAGTCGATGATGTTCTGACAGAACTGACCCCAAGCAAACACATTGGCGCCAGCCTCCTGTGCGGCAGCCAGTGTAGCATACTTCGTGTCGTCAGTCATGTTGACGAACAGGTTGGTGAAGTCGATACCACCAGTGCAAACACTGATGATTGGCATCAGGATGTCAGATACTAATGAGGTGACAATCTTGCCAAAAGCACCGCCGATGATCACACCGACAGCCATGTCCATGACGTTGCCCTTCATGGCAAACTCCTTGAATTCTTTAAAAAATCCCATAATCTTAATGTTTAATGTTTAATATTAATGTTTAAATTGTAATCTGCATTTTACAATCTCAGCATTGAAGCCTTGATTTATCTCATTTTTAATGTTTAATGCCGTATCTTTAATCTTAATTAAGACAGAAATCAAGTGCAAATATAATAATTTTTTTGTAACTTTGTGCCCGAAAAAGAAAATTTTTATATAACTCTTTTAATAAATTAGTAAAAATGACAAAAGTAGCAATTAACGGTTTCGGCCGTATCGGTCGCCTCGCATTCCGTCAGATGTTCGAGGCTGAAGGTTATGAGGTAGTAGCTATCAACGACTTGACCAGCCCAAAGATGCTGGCTCACCTGTTGAAGTATGACACCGCTCAGGGTGGTTTCTGTGGCAAGTTCGGTGAGAACAAGCACACTGTTGAGGCTGGTGAGGACTACATCGTTGTGGATGGTAAGAAGATCACCATCTATGCTATTCCTAACGCAGCTGAGCTGCCTTGGGGTAAGCTGGACGTAGACGTTGTTCTGGAGTGCACAGGTTTCTATACTTCTAAGGAGAAGGCTTCTGCTCACCTGACCGCTGGTGCCAAGAAGGTTGTTATCTCTGCTCCTGCAGGTAACGATCTGCCTACTATTGTATACAACGTTAACCACAAGACTCTGACTCCTGCCGACAAAGTGATCTCTGCAGCTTCTTGCACCACTAACTGTCTGGCTCCTATGACAAAGGCTCTGAACGATTTCGCTCCTATCCAGAGCGGTATCATGACAACTGTACACGCTTACACTGGCGACCAGATGATTCTGGACGGTCCTCAGCGCAAGGGTGATGTTCAGCGTGCACGTGCCGGTGCTCAGAACATCGTTCCTAACTCTACTGGTGCTGCTAAGGCTATCGGTCTGGTTATCCCTGAGCTGAACGGTAAGCTGATTGGTGCTGCACAGCGCGTTCCAACTCCTACAGGTTCTACCACCATCCTGCACGCTGTTGTTAAGGGTGAGGTAACTGTTGAGGGTATCAACGCTGCTATGAAGGCTGCTACCAACGAGTCTTTCGGTTACACTGAGGAGAAGCTCGTTTCCAGCGATATCATCGGTATGAAGTTCGGTTCACTCTTCGACGCTAACCAGACCATGGTTTCTAAGATGGGTGACGGCAACTCTCTCGTACAGGTTGTTGCTTGGTATGACAACGAGAACTCTTACACTTCTCAGATGGTTCGTACTATCAAGTACCTCGCTGAGCTGAAATAAGATAAGTTCTTCACTAAATATTAGCCGTCCGATTTTGTCGGACGGCTTTTTTTTTCTATCTTTGCATATTGAAAGAATTTTAGTTATGGAAGTCATACAGAGTTTTACCATTGATCATACCCATCTGAAACCGGGTATCTATATCTCGAGAGACGACGAGCGTTTCCGTACCTTTGACCTGCGTATCACGGAGCCCAACAAGGAACCGGCGGTGGCTCCTGCAGCCATGCATAGTATCGAACACCTGATGGCGACCTGGTTCCGTAACTCCTGCGTGAAGGACGATGTGGTGTATGTCGGACCGATGGGCTGTCTGACAGGTATGTATATCGTCATGACAGGTAAGTATAGTGCCCAGGACATGAGGAAACTGACTATCGAGTGCTTGGAATGGATACTGACCCAGAGTGAGGTGCCTGCCACGACCCCAGAGACCTGTGGTAACTACCTGCTGCACGACCTGCCGATGTGTAAGTGGGAGTGTAAGAGGTATCTGGACCGTTTGCGGAACGATTTCCATTGTGAGTATACACCGTTGCAGGTAACCCTTGATGACGGTAAGGTATTTGCTGACGCATAATATTGATGAAGGTGGGAAAGCAGATGATTACCATACTCGGTCCGACAGCAAGCGGCAAGACACCGCTGGCTGCTGCACTGGCGAAAGAGGTGGGGGGAGAGATTATCTCCGCTGACTCCCGTCAGGTCTATCGTCGTATGGATATCGGAACAGGTAAGGATCTTGCAGATTATGATGGCGTGCCCTATCATCTGATAGACATCTGTGAACCGGGAACGAAATACAACCTCTTCCAATACCAGCAGGACTTCTTTGATGCCTATCAGGATATTCTGAGCCGAGGAGCACAGCCTATCCTCTGTGGAGGTACAGGACTTTATATCGAGGCGGTATTGAAAGGCTACCATCTTTCGCCTGTACCGCAGAATCCCGTTCTTCGCCAACAGCTCGAAGGCAAGACGTTGGATGAGCTGACACAGATGCTGGTGGAGCTGAAAACAAAGAACAACTCGAACATGCATAACAAGACAGACGTGGATTCCTGTCAGCGTGCCATCCGTGCCATAGAGATAGAGACTTATAATCTGGAACATCCCACTCCTCGCAGGGAGCTGCCTCCTGTCGACTCACTGATCATCGGTGTGAATATTGACAGGGAACAGCGTCGTGAGAAGATTACCCGACGGTTGAAAGCACGGTTGGAAGAAGGGATGGTGGAAGAGGTAAAGGCTTTGCTCGAGAGTGGTATTCCCGCAGAGGACCTGATATACTATGGTCTGGAGTATAAGTTTGTCACGGAATACTTGATTGGTAAGACAACCTACGACGAGATGTTCCAACGTCTGGAGATAGCCATTCATCAGTTTGCCAAACGGCAGATGACCTGGTTCAGGGGGATGGAGCGCCGGGGTTTCAAGATACACTGGGTAGAGGCAATGCAGCCGATGGAAGAAAAAGTAAAGGAGATAATAGCACTATGGCAGTAGAAGAGACAAGATGGGGCATATTGTATTGTCCCAAAGGACGATCAAGTAAGCAACGGGAGAAGATACAGTCTGTCCTTAATGAGCGGCATGTTCAGTATGACTTTGTTCAAAGCGAGACATCAGACAGCGTGGAACGGCTGATGTCCATGTTGATACATAATGGCTATAAGACCATCATCGTCATGGGTGGTGACTCAGCACTGAATGATGCCGTCAACTGTCTGATGAAAGAGGAGAAGCAGGTGCGTGACACTATTGCCCTGGGTGTTATCCCTAATGGAGTGATGAATGACTTTGCCCGCTATTGGGACTTTAAGGAGGGTAATATGGAACAGACCGTCGACTGGCTCATCAAGCACCGTGTCCGCCAGGTGGACCTTGGCTGTATCCGTTATACGAATAAGAAAGGAGAACAGTGCCACCGTTATTTCCTGAACTGTATCAATATCGGACTGATTGCCGATGTGATGAATATGCGTAGGCAGACCCGTTCGTTATTGGGTTCACGTACCCTGTCGTTCATTGTCTCTATTTTCTTGATGATCTTCCATAGGATGGACTATAAGATGAATGTGAAGATCAATTCTGATGTCATCAACAGGAAAGTGATGACGATGTGCATAGGTAGTGGTCCTGGCTATGGACAAACGCCCAATGCTGTCCCTTATAACGGATTGCTGGATGTGTCAGTGGTCTATCATACAGGTGTGCTGCAGTTCTTTGCAGGGCTATGGCTGCTGTTGACGGGACGTTTCCTGAATCACCGTAGTGTTCATCCATACAGAACTCGTGACGTGAAAGTGGAAGAGGCGAAACACGCTTTGGTAAGTATTGATGGCAGGCTGATTGGTACACCCGTTGGGGCTTACCATATCAATGTAGAGCAAGAGGTGGTTAATTTCCTGATTCCTGATTAGCCTTTTCTTGACACCTTATGTAGCTTTTCCTCATCCAGTAACATGATGTGTCGTCCGTCAATGGCAATCAGTTTCTCAGAAGCAAATGCGGAGAGTGTGCGGATGGCATTGCTGGTTGTCATGTTCGACAGGCTGGCAAGGTCCTCCCGGCTCAGACTGATATCCAGTGTCTTGCCGTCAGCTTCCGTCCCGTATTTGTTTTTTAACCTGAATAATGCTTCTGCAAGGCGTCCTCTGATATGCTTCTGCGTCAGGTTGACGGTCTGTTCATCCGCATGCCCCAGCAAGTTGGCGAGTTGTTTGATGAAATAAATAGCCACCTCATTATTCTCTTTGAGAACCGTTGTGATGACAGACAAGGGTATCAGACAGACAACCGCTGAGTCAAAAGCGGCAGCGGAAGTACTATATTGGTCACCCGCAAAACCTGCACGATAACCGAAGAAACCCTCTGGTTTTGCCATGCGTACTATCTGGTGACGACCTCCTATACCTTCTTTGAAAATTTTCACCTTGCCTTTGGCGAGACAAAAAAGATATTCAGGAGTGTCACCCTCATGGTAGATAGACTCGTTTTTCTTGAATCGCTGCAAAGAAACAAACTTCATCAAATATGACTTTTGTTCCTCTGTGAGCAATTCCCACAAATCCTTAATGGCATTCCTGATCTGTTCTCTCTCGTTTTCTTTTCCTATGTTGACCATGATATAGGTGGCTTGTCACAATTAGCGATGCAAAAGTACTAAAAAAGAATAGAAGGACAATATTTTTCCAGTTAATAATCTTCGACTCCCATAAAAATCAATGCTTTTCACAAAAAATATCATTAATTATTTTGTCATCACGATGAAATTGTGTACTTTTGGAAATTGAAAACAAATCTAAAACGAAAACCTTAAAATAGGAACTATGAGTTATTTGCGATTAGAAAAAGCTGTAATGACTAACCTGGAGGAGTCGCTCCGTCGTGAATTACTTCGAACAAACCGTTCTGGTGCCTATAGCAGTTCGACACTTGTTGACTGCAATACGCGTAAGTATCATGGTCTGCTCGTTGTTCCCGTACCAGAGCTCGATGACGAGAATCATGTTCTTTTGTCGTCTTTCGACTGTACGGTGATTCAGCACGGTGCTGAGTTCAATCTCGGACTCCATAAGTACCAGGGCAACAATTTCAGCCCGAAGGGTCATAAGTATATCCGTGAGTTTACTTGTGACGTAGTGCCTACCACCCTTTATCGTGTAGGCGGTGTGTTATTAAAACGAGAGACTATCTTCCAGGCTTATGAGGATCGAATTCTGATTCGTTATACACTGGAAGATGCTCATTCTGCTACAACGTTGAGATTCCGTCCCTTCCTCGCCTTCCGTTCAGTAAGGCAGTTTACCCATGAGAACTCAACGGCATCCCGTGAGTATCATGAGGTGGATAATGGTATCAAGACTTGTATGTATGCCGGGTATCCTGACCTGTACATGCAGTTCAACAAGAAGAATGAGTTTGTGTTCCAGCCTGACTGGTATCGTGGCGTGGAGTATCCGAAAGAGCAGGAGCGAGGATATGCCTCTAACGAGGACCTCTATGTTCCCGGTTATTTCGAGGTATCTATTAAGAAAGGTGAGAGTATTATCTTCGCAGCCTCTACCAAAGAGATCAAGAGTAATACGCTGAAGACATTGTTCCAGAAGGAGTATGATCTTCGCCAGCCCCGTGATAACTTCTATCACTGCCTGGTTGCTGCTGCCCATCAGTTCCACTTCCGTGATCGCCGCAGTGGCAGCTCTGCAGAGGAACTTGATGACAGTGACGACCGCTATCTGCTGGCAGGATATCCTTGGTTCAAGGCTCGTGCCCGTGACACGTTTATCGCCCTGCCTGGTCTGACGCTTGCTATTGGTGAACAGGATTACTTTGAGCATGTGATGAAGACCGCAGAGAAAGGACTTCGTGAGTTCATGGAGGACAAGCCTCTGAGCGTAAAGATTTATGAGATAGAGCATCCCGATGTTCCATTGTGGGCTGTATGGGCTATCCAGCAGTATGCCAAGGATGCAGGAGTGGAGAAAGGCTACAAGATGTATGGTAAGTTGGTGAAGGACATCGTTGACTATGTCATCAAAGGTGGTAACTCCAATATGCGTCTGGATGAGAACGGACTACTTTATGCCAATGGTCGCGACAAGGCTATCACATGGATGAACTCCACCGCCAACGGTCATCCTGTAGTACCCCGTTCTGGTTATATCGTAGAGTTCAATGCACTATGGTATAATGCCCTGAAGTTCTGTGCTTCATTGGAGACCGAGTTCGGTGACAAGAAATATGCCAAGAAACTGGAAGAGCGTGCAGAACTCTGCAAGGCTTCGTTTGTGGAGACCTTCCTCAATGAGTATGGCTATTTGCTCGACTATGTGGATGGTAATATGATGGACTGGAGTGTTCGTCCTAATATGATATTCACTGTTGCCTTCGACTATTCGCCGCTTTCTCAGGAGCAGAAGAAGAGCGTATTGGATATCTGTACCCGTGAACTGCTGACACCGAAAGGATTGCGTTCCCTCTCCCCGAAGAGCGGAGGCTATAACCCGATGTATGTCGGTCCGCAGACACAGCGTGACTATGCTTACCATCAGGGTACGGCATGGCCATGGCTTGGCGGATTCTATATGGAGGCCTGTCTGAAGATTTACAAGCGCACCCGTTTGAGTTTCGTAGAGCGTCAGATGGTAGGCTATGAGGATGAGATCAACTATCACGCACTGGGAACCATCAGTGAGTTGTTCGACGGTAACCCGCCATTCCATGGACGTGGTGCCATGGCATTTGCCATGAATGTCGCTGAGATTCTCCGTACGCTGAAACTGTTGGAGAAATATTCATATCAAAAGTAAAATAGGAGGAGAAGACTATGAAAGTATTAATGTTTGGATGGGAGTATCCTCCTCACGTATTCGGTGGACTCGCTACTGCGAACTATGGTATCTCTCAGGGTTTGCATGCCCAGGGTGATATGGATATCACGCTATGTCTGCCAAAACCTTTTGGTGATGAAGACCGCACGGCTTGTAATATTGTCGCTATGAACGCGGTGCCTATTGCATGGCGTGATGTTAACTACGACTATGTCCGTGACCGTGTGGGAAACATCATGGACCCCGACTTGTATTTTAAGTTACGTGACCACATCTATGCCGATTTCAACTACATGCATGTCAATGATTTGGGAGCTATGGAGTTCGCCGGTGGCTATCCTGGCAACCTTCATGAGGAGATTAATAACTACTCAATCATTGCTGGTGTCGTAGCTCGTACATTTGATTTCGATATCATCCATGCTCATGACTGGTTGACCTATCCTGCCGGTATCCATGCCAAGCAGGTAAGTGGTAAGCCTCTTTGCATCCACGTACATGCTACCGACTTTGACCGTTCCCGCGGTAAGGTGAACCCGACGGTCTACTCAATAGAGAAAAATGGTATGGACTGGGCAGACTGCATTATGTGTGTATCGGAACTGACTCGTCAGACCGTTATCCACCAGTACCATCAGGACCCCCGTAAGTGCTTCACGGTACATAATGCCGTATATCCCCTGCCCGAGGAGTATCAGGCTATCCCACGTCCTGACCATACCGGCAAGGACAAGGTGGTGACCTTCCTCGGTCGTATCACGATGCAGAAAGGACCAGAGTATTTTGTGGAAGCCGCCAATATGGTCATCCGCCGTACCCGTAATGTGCGTTTCTGTATGGCAGGTTCTGGTGATATGATGGATGCGATGATTCGGTTGGCAGCTGAGCGTGGTATTGCTGATCGTTTCCACTTCCCAGGATTTATGCGAGGCAAGCAGGTCTATGAGTGTCTGAAAGATTCTGATGTCTATGTGATGCCTTCCGTTTCTGAGCCTTTCGGTATCTCACCGTTGGAGGCTATGCAATGCGGAACACCCTCTATTATCTCGAAACAGTCTGGTTGTGCCGAGATTCTCCACAACTGTATCAAGGTTGACTATTGGGATATCCACGCACTTGCCGATGCCATCTATAGCATCTGTGCCAACGATTCTCTCTTCCAGTATCTCAAGGAGGAAGGTAAGAAAGAGGTTGACCAGATTACATGGGAGAAAGTAGGCGCATGGATTGCTACCCTCTATAAGAGAACCCTTGGTTGGGAACAGTGAATTTAGTTGATAGTTTAAAGTTTATAGTTTAAAGAATATGAAAACAATTTGTTTATATTTCGAGATACATCAGATTATTCATCTGAAGCGCTATCGTTTCTTCGATATCGGTACCGATCATTACTACTATGATGATTATGAGAACGAGCGTAGTATCAGCGATATTGCCGAGCGCAGTTATATGCCGGCACTGAATACCATTGGCGATATGATTCGTGAAAATGGTAAGGACTTTAAGGTTGCCTTCTCTCTGTCGGGTGTGGGTATTGAGCAGTTGGAGATGCATGCTCCGCAGGTATTGGAGAAATTACAGGAACTGAACAACACAGGATGTGTGGAGTTCCTCGCTGAGCCATACTCTCATGGTCTGTCTTCACTTGCCAACGAGGAGACATTCGCTATTGATGTGAAGAAGCAGTGTCAGAAGATAGAGGAGTATTTCGGAAAGAAGCCAACTGTTCTCCGTAACTCTTCTCTTATCTACAGTGACGACATCGGTGGTCAGGTGGCAGCCATGGGCTTCAAGGGTATGCTGACCGAGGGAGCCAAGCATGTGCTGGGCTGGAAGTCGCCTCATTATGTCTACAACTGTAACATCGCACCGAATCTGAAGTTGTTGTTGCGTGACGTAGAGTTGTCAGATGACATCTCACTGCGTTTCAATAATTCCGACTGGGATGGTTATCCCTTGTTTGCTGATGCTTATATTGACCGCATCGCCCGTCTTCCAGAAGAGGAGCAGATCATCAATATCTTCATGGAGCTGTCGGCACTGGGTATCGCTCAGCCACTCAGCAGTAACATCCTTGATTTCCTGAAGGCTCTTCCTGCATGTGCTAAGGAAAAGGGCATCACCTTCTCTACACCTACTGAGATCTGTATGAAGGTGAAGAGTGTTGGTAATCTCGATGTGCCCGACACCTTGTCATGGGTTGACGAGGAACGTGACGTTTCCTGCTGGTTGGGTAATGCCATGCAGCGTGAGGCTTTCAATAAGCTCTATAGTGTTGCCGACCGTGTACGTATTGCCAATGAGCCACGTATCAATCAGGACTGGGACTATCTGCAGGCTTCCAATAACTTCCGTTTCATGACGACTAAGGCATCTAACGTAGGATTGGATCGTGGAATCTATAGCGGACCGTTTGATGCTTTCACCAACTATATGAATATCCTTGGTGACTTCATCAACAGAGTCAATGCACTCTATCCTGCAGAGATTGACAATGAGGAGTTGAATGCCCTGCTGACTACTATCCGTAACCAAGGTGACGAGATAGAGTATAAGGATGAGGAGATTACACGCCTGAGAGCCCGTCTTGCTAAGTATGAGGCTCCTGAGGAGGAGAAACCCGCCAAGAAGGCTCCTGCTAAGAAGCCTGCGGCAAAGAAAGCTCCTGCCAAAAAGGCTGCTCCTAAGAAGTAAATAGTTAAAAAGAAATCCTCTCCAGAATTCGGAGAGGATTTCTTTTTTTTATTGGATATCAACTGTTATTTTCTTTAAATCGTTGTCAGCACTTGACGAGCCGACCATCAGTTCATACTTGCCTGGTACTACTCGCATCGTGTTAGTCTCGCTGTCCCAACCCTCAAAGCGGTCATGGGGGAAATCAATCTCCACTGTCTTGCTCTCACCGGCTTTCAGGTTGACACGCTGATAGGCACGCAGCGTCTTCAGCGGTCCTTCTGTATCAGCGGTATTCCGCATATAGACCTGAACGACTTCTGTTCCCTCCCGTTTGCCGGTATTCTTGACTCTCACGCGTACCTTATTATATATATACTGCGGCTCACCAATCTCAAATGTGGTGTAGCTTAGTCCATAGCCGAAGGGGTAGAGGGGCTCGCCTTTGAAATATCGGTAAGTGCGGTTCGTCATCCGATAGTCAAGGAAGTCGGGCAAGTCGTTAGTGCTCTTATAGAATGTTATGGGCAGTTTCCCACAAGGGTTATATGTTCCGAAAAGAACGTCAGCCACAGCCTGTCCACCTTTCTCTCCGCCGTACCATCCCTGTACGATAGCGTCGGCAATCTCGTCTTCTGGAGTCAATGCGATAGCAGAGCCAGAGCAGTTGACATAGATGATGCGCTTACCTGCTTTCTTGAGGTTGGCAAGCCACTCACGCTGTACCTGTGGCAGTTCGATACTGGTGCGGTCGCCGCCTTTGAAGCCATCCTCGCTGACCTTCATCTCCTCACCTTCCAGACGGGGCGAGATGCCTCCCACAAAGATGACAATATCAGCATCTTTTAATGGGGATTGTGGTGCTGTAAGGGGGGAGAGGGCTTCAGCAGAGTGATCGGTCATGTTGATGTCGAACTGCAGCATGGCATGTCCTGTATGTTGCACATAGACCAGTTGCAGGGGATAGCTTTTTCCTGCTTCTACCTTGTAGGTCAGATGAGCATCACGTACACCGTGTCCATTTGTCCGGTTGAGAAGTGTGTCACCGTTGAAGACAAGCATGGAATAGTCATCGTTGAGCATATCAAAGGTCACTTCACCATCCTGTTGCGGACGGAACACACCCTCGTAGTGGGCAGTGAAATGCTCCAGGTTCACACCGGGTGCAAAAGCGGTGTTGCCACCATTGTCCAGATGGAGGGGTTCCGTGAGACGGATGGCAATGGCAGGCAGTCCCTCCATTCGCTCATTATTCCAGTAGTTGGCTTGCAGTCCCGGACGCCCATCGTCGGTGAATACCTGGTTGAACATGCTTGTGGGCACTTCCTTCCTGGTCCATGTGCATCCTTGTATGAATGGTACATTTGGCAGATACTGGCGGATGCCCTGTAGGATTGTTATTGTCTGAGTAGGTTGTCCGTTGTAGTTTCCCCACATCATGGTGGAGTCATTGGCATTAGGACCCATGACAACGAGTTTTGGGTTGCGAGTTGTAAGTTTAGGGTTTAGTGGCAGTATGCCGTTGTTTTTCAACAATACGATGCTTTGTTGAGCGGCTTCAAGTGCAATCTGCTTGTGTTCCTTGCTTGCGACGACACTCATAGGAATCTTGGTCCATTCCACCAGTTCGTCAGGGTCAAAGTCACCCAGTTCAAAACGTCCTATTAGCAGACGGCGCAGTGAGGTGTCCAGTTGCTGCTCAGTGATCTTACCCGTTCTCACCGCTTCGGGTAACGACCGGTATACACTGCCACACTCCACGTCTGTTCCTGCAATGACAGCTTGTGCGGCAGCATCTTCCTCCGTCTTGACAAAATGATGGCGACCTGGTTTGTAGAAATCATCGATGGCACCGCAGTCACTTGTCACGATGCCCTGAAATCCCCATTCGTCTCGCAGAATCCGGTGTAAGTAGCGAGTGTTGCCACAGCACGGTTCTCCGTCGATAGCTTGGTAAGCACACATAATCTCCTTGACGTTTCCTTCCTTTACCAATGCCTTAAAAGCGGGTAGATAAGTTTCCCAAAGGTCACGCTCAGGCAGTTGTTCAATATTGAACTCATGGCGGTTCCATTCCGGTCCGCTATGCACAGCGTAATGCTTAGCGCAAGCAAAGAGTTTCTTGTATTTTCTAGTGCTAGTAGTGCTACTAGAGCTACTAGAACTCCCGGAAAACTCCTGTCCCTGCAGTCCATTCACCACAGCAAGTCCCATGCGAGTGGTGAGATAGGGGTCCTCACCATATGTCTCCTGTCCGCGTCCCCATCGTGGATCACGGAAGATATTAATATTTGGAGTCCAGAACGACAAACCTCTGTAGCGTCTGATATCATTCTTTTGTCGAGCCTCAGTGTTCTTGGCTCGTGCCTCATCACTGGCAGCAGTGAATGCCTGATATACTAAATAGTCATTGAAAGTGGCAGCCATACCCATTGTGATGGGGAATACTGTGGCGATGCCGTTTCGTCCGATTCCATGCAGTGCCTCGCTCCACCAATGAAACTCAGGGATGCCCAGTCGGGGAATGGCTGGTGATACATCCATCATCAGTTTCGTCTTTTCCTCTAACGTCAGTCGTCCTAACAGATCCTCTGCCCGTTCTTCGGCACTCAGTTCCGGGTTCTGGTACGGCAACATCTGTGCACTTGCCATGACCGTTTGAAATCCTATCCATAGGATTGCCATCAGTTTATGTTTCATCATATAAGTATTTTCTTGTATCTGCAAAGATAATACTTTTTTCTTTATATACAAACAAACGGGCAGACAATCTGCATGTCTGCCCGTTTGAGTTATAGCGTAGGGGATGGATTATTCGAAAGGGACTATTTCGTAAAGATGATTTTAAAATACTCAATTGCAACACGAAGTTCAGGGAGGTCATTCTTTATGACATCCCAAACGAAATCTGTATTAATATCAAAATAGCCATGAGCAATATGGTCACGCATGCCTTTGACAGCTTTCCAGGGTATTTCAGGACGTGAGGGAAGCAAAAGCTGATGAGTACGTTCATCGATGCGTTTAACTCCTTCACCTATAGCTTCTATTAGCATGCAATCTGCAGCCAAAGTTTTCATTCCCTCTGGTGAAGATACAAGTTCATTTACATCAGTTAGATCTGCATTCCATAATTCAAGTTTCTGGATAGCATCTAATATCTGATGAAGTTGATCTTCAACGATTCTAAGATTCTGTAAAGATATCGATTCCATCTTTTTCAATTTGTTCTCTGAAAAACGGTCTGAGATTTTTATGATCTTGTATCAGGTCAACAGGACAACCAAGCAACTGCTCTAAATATTGTATAGCCAAAATATAATTGAAAAATTTAGGCGGCATAGTGGCGAAGAGATCTACATCACTCCCTTCATGATGTTCATTACGAGCAACAGAACCAAATAAGCGCAAAGAAGTAATACCGAATTTGTTTTGCAATTCAGCGGAATGATTGCGGATGAGGTCAATATAATCTTGTGCTCTTCTAATCATATTTATTGTTTCTTTTTGCAAAGATAGGAACTATTTTTGTAACTTCCAAACATTTCGGGGAAAAACAAACGGGCAGACAATCTGCATGTCTGCCCGTTAGAGTTATAGAGTATAGGGAAGGATTACTTATACCATTTTGCTGCACCAACCTTGAGGTTCTTCACACTCTCGTTACCGATTGTGAAATCACCATTTGCAGGATCTGCATACTTCGGGTCATCAACCTTCTGTCCGTTCTTGTCACCCTTCCAGAACAGTTTAGCCTCAGCGTCATTGGTGTCATCAAAGATATTTGCGTTCGTGCAGTTGTAGTAAGCGTTGTTCTCATATGTGGGAACAGGAGTCTTACTCTGGTTTGTGAACACAGCCTTTGAATTGCTGACCAGGTTGTTCTTCCATGTGATCTTACCGTTTGGAGTACGGATATAGAGCAAACGGCGGCTTGTACCAGTCTCTGTAATCACATTGTCAATAGTATTACTCTCGAAAAGGAATTCAGTTGTGGCTCCAGCAACATCATCATAGCGGATAAAGTCGCGGTTGGCAGCACAGTTGTAGATAGTGTTATTCTTGAATACTACTTTGCCAATTGTAGATTTACGGATGTCGAAGAAGTCACCACCATCAGTCTCTATGTCATGAATGTAGCAATCTTCAAATGTCACACTCTCGATCGTACATGCCACATTACCATAGAACAGCCCCTTGTTATAACCCTTGTAAGTGACGGTTCCATCAGCAGCTGTTACTTTCAGACCCTTAATCTCACAGTTATTAACTGTGATAGTTCCCATATTAGTGTCAGTACCTTTCACGTTGAACAACTGATCAGTAGACGCATTGTTCTGACCATCTAATACGAGGTTGGACAAAGTCAATGAAATATTGCCGTTCAACTCAAAACGACCGGTGATAACTGGCTTATTGGTTGGGAATATACCATTGATAGTAATCGTCTTGTCAATTTTGATTGATGTGGAAAGACCTTCATTCTCACCGCCCGCAGGGATATCATATGTACCTCCGTAGAGTGCAAGAACATCTCCGTCTGCAGCATCTTCTATAATCTGAACAAGATCATCTCCATTGTGTACCAGTGTAGCACCTTTCAAATCCATAATGGTTGTGAATGAGCGGTTACCGCACTGTTTTCCATTATAGTACAGGAGTGCTGTGTAGGAAGTCTGAGGCGTAAGACCGTCAATAGTAGCCTTACCTGCTGCCTTTTCCTCATCCGTGATTTGGTGAGTGATAGAGCCTATTACGATGGTTGAAACGTCATAACCTTCCTCTGCTTCCCAAGTGAGTGTCACACTACGGTCTGCGATATCCTCTTCTTTGGGATTCATCAGGAACTGCTTGGCGCTGGTCCTGAAGAAAACACCGTGGAATTTAGAATTACGTGTTTCATCTTCATTGATAGCCTGTACACGAGCAGAATACTTCGTATCGAAGTTAAGTTTGCTCAATGAAATTGAGTTAGTCTCACTGGTGAGCGTCTGCTCAGGTGTACCTTCGAATGTCAGACTGTCGTCAGCAAAGACCTCAATATAGTATGAGGAAGCACCATCAACAGCTTTCCATTGCAAGTTAGCTGTTGTCTCGTTGACGTTCTTCGCCTGGATGTCGATAGGCGACAGGTTACGTCCAAGCGTCAGTTCGGTAATCTCGTCAGCAACGTCGCTACATGCGGTAAACGTCAGTGCTGCAAGACCGAGTCCTAATATATTCTTTAATGTCTTCATTTTTTTATGCTTGTTATATTTCAATATTAATCAGACAGCTGACCATAGATGCCGTCATTGTTCAGCATGTTGTTGCTGGCATCAATGAATGTTTGCCAAATGGGCCACAAACAATGAGTGCTGGGGGTAACAACATAGAGACCATTGATATAATCGTCGGTCAGTACATATCCGCTGGTACTTTCGAACCAGTTCTTGGAATCCCAACCAGCATCTTTAAGCTCCTTAATCTTGTCAGAATCGTCCTCACCCTTGTTCAGACCGTATATCTCAATATTATCCTTGTCCTCGGAATTATTGATATATACCTTGTCGGGATAACCGGCGTAATTGCCCTGACGCTTCTGCAAATCCTGCAACTTAGCTTTAGCCTCAGCCATCTTAGTGTCGATGTTACCCCAACGTACGAGGTCACACTTACGGAGAGCCTCACCAGCAAACTCAAAGGCACGCTGGTCAACGATACCGTTGAAGAAAGCAGTCTTGCTAGCTGTATATTGTGTCTTAAGAGCAGAAACCTTAGCTGCGGGAAGCACACGATTCAGGACAGGCTCCATGTATTTCCATGCGGCAGAAGGACCATCCAGTTCATTGATTGCCTCTGCAGCCATCAGGTAAACATCGGCAAGACGCATGTACTGCCAGTTGACACCATCATCGTTGGTAGAGGTAACGATACGCTTCATCCATTCGTAGCGGAGCTTACCAAAGCACCACTTGTTCTGAGCACGAAGCTGAACATGAGCTTTACCATTGACGAGCTCCTTGCTCCACTCATAAGGAACACAAGTGATGTCACGACGGATATCATCCTCATCATAGTCATAATACAATGTTGCGATAGGTCCGTTCACACCACCTTGTGCCTGCTGGGTGTATTGGTCTTTTGCCTGGTGCTTAACACCCCATGTGTAAAGAACACGTCCACGACCCTCAGAGAAAGGAATCTCCCAGAGGCTCTCACCGCCTGCGGTCACGTTGTCCTCACAGAGCTTGATGAAATTGTCCTTGAACTCACCAAGTGTGTTGCAACCTTGATTAATGATATCCTCACACTCCTCCTTGGCAATCTGATACATCTTCTCAGGAGCCAGCTCGGGATCCTTTGAACGACGGTAGCCGTCACCACGGAGTCCATAACCACCGGCATAGAGGGCGATACGGGC
>Ga0310697_10001693_pt1 | contig 24966 bp, 14 predicted proteins | sample 172DNAGHGlowgp2_FD_203883 | JGI IMG/M metagenome (GOLD analysis project Ga0310697, IMG submission 203883) | Sheep rumen microbial communities from Palmerston North, Manawatu-Wanganui, New Zealand - 1728 DNA GHGlow gp2 (v2) (version 2) | ecosystem: Host-associated > Mammals > Digestive system >...
CATCAGGACGGGGGTATCCTCTGCGGGCTCGGTCGGCACGAAAGCCGGCTCATGCCAGGTGAAGCGTCGCCAACCCTGTGTCATCATCAACAGGTCCAATCCGCGCCGATGGTCTTCATCGTCACTTTCGAAGAACCATTCCGGTTGAGGGACAAAGCCCTTTATCTCTGACGTTAGCAGCATCTCGGTCATGATGTTGCCGCTGTCGTAAGTGTCGGCAGAGGCAGCAGCATCGCGAATGGCGAGAGAGATGAATGCTTCGTCTTTTTCATCAGACCTAACATCTGTGATCTTCAAAGACACCTTCTCGAAGGGCTTATACTGTTCCTTCAAGCCGCTGACAGCAAGCGTCGGCTGCAGCTGTTCCGTCTTTGTAACAAAGAATAGCCGATCGGCATACACACGGCCCTCGTCGTCGCTGACGATGAGCTGATTGACGCCCATTGGCAAGTCATTGTTTCGGATCAACAGCGTATGCTTCATTGGCTCGCAGAGTAGCACCTTGCCTTCATGGGCGATCTCCACCTTCAGCTGCTTCCCCTCAGGGATACCCCGAACATGAGTGGTGATATGCCATTGCCGCTCCCCCTGTCTCACGACTATGGCCACACCTTCCTTCTGTGCTATCGGCAACTCAGCTTTTGCCACCAACCCGTCAGCAGATGTAAACTCTGCCTCGTAGAGATTCTCATATTGAGGGGTGAATTCAAAGATTCCGCGCCCCCTGTGAGACGTCGAGGCAGCGCTCACCTCATTTCCGAAACCGTCGCCCATACTCACCGCATCGCCGTTGATGTCGCGCAGTACGAGGGTACCTTCCACTGCCATTCCATCATGCATCGCAGCTTCGAAGGCTACACGGCACGGACATCCGTCAACCAGCTGACCGCCTTCCGGGTATAGTGTGAGATGAAGCCTGGGCTTGGAAGAAGTGGCTGTCGCACGGCGCAAGGGGCGTGGTGTTATCCATTGGTTGTAAGCCACACTATCCTTCGGATGGTCATAGACAGGGAATACGCGAGAGTATAATTTGTCGTAGTCCCGGTAGTACTCCTTAGCCATCTGCCTGTTGAAGAACCATTCTTCGGCTCCGTCGCTGTGCTCGCGCTCAGCCCTACCCCAGTTGAGCTGCCAGCGGGTGTAAGCACGCAGTTCATAGAAGCCGGCGTAAAGCGAGGTGTCGGCCAGGCTGAAGAAGCCGTTGCCCCTGCCATTGGTCATCCTAATCGTCTTTCGCGCCATGAGATAGCCGTCCTCGTTGAAGAGTTCGGCATAAAGCACGCGGCTAATGGTCGATGGCTTGTCGCTGTCGGTTTGGCAGGTGTAGGCGGCGAACCATATTGTGTCGCCAAGGAAGTAGCAGGTGTTGTCCATGTGCACATATACCTTCTCCTGAGGAATGCGTTCGCCAAATAGCCGTAGCCGTTGGACAAGGCTGTCCAAACGGCTTGCGGCATTGGCAGTGCAATACACCGACATCAGTAGGAAAAGTACACTCGTTTTTTTCATTAATCCATTTTGTTAACGTATTTTGAACTAACGATATTGTTTCAACGTATGTTTTTTTGTTGCCTCATTTATCTGCTTTCTTGTCGTACTCGGCCAATTCTGCGGCAAGACTAGGATATACAGCCGTGAGCAGGAAAAGGAAGACGAAGCTAAGATGACGAAGGTAATTCATGAGAGGTGTGATTATGATTATTCTACGATGGTGCGCTCCAAGTATTCGAAGAGCGGTTGATTGGCGACGAGCTGGCTCACATTGAGGTCTTTGATGATAACAGCCTCCCAATTGGCACCCCAGACGTCGAAAGGTTCGCCGGCCGGTTCGTTGTAGATGATGGTGTTGACGGTGAGTGGCAGAGGCTCGAATTCCATGATGAAAGCGACGTAGTCGCCCACGACTCCCCGGATGAAGAACAGCTTGTCGAGAGGCAGTCCTTGCAGCTGGCGCAGCCGATAGACGGTACCCGTATGCTGGTCCACTAGAGTGGTTCCGCTTGGGACGGAGAAATATTCTTGGGTCCAGTTTATCTCAAAGGCCATTGCCAAATAGGTAACTTCCGGTGTGCGCCAAAGAGCTATTGTGCGCTCTTTGACGGGTCGGATGAGATGGGCATCGACGTAGATGTCATAGGTGTCCATATCGTCCTTGTTGTAGTTGCTTTTGGCTTCAGCGAGCTGGGGTTTATGGAACGAAGGAATCGTGGTGTCGTAGCTGACATCGCTTTCCGCATCAAGAATCTTGATATGCTTTCCGCGCATATTCCATTTATGAACGCCATAAACCTGAATATCTTTCGTGGTTGGTGGCAATGGCGGGAAATAAACCAGGAACTCCACGACGGCGCCAGCTGGAGCCTTGATGCCGAAGAGCCGGTTCCACATCTTAGCGTCGGTTGTACCACGCGATTTGTAATGAACGCCTGTCTTACTATCAACGATATAGGTTTCGTCGCCACCAAGCCACACGTCCTTGACCGCATCGTAGGGCATGACGAAATAGCAGTGTAGCACGGTTTGATGCTCCTCGCGCATCAATGTCCATGCACGCTGTATGCCGATACGTTTTCTCCATGGCAAATCTCCGAAGATACTTTTGGGATAGTCGATGACTTTGTATGGCTTGACCCAACAGACACTTGTGTCGGTGGCTTCGGCTTCTTTCATGTCATCGTAAATTGCACTGAGGCCCGTGAAAAAGCAGGTCTCGCGAGCCATGATCTTTGACTCGTGTTCCGAGGCATGGCCTTGCAACGGAGCATTGGTAAAAGCTGCTAAAAGGCAGGACAAAAGCAAAAGATGATATTTCATAACCGTTGTTGTGTTAAGGAGTATTTGATGGGGAGACAATCTAATGTAGGGATATGCTCGTCGGTGTATTGCGTGCGATAAAGATAAATCTTGTCACGATTGCGCTCGGCGCACCACAGGTTCCTGGATTCAACGTTGTCAACAATGGTGGTCATCTCGAAATAAAATTGTTCGTCGGACAGCGTGAGGAGGTCATTGTCAGGTAATGGCCCAAACCGACTGACCAGAAGATACAGGCGGCAAAGGATATCCGTTTCGGGATCGTTGGGCAGGATATATACGATGCCCTCTGCAGTGTCATCGTCGTCGCAATTCATCTCGATGCCGTCAACTTGGTAGGCTTCTGCCAATTGAGCAACGTAAGTGTCCATCATCTGTGGCGTCAAGCCAAAGTCTTCCTTAGTTTCAACAGCCTCAGTCTCCTTGGGCTTAACAGGATCCTCAACCTTGGTCATCGTCGTGCTGTGCTTCGTTTGCGGCGCGATGTGTGGGACTATGTCTACAGGTTCATCAACCTCCTTTATTGGTAGCTGCTCTTCCGAAACTTGAGCAATAGGTGCTGGTTCAGGCGCTTGTGGCAGCGTCGGCTTATGTTGTCTTATCAACAGAATGAGTGCCACTCCGACGATGCTGGCGGCAGCAACCCAAGGGATCATACGTCGGAACGGATTAGACTTACGATTCACGCGAGCCATGAGGCGTGCATTGAGGTCAGCCGGCATTGAAGGGCGTTGCTGTTCGCGGCACGAAACGGCTTCATGCAAGACGGGGTCGCGTAATAGTTTATGGATATCTGTTTCCTTCATTGTATCAAGGGTTGTATGGTTCGATAGAGTTTCTTTCTGATTCGGCAAAGTTTGGAGCCGATGGTAGAGGGGATGGAGTCGGTGATGTAGGCAATCTCCTTCAGACCGAGGCCGTCGAAATAAAACATGGCGATGAGCGCTTGCTCGTCGGGGGGAAGTTCTTGGAGCGCATTGTCCAAAAGCTGTATCGTTTGTTCTTTTGATGACTCGTCGTATATCGGCGGTGTATCGTCCTGAATATCGTTGATGTTCAGGTCGCCATCTTCGGCAAATACGATATGCGGCCTGCGTTGGCGGACAAAATTCAGCGATTCATGATGAGCGATGCGACACAGCCAGGTTGCCAGTGAAGCCTGTCGTTCATCATACGAGTCGATACTACTGAAGGCTTTCACGAAGACATCCTGATACACTTCCTCGGCATCTTCGGGCTTAGCGACAATCCTCGTCACATGCCGAAAGACCAAGTCGCCGTAACGAGTAAGCAACAGGTGCTGGGCAGAAGCATCCTGTCTGCGCAGTGCTCGTATAAGTTCGTTTGTATCTTCTCTCATGAATGAATGTCTTCTATTATAATATACACCAAAAGACCAAAAACATTGCAGTGCAATGCCATTATTTATGATTCCTGCACTGCAAAGATAGGAAACGAAAACGAAGATTGACGATCAGATTGACGTTGATTCACGTCCCCAAAAAACTCTTTGCAAAGAGAATGATATTCACGTCCGCTCGGCGCTTGCGACGCTTCTCAAGACTCACTGCGTTCGCGCTCGGCTCGTAGAGACGCTTCATACCTGAAGAATGAGCGAACAAGTTCGAGCGGACACTTCAAGAATCTTTTCTTCAATAAATATTTCCCGTTCATCAATCATCATTCATCAATCATCAATATAAATATAATTCTTGGATTTAATTCTTGCGTATTCTTGCGCATTGTTTTCCCGATTCACCATTTCTCGCTCCTCATTTCACGTTCAATCCTTTCCCTTGATGCCGCTATTCGTGAACGCCGCAGCGGCTGCTCGCTTCGCGATTAAAGACTAAGAGGTTAAGCCTGTAACGAACGTTCGTTAAGGGCTTAAGGAACGTTCGTTAAGGCTGTAAGGACTGGTCGTTAAGGAGGGAAGGTACGATCCTAAGTCGATGTCAGTTGGTCTTGAAGGCGTACTTGACGTCCGCGAGCTCTCGATTGGCTTTGACGATTTTCTCGGCAAGGCCATTTTTGTATTCGTGGAGCCGTGCTGCGATGGGTTCGTCGGCAAGTGCAAGCATCTCGCAGGCGAGGACGGCGGCATTCTGGGCACCGTTGACGCCGACGGTGGCTACGGGTATGCCGGGAGGCATCTGAACGATGGAGAGAAGGGCATCCAGGCCGTCGAGCATTCCTTTGATGGGGACGCCGATGACGGGAAGCGTGGTGTTGGCGGCGATGACGCCGGGCAGTGCGGCTGCCATGCCGGCAGCAGCGATGATGACCCGTATGCCGCGGCCTTCGGCAGCACGGGCAAAGGATTCTACTTCGGCAGGTGTGCGATGCGCCGAGAGGGCGTTCATCTCGAAAGGTACCTGCAGTTCATCTAAGAACTTGGCAGCTTTCTCCATGACGGGGAGGTCACTGGTGCTGCCCATGATGATGGAAACGAGTGGAGACATGAGAGTTGAAAGTTGAGAGTTGAAAGTTGAGAGTTGAGAGTTGAAAGTTCTTGAAGGGTCAAGCGACCTAGGTCGAGCGGAAAGTTGAGAGTTAGGGGGATGGGTCTTTTTTTATCGGCGCCTTGAGGTATTCATGTCCGAAGCGGCAGCGGAGGCAGTCGTGGCGGTCGCAGTAGTTGCGCTTGAGCTGGATGAGGGCTTGGCTGTCGGCGGCGTTGTCCACGCTGATGCCGCATTGCTGCCATTGTCGGAGGATGAAGTTGCGCTCGGCGGGTAGCTGTTCGAGTAGGGCGAGGGCACTCTCCTGCAGCGATTCATCGTGGTGCGACTGTCCGTAGGCGAAACGCATGGGACAGACGGTGTTGATGATGATGAGGTCGCAGCTGGCGGCGGAGAGGCGTTTGTCGGAACGGGGTGCGGTGAGTCCGAAGAGGTAATGGGTCTGCCAGTAGTCGGAGACGCCGGTGGTCAGGGCGGCGTGCAACGCCTTGCGGTCGGAGCAGCGCAGGAGGACGTCGGGCGAGGGCTGGCGGTGGGCATAGAGCAGGGCGAGCTGCACGAGGCGCAGGTGGGGGAAGTTCTGCGGACGCAGACGCAGGTAGCGCCAGTCGGCAGCGGCCATGGGCGGCGGCAGCTGGAACTTATGGCTGAGGTAGCTCCATTCGCGGCAGAGGCGCTGATAGTAGTCATCGCTCTGTGCGGCATCGCGCGACGAGGGGGGCAGTGCTTCGGGTTGGAGCAGCCCCGCGGTGCCGAGGAAGAGGGCTTCGAGTTGGAAAGGATCGTCGCGATGCTTGGCAGCGGCATGGAGGGGGAAATGCGAGGCCCAGCGCTCGAAGGCATCGCCATTGACGCCGAAGCCGAAGTTGCGCGCCAGCGTGATGAACCACGTGCGGTCCCAGTCGCCAGCGGTGGCGGCCAAACGCTGGAGGCACAGCTCAGCCCGCTGCGCGAGGCGCTCGAAGAGAAGGGCTGACATCCACGAGTGAATGGTCAGGGGCGACAGCTCGGGAACGATGCGCCAGCAGCGGGGGTAGTCGTCGGTGCGGAGCAGCTGCTCGTAGTTGTCGCGCACGGAGGGCGGTATGGGCAGTTCCATCTGCGGCAGTCGCCGTCCGTCAGCAGTGAGGACCTCGGTGTCCACCGTCTGGGCTACGTGGAGCACGACGCTGTTGTAGGCTGCATCGGTGTCGTGGCCGTGACGCTGCCAGTCGCTGGAGCGCAGGTGGATCTCCACGTTGCCGACCCACAGCGTGCCGCCGATGCGCACCTTGGCGTTGAAGAAGTCGGGACCTGCATCGTTGTTGTGCAGGCCCGGGTCCAACACCTCGACGGCTTGACCTTCGGTGGTCTTGAGAGGCTCGAGTGGGTAGATACGGTGTTTCCACACGTAGTGGAGCAGCTTTTCCATGATCGTAGCGGGCGTCGCCAGTAGTGCTTTTGGCGTTACGCGCTGCAAAATTAAGCAAAATCCCGCTAACAATCACTTTTTTCCTGAAAAAACTTGTTGTTGCAGCACGAAAGGATTATCTTTGCAACGAAAAAACCGTTTAACCTTTAAAATCATCGTAATTATGAAACTCAGAAACGTAATGATGGTGCTGTGCGCGCTGCTGATGTGCACGGGCGCCACGGCCAAGCCCAAGAAACAGATGGCGTTGCAGCTGTACTCGATCCGCGAAGTCATCGGCTCGCCACAACAGTATGCCCAGAACCACGAGCAAGTGTTCAAGCAGCTCAACGCGTGGGGCTACACCGCCGTGGAAGCTGCCAGCTACGACCAGGAGCACGGTACGTTCTACGGCGTCACGCCCCAGCAGTTCCGCGCCGACTGCGAGGCGGCAGGGCTGGAATGCCTGAGCAGTCACGCCACACACGGGCTGAGCGCCGAAGAGCTAAAAAACCACGATTTCACCGAAGCTTTGAAGTGGTGGGACAAGGCCATCGCCGACCACAAAGCCGCCGGAATGAAGTATATCGTCACGCCCGGATGGGGCGTACCCAAGACACTGGAAGAGGCACAGACGCTGTGCGACTACACGAACGCCATCGGCCGCAAGTGTCAGGCGGCAGGACTGAGATACGGCTACCACACCCACAGCCACGAGTTCCAGAAGGTGGAAGGCAAGCCGTGGATAGAGTTCATGATGGAACACACGGATCCGAGCGTGTTCTTCTGGCAGATGGACACCTACTGGTGCGTGATGGCGCAGAAGTCGCCCGTGCAGTACTTCAAGAAATACCCTGGCCGCTTCGCGATGCTCCACATCAAGGATCTCTACGAGCTGGGCGAGAGCGGCATGTTGGGCTTCGAAGCCATCTTCAAGAATGCCGAGACGGCCGGCCTCTGCGACTACGTCGTGGAGATGGAGGGCACCGACGGCACCATCGACATCATGGAAGGTGTACGCCGCTGTGCAGAATACCTGAATAAGACGAAGGTGGTCAAGAAGAGCTACCGCCACTAATCGACAGTGAGCTCGAAGGGTACGGCGGGCAGCGCCGTAGCACGTGCCCGGCAGTCGGCCTCGACGGGGTTGTCCTTCCAGGCATAGCGCACACCCCGGCCCCGTCCTTCGAGGATGACCTGACACTCGCGCGCTTCAGCCTGCACGTTGACATAAGTGCCGTCAGCACCGAGCAGTTCGAAGCCGTGGACGACGCCTTCGCGCAAGGGTTGATCGAAGGTGACGGCGACCCGTTCCCCGGGTGTCAGAGCAACCCCAACGGGCTGCGGCGACAACAAGACATCATTTTTGCCGAAAGCCAAGCGGTCGAAGACCATAGCCACCCGTTCCGCTACTTCCTTCTTGCGGAGCGGGTGGATGTCGTTTGCCTCGCCCAAGTCGAGCGCCACGACGATGGCAGCACGTGGGTCAGCAGCCACGGCACGGCGCTGGCTCTCGCGCAGACGTGCCCAGAGGCTCTTCTGCGGCACGGCACTCGGCGCCATGAAACCCGCCAGCTGCACGACGGCAAAAGGCAGGTCGGGCTGCTGGAAGAGGCTGCGCCACGAATGCATCAGCGCTGAGAGTTCGCGCTCATAACGCACGGTTTGATCAGCGTTTTCGGTATTCGACTCCCCCTGGTACCACACGATGCCTGCCAGCGCGAAGGGAGCCAGCGGCGAGAGCATACCGTTCCACTCGGCCGATGCCTTATACTGCAGGTCGGTAGGCATCGCGGGCTGCGACGGCATCTGCACGCCGTCGTGAACGCGCCATAGGGGAGAAAGGGCTATGCGATGGCCGTCGGCAAAGGTGAGGCGATAGGGTTTGGCATCGACGAACGAGGGTTGGCTGTCGCGGTTGACGAAACGTACGGCGAGGACGTTGTCGCCCTCGCGAAGCAGACCTGCCGGCACAGAGTAGCGGCGGGGAGGATAGCGATAGCCCGTGTGTCCGACCTCACGCCCATTGACATAGGTGTAGTCGGCATCGACCAGCGTCCCGACCTCGAGGTGTGCCGCCTGTCCGGCATGGTCCGCATCGACGTGGATGTGCTGGCGCACCCAATAGGTGCCGCAGAAAGGGTCATGCAGCAAGGGCAGCGCCCGCTGGTCGGCCTCAGCCCAGCCGCTATCGTCGAAGGCAAGGTCTGCCCAATGACCGCTGACACCCGGGTCGCGCTGCTGCAACAGCTGGTTCCATCGTGCGGCAGCCCGGGCATTAGCCTGCGAAGCCAGACGTGTGAGATCCGGGTCATCGTAGAGGCGACTTTCGGCGGCCGCTACGGGAACGATGGCAGCTACGGTGTCCATGGGCAGCCATGCCTCGATGGGCGTCCCGCCCCAACTGCTCTGGATGACGCCCTGCACGACGCCCGTCTCAGCGGCCATACGCAAGCCCAGGAAATAGCCGATGGCCGAGAAGTGCCAGGCATTGTCCTTGGCGAGCGGCAGCCATCCGCGGCTACGCACATCATCGCGCGGTGCATCCAAGGCTGCTTCGTTCTCCACGCGGAAGAGACGGACACGGGGATTCACATTTTCATCGATTTCATCGGGATATTGCGGATAGACGCGTTCGATGTGGGTGTCGATGTTCGACTGTCCGCTGCACAGCCACACGTCGCCCACGTACACGTCGGAGACAGCGACCTGTCCCGTCGTAGCGCCGTCCTTCGTGGTCGTGACGAGCAGGATGAAGGGACCGCCTGCTTTCTGCGGCTCCAGCTGCACACGCCAACGGCCATCGGTGCCGGCGACAGCCGAGGCCTTGCGCTTGCCCAGCTGGACAACGACCTGCGCGCCTGCGTCAGCCCAACCCCACACGTTCGTGGGCTTTAGGCGTTGCACCACCATCCCATCGGAGAATAGGCGGGGCAGACGCGGAGCGCCGAACAGCCATGAGGCATGGCAAGAGAGAAAGAGGAACGCGCATAGCGTGAGGAAGCGATAGCGAAACGTCATGATGAAATGTGATTAGGGCTCAAAGCGCCATGGCCGAGAGCCAATGGTTAATGGATTCAGGTGCAAAAATAGCAAATAAGCGGGACAAAACGGCGGAAGATGCCAGAAAAAGCGTGCATGATACAAGAAAAAGACTTTTTGGGACGCCAATCGTGGTTGCCGTATGTATTTTTTAGCTATCTTTGCGGCAGAATTATAACGAAAAAGCTCAAAGACATAGCTATGCAAGAAAAGAATCAACCTACCGCCGCCAGTGCCCGTACAGAGGCCAGCGGCTTCTATCGTCTCTCGTGGCTGCAGCGCATCGGCTTCGGTTCCGGCGATCTGGCACAGAACCTCATCTTCCAGACTGTAGCTTGCTATTTAATGATTTACCTTACTACCGTGTTGAAAATCAATCCGGCCTTTGTCAGCGGACTGATTCTCACGGTGCGACTCATCGACTGTTTCTGGAGTCCTATTGTAGGGCGATATATCGACAACCGCAATCCCAAGTTAGGCAAGTACCGCACTTACCTGCTCTACGGCGGCATACCACTCACGATTGCAGCATGTTTATTGATGCTTCCTCAAGCCGCCACCTGGCCAATGACCATGAAGATGATCTATGCAACAGTGAGCTATACCGTGCTGAGCATGATCTATTCCGTGGTCAACATACCTTATGGTTCCATCATGGCAAGCATGACCCGCGACAACGATGAAGTACTCATTCTCACGTCCACACGAATGGTCTGCGCCAATATCGGTCAGATTGTTGTCCAAGCCGGTTTCCCTATCGGACTGGCCATTTGCGTTCATACGGCTATAGACTGGAATCAGGCCACATTCATGGCCATAGGTACGATTCCTGCTTTCATCATCTTGCCTTCGATGCCCATACTGAAGAAATGGTTGGGAAAGAAGGGTCTTTATTACACGCTCCTCTCGATCGGCTTCATCGGGTTTGCCATTTTGTTCTGCATCGGAAAGTTCTTTGATGTCGCCAGTCTCAACCCAATCGTCCAGACCGCAAAGGTGATGACGGGCGTAGGACTCTTGGTCGGTTCACTGATGTGGGCACTGGTTCCCGAAGTCATCACTGAGGCAGAATATCGCACTGGCAACAGACCTGCGGCAACGGTTAATGCGCTTGCCGGCGTGGCATTTAAGGCCGGATTCTCCATTGCCGGTTGGATTACGCCATTAGTGATGGGAATGATTGGATTCAACTTCGCCAGCGAAGACTCGGCACTGCCTACAGAGGCAGGAGCCTGGTTTACGGTCACATGCGTGTTTGCCCTCGTGGGTTTTGTGCTCTTGATGCTTTGCTTCATGGGAAGCAAGGAGAATATAACGACCACACCCGAAAAACCTGTTTCATTCGGTGAGATGTGGCAGGAATTTAAGGCAAACAAGTGCCTTCAGTTGGTGCTTAGTATCTTTGTCGTGGTATTCCTGGCCTCATTCATCAGTGCACCCGTGAATGCTTATTATCCCAAGCTGCCCAATTATTCCGAAATCGCACAGAATGCCATTCTGCTGTTCACGACAATCATTCCCGCCATCCTTCTTGTCATCGTAGGCTATCTTATTTATAAGTATCCGCTGACAGATGAGAGACTGGATGAAATCAACCGCGAGATTGAACAAAGAGGAAGACGATAACGAAAACAATTCATAATTCATAATTCATAATTCATAATTCATAATTCACAATTCATCAAACGATAACGTTAACGAAGACGATAACGAAAACGAAAACAGTCTCATAGTTACTTTTATTTTTCACTTTTCACTCTTAGCTTTGCTGACTTTCGTCACGACTCGGCAATTCAAACAAGCTTGATTGCTCTCGCTGCTCCGAAAGTTCACTCTTCACTTTCAACTTTCAACTTATAACTTATAAAACATGCGTTACCTATTTCCATCCGATTACATGGCAGACCCTTCGGGTCACGTCTTTGGCGACCGCCTATTCATCTATCCCTCGCACGACCGCGAGAGTGGTATTCCCGAGAACGACAACGGTGATCACTTCGACATGAAGGACTATCACGTGCTGGTGCTCGATGACCCCGAACAAACCGAAGCCCTCGACCTGGGCAAGATCCTCGACGTGGAGGATATCCCCTGGGCGGGACGCCAGCTGTGGGACAGCGACGTCGTGGAGAAGGACGGCCGTTACTACCTCATCTACAGTTTGAAAGATAAGAACGATACCTTCCACCTCGGCGTAGCCATTGCCGAGAAGCCCGAAGGCCCCTTCATCCCCCTCCCCGACCCCATCCGCGGCAGCTACAGCATCGATCCCTGCGCCTTCAAGGACGACAACGGCGAGATCTACGTCTATTTCGGCGGCCTCTGGGGCGGCCAGCTGCAGCGCTACCGCGACAACAAAGCGTTGGAGAGTGCCATCCTGCCCGAAGGTGCTGAGCCCGCACTGCCGGCACGTGTCGTGCGCATGGCGGCTGACGTCACGCAGTTCGCCGAGGAGCCGAAACCCGTGGTCATCGTTGACGACAACGGTCAGCCGCTGCGCGCCGATGATCCCCACCGTTTCTTCGAAGCCTCATGGATGCACAAGCGGGGTGGCCTCTACTATTTCAGCTACTCCACCGGCGACAGCCACCTGCTCTGCTACGCCACCAGCACGTCGCCCTATGGTCCCTTCCGCTTCCGCGGCGAGCTGCTGCAACCCGTCGTAGGATGGACCACACACCACAGCATCGTGGAATGGCGCGGGCGCTGGTTCCTGTTGCACCACGACAGCGTGCCTAGCGGCGGCCGCACATGGTTGCGGAGCGTCAAGATTGCCGAGTTGGAGTACGACGAGGACGGCGCTTTGCATCTTAAAGATGAAAAATAATCCGCAGAAGTGGCAGAAAGTCGAATATATTTGCTTACTTTGCAGTGAAAAAAACTGCAAAGTATAATGAAACGACTGCTTTTTACGCTTACGATATGCCTGTTTTGTGCCTCATTAAGTGCACAAAACGGGCTCTTTTTTAGTGCCGACCACCTGTCCAGCTCGATGATCAACGCCATCGCCCAAGATGCGCGCGGCATGCTGTGGATTGGCACGGCGCATGGCCTCGACCGCTTCGACGGCTACAGCTTCGTGAACCACTCGATGCTGAACCCCTCCGACCCGCGCCCCACCGACGTCAGCTCGCTGTTGTCCACGAGCGACGGCCACTTCTGGGTAGGCACCTCGCGCGGCCTGTTCATGTACGACGAGGCTTCCGATGCCTACCTCCCCATCGCCTTCCCCGACAGCCTGCAGCCCCGCGTCGGCTCGCTCCTGCAGCTGAGCGACGGACGTCTGCTGGCCGGCACGGCGGGCTACGGCCTTTACGTCATCGACGCCACGACCATGCAAGCCCAGCCGACGGCAGGATGGGCTCCGAGCGACGACAATTCGTATTTCAACAACCTTTTCCAATCGAGCACGGGCAAGCTGTGGAAAGCCGGTGCCGACGAACGCATCGTGCGTTGCGACGAGCAAGGCAAAGCCTCGACGATGCGCTCAGCCCAAGGTGGCATCGTAGCATTCTGCGAGCGCAAAGGTGTGACCTATGCCCTGTGCCAGCATGGATTCATGGCACTCGAGGGGCAGGCGACACGCTGTTTCGAGAGCGATGCGCTGCCGGCTCATTTTACGACCGCCATCTCTGATGCGCAGGGGAACATATATATAGGATCGCGCACGGAAGGACTCTTCTGGCTCCCTGCCGGCGAGCAGACAATTCGACGCCTGCCCGTACTGACCATCGGCGTAGATGTGAGCCGCGCCAGCATCGAGGCCCTCTTCCTGGACCGCCGCGGCAACCTATGGGTTGGCTGCCAGCAGAAAGGCCTGCTGATGATCCCCTTGCACCGTCAACCGCTGTTCCGCACGTGGAGCTTTTCGGCACAACATATACAAACGACCACGTCAGTAGCTGCCATCGTGCCAGGAAGCGATGCCGTCACGTGGTGCGCTGTGCCGGGCGACGGCGTCTATGGCTTCGATGAAAGCGGCTTTGTCGTCAGTCATCCCCAATCGCCCAAGGACATCGAAACACTGATGCGCGATGGCGAAGGCACCTATTGGTTGGGCTCGACCAACGACCTGTTCCGATACGACCCTTCGCAAGGCGCCTACGAACAAACGGCTCATCTACCGGGGACGCGCGTGAATCAGATCACCGATCTGGGCGATGGACTGCTGGCCGTATCGGCATTCGGCGCAGGACTGAACATCGTGGACAAACGTACTGGCAATATCGTTCGCCACCTGACGATGCACGACACCGACACGACAGGGCGAGGCAGGCTGGTCAACGACTGGATCCACTGCATGGACATCGACCGGCACGGCCGCCTGTGGCTCGGCACAGCATCGGGCATCTGCTGCTATGATGCGGCCAAGAACACATTCCGTCCCGACGGCATCGAAGCCTTTGCCGAGAACGAGGCCTGCCAGTCGTTGCGCGTACTGACATCAGGCGAGCTGGCTTTGGGCCTGGAACGCGGTCTCTGCCGATGGGCGCCAAAGGGCGGTCTTTCGACGGAAGAATGTGCCGAAGCGATGCGCGGACGGTCGATCTCCTACATCACCGAAGACCGCCACCACGACCTGTGGCTGAGCACCAACGACGGTCTGTGGCGATGGTCGCCAACGGCGAAGACGCTGGTCTCATACGTCGGAGCCGGAGGGCTTCAGGCGCGCGAGTTTGTGCAAGGCGCCGGCCTCCAAACCGCCGACGGGCATATCCTCTTAGGCACCTCGGACGGCGTGACTGTTTTCTCGCCCGACAGCCTGCACGCCACAAGCAGCGGCACGGAAAGCGTGCAGCTGACGGCGCTCGTCGTTGGCGGGCAACACGCCAATGCCACCACGCGCAGCAACGGTCGCAAGATCATGAACGAAGCACTGCTCGACAGCCATCACTTCCGCCTGAGTTACATTGATGCCACCTTCCAGCTGGAGTTTTCCCTGCTCCATTTCGACGATGCCGCCGACGTCACATTTGAATACCGGCTGGCCGATGAGAACCGCTGGCATATCTTAGGACGCGGACAGAACGCCATCGCCTTCAACCATCTGGAAGCTGGCGAATACGAGTTGGAAGTGCGGGCACGGCAAGCCGGCATCGTGACAGCATCGAGCAACTATACCATCGAAGTGCTGCCGCCATGGTGGCGTTCGCCACTGGCTTTCTGGATCTACGCCATGTTCTTTGTCACTGGCTTATTCGTTGCCATTAAGTTGTACAACCGCCATGTTCAGCAGCTGCACGACCAGGAAAAACTCCATCTGCTGATGAGCGCCATGAACGCCGACGACACACCATTAACCTTGGATGAGATGAAACGAGCCATCAACAGCTTCGTACAGAGCCGTAAACGCAAGCGAGGCATCTACGGCGACGTGGAAGCCGTGGCCGACCAAATGGGGCTGCCCGAACAGCGCGGCAACGATGAGCTGCTGATGGACCGTATCATGCAGAGCGTGAACCGCCACCTGGGCGACAGCGACTTCACCGTGGAACAGCTATGCAGCGAAGCCGCTATCAGCCGCGCTCATCTCCATCGTAAGATGAAGGAGATGACGGGCATGTCAGTCACTGAGTTCATCCGTGATATCCGGCTGGAACAGGCGGCACGTCTGCTGCGCGAGCAAAAGCTGAATATAACACAAGTGGCGTATAGCGTCGGCTTTTCGAGCCTCGGCTATTTCGCCACTGTGTTCCGTAAACATTTCGGTGTCGCTCCTCGCGACTATATGGCTCAGTGCCGTCCGTCGTAGCGTACTTTCTTTCCGCCAACAACGTAGATGCCAGGACGTAGTCCTTCGAAGGCATTGGCAGCTTCTGCCTGACGGCGCACGCAAATGCCGGCGATGGTATAGACGTCAACCTTTTCAGGCACAGCCTCGAACAGCTCGATCGCGTCGGGCTCGCCGGGCGAGTAGTCATCGTTGTTGGTGAGATACATATCATCAACGACGATGCTCTTGTAGTCGGCCCAGAAACTCACGATGCGAATATTCGAGAGGTCAACAGCCTGACCCTTCTTGTTGCCATCCGTGTACTTGATGGTCTGCAACTTAACCACTATCTGCTTCTTCGAACCGAAATCCGCCGTGGAGTAGCAGTCGCTCCAAATGCTGCCGGCGGTGAAGAGGTTAAGGTGTGCACCGCTGCACGCACGCTTGAGCTTGATGACGAGGTACTTGTAATCGCTCCAGTCGGCACCCTCGCGGTACTCCCATCCCATCTGACCGTACTGTCCAGTCTTGAAGGTATGCGAGCTCTCGGTGTAGGTACCGTCGGAGAACAGGTTCGTAGTGATGTATTCTTTGGCGAAGGGGAAGAAGGTGGAACGTACGGTGAAGGTCGTGGTGAGCGTGTTGCCCATCGGATCCTTGTAGGAAACCTCGACATTGACAGTGCCTTCTTTCAATCCGCGCAGACGTCCGTTGCCGGCGCTGATGATGTCATCGGTGCTGAGCGTGTATTTGACCTGCGATGCCACGTTCTGGGAGTGACCGTCGCGGAAGACAGCCTTTACCTCGAGGGCCGTGCTGTTTCCGACCATGATTTCGATGACGTCTTTGTCGAGTACGAGAGATTCTGCGGTGAGCATATCCTGATTGTAGCCCTCGAAGGTATCGGGATAGAAGTAGGATTCATCGTAGTCGGTCTCGGTGGTAAACCAGTCGAAGTCGGCGTAGCCCTCGCTGCCGTCCTGCGTAGCGTAGCAGAAGAGGCCGTAGCGGGCACCGACGAACACGGTGAGGCTGAAGCCCAGCGTTGTCTCGCCACCGATGGGCTGGTAGTTGATGTTGTCGAGTGAGTAGTAGAACTGCGTGCGGCTGGTGGTGTAGGAAACGGTGGCACGCAGATAGACGACATCATTGATGCCGACCTCCTCGACTTGCTCCGCAGGCGAGAAGCTGTCGTGGACGCGCAGCGTGTCCTGACGCCAGACGAGCTGACGCTGACCGTCCTTCACGCGCACGGCGAGCATGGCATAAGGATCTTGGAAGATACAGATGCCGGCGTAGTCGCCCTCCTGCAAGTTGCTGGCATCGAGACGGATGGTACCCATAGAAGGTGCCTTCTCGTTGGCGAAGATGCGCTGAGTTAACATATTGCGAGCCTGGGTAAGACGTGAGACAGGAGCTCCGGTCTTCAGGCGCAGCCAGCCCGGACGCTCGAACAGCGACCATGCGCCGTCGTCGGGATTGTGGTTCCACTGCCACTGCATACCCATGGGATAGCCGCGGAAGTTATCGTTCGTGGGCAGCGGCACGCGCTTCGTGGCACCGCCGGTGACAGGTTTCTTGGTCGTCTCGTAAGGCACGCCGTTGTTGCCCACGACTGGCCAATCGTTAGACCACTTGACGGGTTGCAGGTTGGGGAAGCGTCCGAGGCAACCCTTGTCCTCCTGCATGATTGTCCACCAATCGCCCGTCGCAGTCTCGATAAGAGCACCCTGATGGATCGTGTTGGGCTTATTGTTGATGGTCTTCTCAACAAGCACTTTCTCCTCGTAGTTGCCAAAGATGCTCGAAGAGCGGAAAGCCACCTGCCCCGAAGGCCAGCCGCCATAAGTGGCATAGATATAATAGTAATCGCCTATCTTATAGAGATGCGAGCCTTCGAGACCTGAGTTGTCGCGCTTGACAACCGTCTTCTCCTGAATGAAGTTGAAGTCCTCGTCAAGCTCGCATATCTTGATCTCATTGATTCCGCAGGCAACATAAACCTTTCCGTTGTCGAAGAGCATACCTGGGTCGTAATAGATGCGCGAGAGCTTTTTCATCTCCCACTCACCCTCGGGGTCGCTTGCCGTAAGTACATAACCGCCAGCATCGTTACCGTTGATAAGGATATAGAACGTGCCGTTGTGATAAGCCATGGAGCAGGCCCACATGCCGGCAGCGTAGGCATTCTGGTCGTTCGCCAGACTGTAGCGGTCGGAGGCTGAAAGCTGCATGAGCGGCTGTGCGCAGTACTCCCAGTTGACCAAATCCTTGGACTTCAGGATCGTGGCACCGGGGAAGTGGTGCATCGTTGTCGAAACCATATAGAAAGTGTCGCCAGCCCGCACTACATCGGGATCGGGGAAGTCGGCCATGACGACAGGATTCTTATACTTGCCATTGCCCAAGTCGCCCATAACGCCGTTCCTGAAGTCAGGATGAGCCCAGTCCTTCTCGTAGTACTCGGCGTACCAGTCCATGCACGCTTTGCCGCAGGCTTCCTCCAGTCCACCGAAAGCAGGTGTCACGGTGCCGTCGGCCAGCAGCTTGTCAACGTCAATCAGACAGCTGGTGCCGGAAAGGGTCATTGAGATATTGCCATAGTGGTCAAGCATCGCCTTAAAGGCCTTGCCCCACTTGGACGTGGAGCCCGTGGCCCAAGTGCCGTAGTTGGGCTGCACCCAGTCGCCGTGCTCATTGTAGTGACCCTCGGCATCGGGATTGGTAGGGCTCCAGTCCACCTCGGTGATGATGACAGGTGCGAAGTCCACAACGGGCACTTGTGTGTGGAACTGGTTGATCTTATTCTGTGGATTAGGCGTATTGTCGCTGCAGCCATACCAACCACAGTAGTCGTGCACGGCATAACCGATGTCGGCGCCCTCGATGGGGAAAGAGGCATAGCTCGTGTAGTTGGCCTGCCAGCCTGTGCCCGGAGCCCAGATAATGCCCGTGAAACCATTGGCACGAATCTTATCGACGATGGGCTGGAAGTAGTCATGCAGCGCAGCTGGGTCATCCTGCCCACTGGCATTCCTCAGCGATACAGGTTCGTTGGCCAGCTCAATACTGATCTGTCCGGCATACTTCTTAACGGAATCGTTCTGCGAGACAATATCCCAAATGGTCATGAGGTAGTCGTTGTAGTAGTCGCCGACCTTCAGGTTGCCGGGGCACACTCCTGGCGGACGCATGACAACATACATGCCGTGGTCGATAGCATCCTTGGCCAAAGGGAAGTAGAGCGAGCGCAGGAAGGTCTTCAGACGGGAAGGATTAAACTTCTTGATGTCGGCCTCACCGCCGGCATCAGCGGCCTGACCTTCGGAACCGGCATAGACATAGGTGCTTGAAGGATCGTTGGTCCAGGCGGGATCCAAGTGGAGGCGGAACACATCGCACTTGGCCTCTTCCAAGCCGGCAAAGATCTTCTTGAAATAAGCCTTACACTTCGTGGCACCGTTGCTATCGTAGTTGACCGAAGGATTGCCCCAAGGCGAGCCCCAACGCCAGCCGTTAAAAAACATGTTCGGCGTGTCCATGACGCCGTGCAACACGACGTGGTTGCCATAGGCATCGACAAGCCACTTGCCCTCGACATGGAGGTTGGGCAGCGGCTTCTCCAAGTGTGTCGGTGCCTCACGCTGCGCAATCGCATTCGTCGAAAACGCGATGAAAGCGATGAATAATGAATGTTTAAGAATGGATAAATTTCGCATTTTTGACTTGATTATGATTGGTTTAGTTGATTCTCGGAAGCGCCCCTACCCCTCCTTTGGGGAGGAGAGGGGGGAGTTACCTTTTTTTATTTAAACAGAAGCTGTGCCATCTGATAGAGGCTGCGGCGCCAGGTGAGGAACTCATGGGCGGTGCCGTCAGAAACGTAGCCTACGGCATTGAAGCCGGCAGCTTTCAGGGCAGATACGGAGCTGTTGATGCCATCGGGGTTCTCCTTGCTGCCGCAGCTCTCGAAGATGAGCTTCACCTGGTTCTTGTCCTTGATGTCTTCGGGGCTGTAGGTGCCGCCGCTGAAGAGACCGTAGTAGCCAAACACCTCGGGGCGGCGCAGGGTAATGGTCTTCGTTTCCATGCCGCCCATCGAGAGGCCAGCCATGGCACGCGACTCCTTCTTAGCAATGGTGCGGAAATTGTTGTCGATGAAAGGCACCAGCTCGTCAACCAGCACGTTCTCGAAATCCTTGGCCGTGAAGTCGCCGAGGCCGCCGAAACGCACTTCGTTGGTCATGCCGTAGGTCATGACGACGATGAACGGCACGCATTTGCCTTCGGCCAGCAAGTTGTCCATGATGATGCCGGCGCACCCCTGACGGCTCCACGAGGTCTCGTCCTCGCCCCAGCCGTGCTGAAGGTAGAGCACAGGATATTTCTTCTTGTCCTTGCCATAGGTGGGCGGTGTATAGACAAAGGCACGGCGCATCTGCTTGGTGCTCTCGCTCCAGAACAGCACTTCGCTCATGTTGCCATGCGGGATGTTCTTGATGGCGTAGAAGTCCTGATCGTGGGCTGGCACTTCGATGCCACTCTCGTAGCGTGCACCGCCGGCATAGATGTGTGTGCCGGGGTCTGTCACGAGGCCGCCATCGACGGTGAGATGATAGTAGTGGAAGCCCTCGTCCTCAGGCTTCGCGGTCTGGCCTACCCATGAGCCGTCGTAGCACTGGTGCAGCGGTGTGCCGCCACCTCCGCCGATGGTACTGACCACCGACTTGGCTTCGGGCAGCTCAATGCGAAAACGCACGTAACCCTGAGAGTTGACCTGAGGGTAGTCCTGACGGGCAAGGTTTGTGGCGCAGGGCTTGAAATCCTCCTTGACGCCCGGCTTCTCGGGGAAGGCAAGGGCGGCATTGAACGGCGCGCGCTGCTGTTGCTGACCACGCTGACCGCGACGGCGCTGGTTCTGACCCTGCTGTCCCTGCGGGCGAGGTTGGCGTGCCGGGCGCTGCGGCAGCTGCCACTCAGGATTACGCATGTTCTTGATGTAGTCGTAAGCCATCTTGGGCTGATATTCGGAATCGAAGGGCAACGGATAGTTGCGGACACCGAGCCACGAGTCGCGGTCGGAGAGGTTCCAGAACGTCACGTTGTCAATAACATCCTTGTGCTTGCGCAGCACGCGGAAGATGCGGGCGTACTGGTCGGCAAGGTGCTGCTTAAGGGAATCGCTGACCTCCATGCCTTCTTGACTGAACTGCAGGGCACCACCCATCTCCTCGTTGGCACGCACGTCGAGCTCAGTCATGTGGATGTGCTTCACCACCGTCTTGTAGAGCGAGATGGCGGCGTCGATCTCGTCCTCCTTAGGGCCGTAGATATTGTAGTGACCTTGCATGCCAATACCGTCGATGGGCACACCGTTGTCCTTCATCTTCTTGACCATTTCATAGATGCGACGGCTCTTCACGGGATCGGTCTCGTTGTAGTCGTTGTAGAACAACAGCACGTCGGGGTCCGCCTCGCGGGCATAGCGGAAGGCCTGCGCGATGAACTCGTCGCCGGCAATTTTGTACATCGGGGACTGACGGTAGGGATCGGTAGCATTGCGGTCGTCGGTCATGGCTTCGTTGACCACGTCCCAACAATAGACCACGTCCTTGTAGCGGTTGACCACGGTGTGGATATGCTCGCGCATGCGCTTGAAGAACTCCTCCTTGGGGAGCAACTCGCCCTGCTCGTCCTTGTAGATCCACTCGCCGATCTGCGAGTGCCACATGAGGCAGTGGCCACGCATCTTGATGCCATTCTGACGGCAGAAATTAGCGATGCGGTCGGCGCGCGAGAAATCGAACTGCCCCTGCCGCGGCTCCGTGGGCTGAGGCTTCATGTCATTCTCAGCCGTCACGCTGTTGAACTCGCGGACGATGAGCGCCTGCTGCTCGGGGTTGGTGACGTTGCGCTGGTTCACAGCCACGCCAATGGTGAAATAACCTTTGTAGGCGTCCTTGAGACCCTGTGCCCAGGCGCCACAGCTGCCAACAAGGAGCAGCATTGCAATCATACTTCTTTTCATCTTGTGTTGGTGATTGAGTGAGTTAGTAAGTCTTTTGTTTTGCGCTGCAAAGGTACACACGCGCACGCATATTCTTTTATAATAACGTCTCAAAACGTTCACACATCGTCTCAAAAAAAATGAAAAGTGAAAAGTGAAAAATGAAAGTAACTATAACGAAGACGATAACGATAACGATAACTAACAACTCGTCAACTTGTCAACTCGTCAACTTGTCAACTTGTCAATGAGCTTCGAGCCAGTTGCTGCCCCATCCAGCATCGGCGATGAGGGGGACGCGCAGCTCGGCGGCAGCTTGCATCTCGGCGAGGACGATGGCTTCGACGCGCTGGCGCTCCTCGGGCAGCACGCTGAAGTTGAGTTCGTCGTGCACCTGCAGAATCATCTTCGAGCTCAGACCTTCCTCACGGAAACGGCGGTGGATACGCACCATGGCGACCTTGATGATGTCGGCTGCAGAGCCTTGGATAGGCGAGTTGATGGCGTTGCGTTCGGCAAAGCCACGCACGGTGGCGTTAGCCGAATTGATGTCACGCAGGTAACAGCGGCGTCCGAGGAGTGTCTCCGTGTAGCCCAGCTGACGAGCTCGGTCGATGCTCTCCTGCATGAAAGCGTGAACGCGGGGATAAGTTGCAAAATAATTATCTATGAGCTGCTTGGACTCGGTGCGGCTGATGCCTAAGCGTTCAGTAAGCCCGAAGGCAGTGATGCCGTAGATGATACCGAAATTGGCCGTCTTGGCACGTCCACGTTCCTCGCGTGTGACGTCGGTGATATCCTTGTGAAAGATCTTGGCGGCGGTGGCGGCATGAATGTCATGACCGAGGAGGAAATCCTCGATGAGGCCTTCGTCGCCGCTGAGATGCGCCATGATGCGAAGCTCGATCTGCGAATAGTCGGCTGAGAAGAAGAGCTGTCCCGGTTCAGGCACAAAGGCCTTTCGGATTTCCTGTCCATCGGCCGTACGTACAGGGATATTCTGGAGGTTAGGATTGCTGCTGGAGAGGCGACCTGTAGCGGCTACGGTCTGGTTGAAGGAAGTATGGATATGACCCGTGCGGGGGTTAATGAGTTTGGGCAGGGCATCGAGGTAGGTGCTGATGAGTTTCTGCTTGCCGCGATAGTCGAGGATTTTGTCCACCACGGGATGCTTGGAGCGGATGCGTTGCAGCACTTCTTCGTTGGTAGAGTAAGCTCCCGTCTTGGTTTTCTTGGCATTAGGCAACAGATGGAGACGGTCAAAGAGCACTTCGCCGACTTGCTTAGGCGAACCGATGTTGAACTCCGTACCCGCTAAGTCGTAGATTTCCTTCTCGGTGGCGAGGAGCTGTGCGGTAAGCGCTTCGCTGGCCTGTCGCAAGGCCTCGGTGTCGAGGCAAACGCCCGTCATTTCCATATCCGCAAGCACGGGCATAAGGGGCATCTCGACCTCCTCAAAAAGGCGGCGCGCTCCTTCGGCTTCAAGCATCGGCTCGAAGACATGCTTGAGGCGCAACGTGACGAAAGCATCTTCAGCAGCATAAGGGCAAACATCCTCGACAGGCACTTCGCGCATGGTTTTCTGCGGCTTACCACGTTCCTTGGTGCCAATGAGGGTGTCGATGTGTATGGTCTTATAACCCAGATAAGCCTCAGCAAGATAATCCATGCCGTGACGCATCTCGGGTTGCAGGAGGTAGTGGGCAATCATCGTGTCCCACATCGGTTCGGCAAGATGAATGCCATAGTTAGCGAGGACTTCCAGGTCATACTTGATGTTCTGCCCCACCTTGAGTATGGTCGTGTTCTCATAAACGGGTCGGAACTCCTCGAGGATGGCAAGTGCCTCGTCGCGATTCTCTGGAATAGGAACATAGTAGCCTTCGTCCTCCTTGACCGCGAAACTCAAGCCAACCAGCTCGGCACTGATAGCGTCGGTCGATGTGGTCTCGGTGTCTAACGCCACTTCCTTTGCAGCAAGGAGATTAGAAATAAGATTCGCGCGCGCGGAAGGAGTTGACACGAGATGAGAAAGAGAAGGCGCAGACTCCTGCAGGCCACCTTCTTGCCCATCTAAGGGAGTAAACACTTGTGAGGATTGTGGGGCAATTGGGGCGGAGTCCACTGCCGTGTCCACTGCAAACAAATCCAATTGTCCATCTGCAACGCCAGATGCTATCGCTTCCGGGCTATCGGCCTTCGATGACCGCTCCCGCCCTATCTGGATGCCTGCAAGAATGGGCTGAGTACCCCTCTCGGAAGGGCTCAAAGGAAGGGCCTGGAATTTCCTATTGATCAAGCTCCGCATCTCGAGATCCGAGAACTTGGCAATGAGAGCTTCGCTATCGGGCTCCTTGAAGGCTAATGACTCCATGTCCAAGGCGATGGGAACGTCGATGACGATCTGTGCAAGCCAACGCGAGAGGGAGATCTGTTCGCGACTACCCTCCACACGCTCGCGGAGTTTCCCTTTGAGTTGGTCGGTGTGGGCCAGAAGGTTGTCGATGGATCCAAACTGCTGGATAAGCGACGAAGCCGTCTTCTCGCCGACGCCAGGGCAACCGGGGATATTATCGGAAGCATCACCCATGAGACCAAGAATATCGATGACCTGTTCTGGACGATCAATGCCCCATTTCGCACAGACCTCCGCAGGGCCGAGGATGTCGAAACCGACGCCGAAGTTCTTGGGCTTGAACATGCGCACGTGCTCCGAGACGAGCTGGCCGTAATCCTTATCGGGCGTCATCATAAAGGTATCTATGCCGGCGGCTTCGGCTTGTGTGGCAAGTGTGCCAATGACGTCATCGGCCTCGTAGCCCTCCACCTCGAGAACCGGAATATGGTAGGCGGCAAGAATGTCCTTGATGACGGGTACGCCGAAGCGGATGGCCTCAGGTGTCTCCTCGCGCTGAGCCTTGTAGGGTGGATAGGCCTTATGGCGGAAAGTGCCGCCATGAGGGTCGAAGGCTACACCGATATGCGTGGGCTGCTCCTTAGCCAACACCTCTTCAAGAGTGTTGAAGAAACCAAAAACAGCGGATACGTTCTCGCCGCGGCTGTTGATACGCGGATTTTTGATGAGACCGTAGTAAGCACGGTAGATGAGGGCGTAGGCATCGAGGAGGAAGAGCTTCATGGGAGGTGAAAGTTGAAAGGTGAAAGTTGAAAGTTCTTGAATTATGAATTATGAATTGTGAATTATGAATTGTTTTCGTTATCGTTTTTTATTCGTTTTCGAATAAGGGTGAGACCGTCGCGCAAAGGGAGGATGACGCGCTCGACAGCGGGATCGGAGGCGACAAGGTCGTTGAAATCGATGATTCCTCGAGTCTGAGAGTCCTTTGCGTTCAAGGAAGAAGTGGTGTTCAAGGAATCGGCAACAACGTGACCGTCCCAAAGGGTGTTGTCGGCGATAATGAAACCGCCGGGACGCAGGTGAGGCATCACGGCACGATAGTAATCGCAGTAGTGACGCTTGTCGGCATCGATAAAAACGAGGTCAAAAACAGACCCACCCCCCGCCCTCCCTGTTAGG
>Ga0310697_10001695_pt1 | contig 24937 bp, 17 predicted proteins | sample 172DNAGHGlowgp2_FD_203883 | JGI IMG/M metagenome (GOLD analysis project Ga0310697, IMG submission 203883) | Sheep rumen microbial communities from Palmerston North, Manawatu-Wanganui, New Zealand - 1728 DNA GHGlow gp2 (v2) (version 2) | ecosystem: Host-associated > Mammals > Digestive system >...
TCGCAACACAAGGCCCGGGATGGAAAGCGCCTTGCCGAAGAGTGAGGCCGAGCGCAGCTGGGCGGGAATGGCGATGATGAGTGCGATGATGAGTACGGCTAAGAGCATCCACCACTTCGTGCTCCACGTGGGGACGATGATGGTCATGACAATGGAGATGGCCGTCAGCAGGACAATCAGGATGGAGCGGGGGATGAGGGCCTGCTGGATGGTCTTGTCGATGAAGTTGAGGTTGCCGTGGACAAAGGCGGAGGGAATCTGCGGCAGCTGGCGGAACAGACTCTGCACCTGAGCTGTCATCCAGCGCATACGCTGACGCTGGAAGTTATCCTTATTGCTGACTTTCTCGTCGAAGACATGTATTTCGGCGGCGTACTTGATGTAGACCTCCTGGCGGAGCAGCAGGGCCTCCATCTCGCGGTCTTCGCCAGCGGTGCTGAGCTGGAAGACGTTACGGCGGAACAGCTCGTAATCGAAACACATGCCGGAGCCGATGAGGGCTGATGACAGGCCGAGACGGTTGTGGGCCTTGCGGAAGATGGTGTTGTTGATTTCCTCGCTGGCACCGTCGAGCATGGCGACGTCGTTGTTGGAGTTCTTGGCACAGCGGTGACACTGGATGGCCTCGTAGCCGGCGTTGCAGAGGATGTTGAGCTTCTCGAGGAAGTCGGTCTGCACGACGTTGTCGGCATCGAGCACGACGACGTTGTCGAAGTCATTTCCCACCATCTCAATGGCATATTGCATGGCCTTCGCCTTGGAACTCTTCTCAAAGACGGGCGTCAGCAGCGTGATGGGCTGATTGCGCAGAAGGTCGTTGGTCTCGTCGGTCATGTGGTCGGAGATGACAACGACCTGGAAGCGGTCGTGTGGATACTCCTGATAGAGGAACTTGTCGACGGAGTTCAGAATGACGCTGTCCTCGTTGTAGGCGGGATAGAGGATGAGGAAGCGGCGCTTGCGATAGTTGAGCGAGGCGGTGTGTTTGGAGGCGAAGTCGTCTTTCTCGTAGAACAGCGAGATGAGGGCGAAGAATACCACATAGGCAACAGAGCCACCGATGACAAACCACAGTAGTATCTCAGCGATATGTAGGATAGTCCAGAACATAGGCGTTACGGTCTTTTACGTGGTGGATTTCTTGAGTTTACGCTTGATAATCGCGACAATGTTCTTGGCGGTGGTGATGGGCAGGGCAATAAAGTCGCGGTCCCAGTTCTTGTCGACCAGCTCGTTGGGCGTTGCCAGAGCCAGCGAGAACCCCCAGATGACGGTGATGACCCACCACTTGATGGCCCAGGAGAAATAGATGAAAGGCATGGCAATGCTCATGATGAACACCACGGCAAAGAGGATGGAGCGGGGCAACAGCATCCACTGGATAATCTTGTCGACCCAGTCGTACTGGCGGTTGAACATGGCGGCGGGCAGGTAACGGACATTCTTGGCTGCGCTGATGAGCTGGTCGATAATCCAGTGACGGCGCTGGCGGTTGAAGTCGGACACTTCGCGCTTCTTCTCGCTGTAGATATGGATATGGTCGAAGTAGTCGATGTAGATGCCCTGATGGACAAGCATGGCCTCGAGCTCCTTGTCTTCGGCGTTGCCGCGAATCTTCATGATGCTCTTCTTGAACCAGTCGAACTCATAGGCCACGCCAGAGGCCATGAGGGCCGAGGACAGACCGATGGTGATATGGCCACGGCGGAAGATGGAGTTGTTGATTTCCTCGAAAATGGTGCTCAGACGAGCCGAGGACGTGTCGCGGTTCTGGGGCAACTGGTGGGTGACGATGGCCTTGGTGCCTGCCGTCTCGTATGCGTCGTTGAGCTGTTCGAGGAATTCAGGCTCGACGATGTCGTCGGCATCGAGGATGATGACGATGTCGTAAATCTTGAACGCTGGCAGGTTGAGGATAGCGTATTGCAGGGACTTGACCTTGGAACTCTTCTCGAAGTTGGGAGTGAGCAGGGTGATGGTGTACTGGGCCAGCCGCATGTTGGTCATCTCGTCCTGATGATCGGAGATGACGGTGACGTCGAAGAGTCGCTGGGGATAGGTCTGGCTAAGAATGGACTTGACGGTGCTGAGGACGGTCTTGTCGGCTTTGTAGGCAGGTATGAGGACGATAAACCGCTTCTGTTGCTTGGCTTTGGGCACTTCATGGTGCTTGCTGAACATGGATGTCAGCGAGAAGAACACGACGTAGATGACGGTCATGGCGACGACAATGAAAAGTAACATGTCGATGGTTTGCAGTAACGGCCAGAAATCGAAGTTCATTTGCTTGCGTTTTGTGACTTGAAGGGTTTGAAATAGAAATCGGCAACGGCACGGAGTGTGGCTCGGACCAGATCGGGGCGACGGCGAGACAGGTGACGGCAGACATCGCGCGGCACGACGAGACATGTCAGGTAGGCGTATGTGCCCAGCCGTTGCAGCAGCCCGTAGTTGCGGCGAGCGAAGAGTAGCCGGTTGCGCGTGACATAGTAGGTCTTGAGAGGACTGTCGGCACCTGTCGTGCGGCTCTCCTTATGATAGACGGTCGAGGCTGGCTCGTACCATATCTCATAGCCTGCGCGCGTGAACATAAGTGACCAGTCGAGCTCTTCGTAGTAGAGGAAGTAGCATTCGGGCATCAGACCGACACGCTCAAGGGCATCGCGTCTGACCATCATGGCGGCACCGTGGGCATAGGGCGTGGGGTGGGGCGTCTGATACTGTCCGTTGTCAGCCTCGCCGTAGCCGATGGCGCTGTTGCGCAGGGTGATGGCCGACAGTGGCGTGTAGCCGGCAAACTGTATGGGGCGGTCGTCCCAGGCGAATCGTAGCTTGGGGCACACCATGCCAATCTTGTCGGAGCTTTCGAGGCGCCGGATGAGTGGCTCGACGGAATAGGGCTCGAAGAAGGTGTCGTTGTTGATGAGTAGCAAGTAGCGTCCGCGGGCGGCGCGAAGCCCCAGGTTGTTGCCGCCAGCAAAGCCGAGGTTGCGGTCGCTCCTGATGGTTCTGACTTGTGGATAGCGCCGTGCTATCTCCTGGCTTTCGTCGACTGAGGAGCCATTATCGACGACAATCACCTCTACGGAATCGTCAGAGGCAATCGAGTCAATTAGTGCGCAGGTATCTCCTAGCCCATTGTAATTGACGGTGATGATGGATAGTACGACACTCAATTTCGGCGTTAGTTTAGAGGTTAGACTCGTGACGCCAGCTTCTTCTCCAGGCGCAGGCGTTTCCGCTCATCCTGTTTGGCCAGTCGCTCGGCTTCGTATTGGGTCCACTCGTCTTGGATATATGGTAGGACATAGACAATAGCCAGTCCACCGTAGAACATCAGGCAATTGGGGAACTGCATCAGTACCTGGTTGCCGTAGCCGCCAAGCTGTATGGCGGCAAAGGCGCCGCACAGACCTGCACCTACACCCATCAACGATCGGTTTTTTATGCGGACAAACACTACCCAGCAGGCTCCGAGGAACATGATGGCAGTCAGGATGAGAAAGACGGTGATGCCTATCTTGCCCGTATGCACCCAGATGTACACGTACTCAGAGTCGGGCGGGATGGTCGACAGTTTCTTGTATTTGTTGTTGGCCGGCACGTTGTCGTAACCAGCGGCAAGCCCTAGGCCCCAAGGGGCGTCGGCAATGTATTTCCTGATGGCTTCCTGGTTGATGGTACGCACATTGCTTGATGCGTCCTTCTTGTCGAAGGCAGAGCGCATACGACGAATTTGCTGGTTGCCGTTGCCGATGTTGGTAAACATCAGCAGGATGAGCATGAAGCCTCCGAGTATGGAGAACGGCACGATAATCTTCACCGAGCGTGACAATACGAGGAACACGATGAACCCCAGGATGAGACAGAAAATGGCTGTACGCGTTCCTGACTGGAACATTCCCCAGACAACGAGGATGCCGGTAATGCCAAAGAAAAAGCGGTCGAACTTGATGCGCGTGGTAATGGCGACAACAAAGAACACGACTGCCGCTGCGGCGGCGTTGATGCCATAGTTTGCGGCGTCGTTATGCGTCGACCAGTAACGTATCAGCGTACCTCCGTTCAGCAGGTGGGTGGTCTTACCGACGTTCCACAGCCAGGATGACTCCACGGGGTTCAGGCCTATGTAGATTTGTTTCCAAGTCCAGAACACGGTAATCAGCTCGAGGGCAGCCCATATATATAGGTATTTTGTCAGTCGTTCAGGGTTGGTAATGTAGAGCGTGAAGACCAGGAAGGCATAGAGTAACTGGAAGGCCATCATACGGGCGCCTCCGTACCATCCGCCAACGTCAATGCCGAGGTTGCAAGTATCGTTCAGCACTTCGAGGGTGCAGAACGTACACCAGCAGAGCAACGTCACAAGCATGAGGTTGAACGTTCGTTCGAAATGTGGCGATTTGCGGGCATCGAGGATGGCTATCCCCAGCAAAAGAATCTCTAACATCTCGTTGTAGAGCGATATGGGGATGCCTCTGGGTAATAGTTGTTGCTTGCCGAAGAACTGGACAAAGTAGTTGATGAAAATGAGTGCCCAGAAAATCATCATCTGATAGCCGAAGGCTAAATATATCAGGAGGACAACTAACGGCAGGCAGCAAACGATGGCGAAGGCGTTGAATCCGGCAGTGATGAATTCGAAGATAGCAAGCGCAAACAAGAGGAAGAATCCTAAGATGCTTCCTCTGTTCTCTGACTTGTATGTCGACAAATTCCCTGTCATAGCTTACTTGGCGTGACTGTTCTCTACAGCTGTCAGACCGAGTTGCGAGATGCGGTAGACGAAGTTGTTGAACCTCGTATAAGGCGGCAGCTGGCCAACGAACTCCTCTACGGCGTAGCGGCTGGCCTCTGTCAGGTACATGTAGAGCGTGTTCTGGTCCTCAAGCTGCGACTGTAGCTCCTTGAGTGCCTTTTGGTCGACATCCTTCCACGTGCGGTTGGCGCGTGTGACCATCAGGTTAACGGTACCCATGTTGAGCAGCGACGTAGAGATGGAGTTGTCGTCGAGGTTGGGGTATTCGACGATGACAATCTCATTGGGAAGCAGGTCGGGACACAGGTCCTTTATGTCCTTGGCCATGATATACTTGCTGTCCTCAGCCAAGAAGTCCTCGTCGTAGGTGAGCAGGCGTACCTGCAGTCCGATGGAAATCCAATAGTTCTGCAACTCCTGGGCTATATAGCTCTTGCCGTTGGCCGCATCTGTCGACAGCAGGTTGAGCACGTTCTGCTGGCCCTCCTTGAAGTGGGGCAGCAATGCCTTCGACAACTGGCGCAGAGCCATGTCGCTGATGGTCTTGTTATAGCGGCGATAGCGCAGGTTGCTCTCCTTCGGGAAGCAGCCCATGACGGGTATCTTCGTGATGCGCTCGGAACGCATGCGGTCGCGCAGGGTGCGGTCGAGCAGCTCGATGATGAAGAAGTAGAGGGCTGTGAACACGAACGTCAGCATGAAGGCACCCAGCAGGATCATCAGACGGTTGGTGGGCTGCGCATTCATGGGGAACATCGGGGGATTGAGCACGCGGAGGGTAGCCGTCGACATCTGGAGGTTGCGCTGGCGCAGACGGGCGGCGTTTAGGGCTTTCAGCATCTCCATGTAGTTGCCCTCGATAAAGGCGATGTGGCGGTCCTTACGGTCGATGGTGGCTCCGATAGGTGCATAGTATAGAATCTGCTTGTCGAGTTTTTGACGCATGATGTCCTGAGCCGACATTTCAGCCTTGGTCTTCTCCAGCAGCAGTACCTGCTCAAGCCACTTGTTGATCATGTCGTTGGCTTTGACACCCGTCTCAGAGCTGTATGAACCAGCTTCAATGTCCTTTGTCAGGTCTTTCATGCGGTGCATGGCGTCCTGAAGCATACGCTCGGCCTTGGCCAGTTCCTGCTGCGACTCTATGTCGTTACCGCTACCCTCGCTATTCATCAGCTTCAGGTTCGAGATACGCGACTGGATACGTGAGATGTCGGTAATCTGATCGGTAAAGTCCTTGTTAGCACGGATAATCTTGGCACGGTTGCCCAGCTGGCGCTCCAGATAGTCCATCATGGCCTTACTGGTGGTGTAGTTCATCAACTGGTTGTTGTCAGAGGTCTGCTGAGTGGCATCGAGCACGGTCAACTGCTTGGTCTGCTCGTTGTAGTTGATGATACGCTTGTCGACGTTGTATCGGATCAGGTCGTCCTCGGCGCCCGTCAAGAGGCGGTAGAGGCGTGCCACCTCGCGCTCGAAGAACTTGATGACGTTGTTGGTCTCGCCGAAGCGCAGCTGCTGGTACTGGCGTGCGAAGACGTCGTTGAGGATGTCGAGCGTGTTGTAGGCTATACCAGCGTCATTGGCCGAGTAGCCGATGTCGATGATATCACTATGATTCAGCTGCAGCACCTTCAGACGACTGGTAATGTTGTTGATGCCGAACCACGGGTGGTAGTTCAGGATTCCGAAGAGGTAGTTGTCCTGCGTCGGCTTCTCGTATGCCTTGAGGTTGGCGTAGGTGGCATTCTCGCTGTTGTGGTTGATAAGTGCCTTTACGTCGGCAGGGACAGTGGCGTTCAGTTGGCGGAAGTGCTCAGCTGAAATGTAGTTGTTGTCCTTCTTGTCATTACCGTACATCATACAGCGGGCGAAGAGTCGGAGCGATACTTCGTGGATGGTGTTGTCGGTAGTGATAATCAGCATCAGGTTGTTGATGTTCGTCTGGGCATTACCACCGGCGGTTCCCGTTCCTCCTTCAATGTTGTAACCCGTAATCATACCAGTATAGATAGTGGTGTTCGTATCATACACACGATCCATGTTTCGTGTCATGAACCATGCAATGATAAGGGCTATCAATGGGAGTATGACGAGATACCAGCGTATCTTATATAAAAATCTGACGATGTATCTGAATAAGTCCATAGTGATGGGATTTTTATCTTTGTTCTCTTATTTTGTGGCTTTCTTCTCTTCCTTGGTGGCCTTCTTCTCAGCCTTCTCCAGCTCCTCGAGTTTCTTCTCCTCTTCCTTAGCTGCCTTCTTGATGCGCTTCTCTACGGCCTTGTTCTCCTTGGCTATCTGCTTCTCGCTCTTCTGGATGTTGCTGTCGAGGGTGATCTCCGTCGTAGAGTTGGTCAGAATAGGCGTATGAGTGATAATCTCCAGCGTCAGGATGTCTGCCGTAATCTGCGTCTGCAGCTGCTGATAGGCCATGACGACGCTGTTCTCATGGAGCTTGTTGTAGGCAAAGTCCGATATGCTCATGTTGCCATTGTGGAAATCCTCAAGGTTCAGCGAACCGGCACCTTGGTACATGGCGGCACTCTCGCTGGCGGTTTTCAGGGCCACCAGGTTGTTGGTGATGCTGACATAGAGCTTGGCGATATCCAGTTTCAGCTGGTCGTAAGCCTGATCTTTGCGCAACTGAGCCAGGTCAACTTCCAGCTTCTTGCGCTTGATTGAGGCTCTGAGGTCGAGGATGTCTTCCAAGGGTACGGCCAGATTGACGCCCACATTCCAGTACTTCTGTTCGCTGCCCTGGAACTGTACGATACGCATATTGTACGCCGAAGTGCTGTTTCCCCACATATCGGAGACACCGTAGCTGTAGGAGGCGTGTCCCGTGACGTATGAGAATATGTGGCGTTTCTGCTTAGCGACTTCGGCCTGAGCCATCTCCTGAGCTTTCGCCAGCGTCAGTATCTGGGGCGTTGCTTTTGCGTTCTCAAACAGAACGGCCAACGGAGGAAGGCGGAACTCTGAGAAGTTGATGGTTTTCTCTTCGCTTGAATCAAAGAATCCGGCGCTGATGCCGCTATTGTCAAACTGCGCAAAGCAGCCTGAACTGAAGGCAGCGAAGGCAAACAGGGCCCATAGGCGTTTGGTTTGAGGCTTGATGAATGACGTTTTCATAACGTGTCCGGTCTGATTATACGTTTTCTTTTTGTACAAATGAGGTTAAGGTTCGGAAAATAATCTTCATGTCCAGCATAAAGTTGTAGGTCTGGCCATAGATAATGTCAAGCTGTTTGCGCTCTTCGGCGGACATCATGCCGCCCTTGCCGCGCTCTTCTACCTGCCACAATCCTGTGAGGCCTGCTGGAGCCATGAATCGGTCGATGCTTGAGTCGGCGGTCAGCTTCTCTGCTTCATACAGCGGGAGTGGACGGTTGCCGACGATAGACATGTCGCCTTTGAGAATGTTGAATAGTTGTGGGAGCTCGTCGATGCTGTACTTGCGGATGAAGCGTCCCACTTTCGTTACGCGAGGGTCGTTCTCTATCTTCACAAATGCATTGTTGATTTCCTCTTCCTTCTGCTTGCTGAAGTCGCTCTCGGCCACGACGAAGTCATCGCCCACGAGCATCACTTCTTCATCGCTTATCATCATGTCCGACTCCATGCCCATTGCCATCATGGCCATCTCGGCTTCGTCGCCCAAAGGTGCTGTGATGGTGGCGTGGGGTTCTTCCTCTTCCGGCTTCTCTGCATATTGGTTGCCTGCTGTCTTGCTGACCTCCTTCAGCCGTTTCTCAGCGTCAGTGTACATTGAGCGGAACTTCAGGAAGTCGAATATGGTGTAGTTCGTGCCTACACGTTTCGACTTGAACAGTACGGGGCCTGGACTCTCGAGCTTGATGGCAATGGCTGTAAGGATGAATACCGGAGAGAGGAATATGATGGCCAGTCCGGAGAAGAAAATGTCGAACAGGCGCTTCCAAAGGGGAATCTTGAAACGGAGGATGTGTTTCTTTGATACCTGGTCGTCGAACATGATACTCTCGCGATCGCTGATGAATTGTATCTTCTTGTTCAGTTCCGTGACTGAAGCTGCTATGTTCAGCGTGTCGTTGATACCGCATTTCTGGTAGGTATCGCGCTCCTCAGCAGTCAGTTGGTCTGTGAGTAGGATGATGTAGATGTTCGAGCATTTCTTACGCAGATAGGTGATGGCTGTGATATCCTCAGAGCGAACATTCTTTTCATAGAATACTATAAAATGTTCATTCCGCACGTGCGGCGCACATGCGGAAGCAGCGTCCTTGTAGGTCTTCGTCAGCTGTACCAGCCGCCCGGGGATGTACTTCAGACGCTCTTCGGTTTGAGGATTATTACCTAAATATACTATACCTATCATAATTAGCTGTTAAAGTTATCAATTGGGAAGAATCTTCTTGACCCTGATCTTGAGCTCCATTGGATTGAAGGGCTTCACGATGTAGTCCTCAGCGCCTATCTCAAGCAGACGGATGCGCTCACTGGTAGAATCTTCACTCGACAACATGATGACGGGGATGTGGCGGAATAGCTCGTTCTGCTTAATCCACTCCAGGAAATCATCACCACGCATGCCTGGCATACGAATGTCGGAAATGATAAGGTCGGGCGTATTGCCTGCCTGCAGCCACTTTACACCTTGCAGCCCGTCGGGAAGCCACTGTACGTCGTAATCACTCATCAAATAGATGGAGAGCACCTTTGCGATGGTCTCTTTGTCATCTAGTATTAGTATTTTCTTTTTCATATATGAAACGTTTATTTTTCCTGAGATTACTGATTCCGTTGTGCAAAGGTAAACAAAAAATTTTAATGGAGGTCAAATAATGGTAAAAAAATGAACTTTTTTGCGAAAAAAGATGATTATTTGTTTTTTTTTAGGGAAATTTGCCTGTCGAACGTATTATTATTAACAAAGCTAATATAACGTTATTATGGCAAGTAGATATTTATTAGGTTTCGATGTGGGCAGTTCATCTGTCAAAGCATCATTGGTTGATGCCGACAGCGGCAAGTGTGTAGCTTCAGCTTTCTTCCCCGAGAAGGAGGCTCCCATCATGGCGGTCAAGGCTGGATGGGCAGAGCAGAATCCCGACTCTTGGTGGGAATACGCCAAGTCGTCGTTAAAGAAAATCATGGCCGACAGCGGCGTCAAGGGCGACGACATCAAGGCCGTGGGTATTTCGTATCAGATGCACGGACTGGTTTGCGTGGACAAAAACCTTCAGGAGCTGCGCCCTGCCATCATCTGGTGTGACTCGCGTGCTGTCCCTTACGGCGAAAAGGCTTTCAGTGAGTTGGGAGGCGATAAGTGCCTGAGCCACCTGCTGAACTCACCCGGTAACTTCACAGCCTCCAAGTTGGCGTGGGTCAAGGAGAACGAGCCGGAGCTCTTTAATAAAATATATAAGGTGATGCTGCCGGGCGACTATCTGGCCCTGCGTCTTAGCGGCGTAGCCAACACAACGGTCAGCGGACTATCCGAAGGTATGTTCTGGGACTTCAAGAACAACCGCGTGGCTGACTTCCTGATGGACTACTATGGTTTCGACCAGTCGCTCATTGCTGACATCGTTCCCACCTTTGCAGAACAGAGTGTGGTAAGTGAGGCCGCTGCCGCCGAGCTGGGACTGAAGGCCGGCACCCCCATCACCTATCGTGGTGGAGACCAACCCAACAATGCCCTGTCGCTGAACGTGCTGAATCCTGGCGAGATTGCCGCCACTGCTGGTACGTCGGGCGTGGTATATGGCGTGTTGGGCGACGTGAACTACGATCCGCAGTCGCGCGTCAACACCTTTGCTCATGTCAACCACACCGCCGAGCAGACCCGCTTGGGTGTCCTGCTCTGCATCAACGGAACGGGTATCCTCAATGCCTGGGTACATCGCAACATCACGCCCGACATCTCTTATGCCGAGATGAACGATTTGGCAGCACAGGCTCCCATCGGCAGCGACGGCGTCACCATCATCCCGTTCGGCAACGGTGCCGAACGCGTGTTGGAGAACAAAGAGATTGGCTGCTCCATCAATGGCCTGAACTTCAATAAGCATAGCAAGGCTCACATCGTGCGTGCCGCCCAGGAAGGTATCGTCTTCTCTTTCTGCTATGGTATGGAAATCATGCAGCAGATGGGAATGGACATTAAGAAGATACATGCCGGCAAGGCCAACATGTTCCTCTCGCCGCTCTTCCGCAATACACTCGCAGGCGTCAGCGGAGCCACCATTGAACTCTATGATACCGACGGTTCGGTGGGTGCCGCCAAGGGCGCTGGCATCGGTGCCGGCATCTATGCCAATGCCGATGAGGCCTTTGCCACCCTCGAGAAACTCCAGATCATTGAGCCTGATGCTCCCAATGTGGAAGCCTATCGTGCTGCCTATGAGGCATGGAAGCAGACGCTCAAACAGAAAATCTAAGACCGCGCTCACATGGGCCGAAGCCCCCTGTTAGGTTAAAAGTGTACTTGACAGGAAATCCATAAATAGAGCATCCTGGGAACACGCAGTTCCCAGGATGCTAACTTTAATCCGTAATTTACCATTTACATATTCATGCCACCGTCTACCTGGATGACCTGACCGCTGACGTAGCTCGACAGGTCGCTGGCGAGGAAGGTTGCCACGTTGGCAATGTCCTCCACCTGACCGCCGCGGCGCAGGGGTATTTTGGCGATCCATTCCTTACGGATGTCGTCGGGCAGAGCCTGAGTCATGGCGGTGTCAATGAAGCCGGGGGCGATGGCATTGGCACGGATGCCCTTCGGACCCATTTCCTGACCGATAGACTTAGCCAGAGCAATCAGGCCGGCCTTTGAGGCGGCATAGTTGGCTTGTCCGGCATTACCGTGAACACCAACGACGGAGGCCATGTTGATGATGGAACCGCCACGCTGGCGCATCATAACGGGCACACAGGCGTGAATAAAGTTGAATGCCGATTTCAAGTTGACGGCTATCACAGCATCCCATTGCTGCTCGGTCATGCGGAGCATCAGGCCATCCTTAGTGATGCCTGCGTTGTTGACGAGAATGTCGATGGAGCCGAACTCCTCCTTGACGGCCTTGACAACCTCCTCGGTCTGTGCAAAGTCGGCTGCATTCGAGGCGTAGCTCTTAGCCTTGACGCCCTTGGCGGCAATCTCTTTTTCTGTCTCTTCGTTGACTTCGAGGTCGGTGAATGCAATGTTGGCTCCTTCCTCGGCGAATTTCAGCGCGATAGCTTTACCGATACCGCGTGCAGCGCCAGTGATGAGCGCTGTCTTACCTTCTAATAATCCCATGTCTTTGATTTTATTTGATTAATGTCTGTTGATTTTTCCTAATGCACCGTAGACCACCTTGGCAACCTGTGGTTTCGTGGCCTCCTCAGTCATGCCGTGGGCGATGCGTCCGTAGATGTAAGGCACCTCAAGCCCCTTGATGCAGTAGTGGGTGATGTCAGCCACCAGGTCAACGTTGTCAATGTCGAACTCACCGTCTTCCTTGCCTTCGGTGTAGACTTTGCGGAATAGCTCTATCTCAGCATCGTCAAAGTTCTTGCGCACTTTCTCCACCATCCAGATGTTGCGAAAGAACTCTGCACGCAGGTTACCGTTGCGAACGACGGTTTCGCGAATCATGTTCAGGTGTGTGTAAATGAGTTCGATGACTTTCTCCTGAGGCCTGATCTTCTTTGCTGCAACTTCGTCAAGCTTGTCGCTGAGTCGTTCCAGCTCGCTTTCTATGACTGCATAATAGATGTCGTCTTTGGACTTGAAATAGGTGTAGAGGGTGCGGCGACCCTTTCCCGATGAGATGGCAATGTCATTCATCGTTGTGTTCTCAAGCCCATTCTTTGCAAATAGCTGGCGGGCTACATCTACCAGTAGTTGGCGAGTCTTTGAAATTGACATAGTTGTATTGCACATTGTTCCTATCGTGTGCAAAATTACCCTTTTTATTTGGAATAACCAAAAAAATATGAAGAAAATTTGCAGGAATCGAAAAAAAACTGTACCTTTGCACCCGCAAATGAGAGATATGCTCTCATATTAACATCGCGGAGTGGAGCAGTTGGTAGCTCGCCAGGCTCATAACCTGGAGGTCGCATGTTCGAGTCCTGCCTCCGCAACTAGTTTTAGCCCGACATAGTCGGGCTAAATTCGTTTTCTTACTCCCTTTCACTCGCTTGGTTGGAAGTGTAGAGTGGGAGGTGAACAGAAGCAGAAATCCCGTCATTCTGGATTGAAGGACGGGATTCTGTTGTTTGTTTGGAATAAATTATTTGTTTGTAAGTTGCCTTAGGCTTCAGCGTTGGGAACTACTGAGACAACACTCTTGTCACGCTTGCCCTTGTGGAACTGCACAGTTCCATCGACAAGTGCATACAGCGTGTCATCCTTACCAATAGCTACGTTGTTACCTGGGTTGTGCTTGGTGCCACGCTGGCGAACAATGATGTTGCCGGCGATGCACTGCTGACCGCCAAAAATCTTAATACCCAGTCGCTGGGCTGCTGACTCGCGGCCGTTCTTAGAACTACCTACACCTTTTTTATGTGCCATTCTGTTGTCCTCCTACGGTTTTAAGCGATTACTGATTTAACTTCTACCTGTGTGAACTGCTCACGATGACCGTTGCGCTTGCGAGAGTCCTTGCGACGCTTCATCTTGAAGACAATGACCTTGTCGCCCTTGACAAGCGGGTTCACAACTTCACATACTACTTTTGCTCCCTCTACGGTGGGGGCACCTACCTTGACTGCACCGTCAGCATCTACGAGCAGCACCTTGTCAAATTCAACAGTCTTGCCTGCTTCCACGTCTTTGATGTGGTGTACAAAGAGCTTCTTGCCCTGCTCGGCCTTGAACTGCTGACCCTGAATTTCTACAATTGCGTACATTGCTATTTATTTGTATTTAAGGGGTTTTTCCGCGAGGCGGCGCACGTTCGTGCACGCTTGACTCTGCCCCAACGGACTCTAACGGGGTGCAAAGGTACTACTTTTATTTGAGATTAAGGATTTGGTGTTTGAGATTTGTTAGCCGCTTTAGGAAAGTTTAACGTTTGGGGTGTGGGCAAAAAAATAAAGCGATGACCTTCACAGGCAGTCGCTCTATATCTTCAATAGGTATTAGTCTTTTAAGGTAAAAAGATTGTTTTCAGGATAACGATGCAAAGGTAGCCTTAATTTTTTAAACTACCAAACAATTTTACTTAAAATATTGATACAGATTTGTTGTGTGGGAGCACAATGAAGAGATTTAACATTCTTTCAACCTTTGTGCAGCTTCTTGAGTCGTTTTTTGGCATCAATTGCATCAGGATATAGTTCAATGGCTTTCTCGTAGTTTCTGATGGCTGCATCGTTCATGTGTTCATGTTCACATTCGCGCCCCAATATGGTGTATTCAGCAGCCAAGCGCTTTAACTGCTCGTTTTTCTTATGGAGTTCTGTCTCAAGTTGGCAGATAGCATTCTTTTGACGGTTGATGATTTCCAGCTTTCGGCGTATGAGGCGTTTGACAGCTGGTTTCTCTATGTCGTATCGTCTATGGATGGCTTTGAAGAAATTATCTAGAAAGAGATCGAAGCGGCCTTGGTCAAATGCCGTCACAGCCTCACGGTATTCGCGGTCGGCTTTTCCCTCTTGCAAAGCTTGCCCGATGATTTGCGGATTGTTGTATTTTTGCGCAAACTGTACCACTTCGGCTCGGACGAATATGTCGTTAGGGCGTAGGGCTTCCTTGAGGGTGATGCCTTCAAGAGACCTGCAACGGCTCAAGGCTACGTATGTCTGTCCGCCAGCGAAGACCCCTCCCGTGAAGTCGATGGTAACCTGCGAGAAAGTCAGGCCTTGGCTTTTGTGTACGGTGATGGCCCATGCCAGCCTCAGGGGGAACTGTGTGTAGGTGCCCAGTTGCTGTTCTTCTATCTTTTGTTCTTTCTCGTTGAAGGTGTAGCGGATGTTTTCCCATACATCGCGTTCCACATCGTATTCGATGCCATCCTCGGTGCTGACTGTCATCACGCCGGCTTGTTCATCAATGGCAATGATGGTCCCCAACGTGCCATTCACCCAACGTTTCTCTTTGTCGTTCTTGATAAAGATGACTTGGGCACCCGGTTTGACAATCAACTCAGTTGGTGTGGGGAGCGATGATTCTGGAAATTCGCCTTTTATGACACCGTGGAAGGTTATGGGTGTACCTTCAAGCTCAGCCAGCCGTTGTTCGTTAGTGTAGTCCACGACGTCTCGACGTGCCGCGAGAATAATGCCGAGTTGTGACGTTGTCGCTGTATTATTGCTGTCTGTTGCAGATTCCTGGGATACGCGTGTGTTGAGTGCTGTCAGGTCGTGGGTCGTAGCGGTGTTGTTGCGAATGCGATCGAGTATGCCGATGAAATGGGCGTCGCTCTGGCGGTAGACTTTACGCAGTTCTATGGATACGATGGGCATCTGTTGCCACACTTTGGCATTAAAGAAGTAAGCGCTGGCATAGAAGGGCTGTAAGAGTTGGCGGTCTTCTTCTTTGACCACGGGTTCTAACTGGAATATGTCTCCGACGAGGAGCAACTGTTTGCCGCCGAATGGTTCATAGCTACGCGTGTACACGCGCAATACCTTATCTATAAAGTCAATGATGTCTGCCCTTACCATCGATATCTCATCAATAATGATAAGTTCTATCTCGCGTAATAACTTTCGTTGAGCGCTTGTGTATTTCAGCGTTTCCTTGATATTGCGGCGGTTGTAGCGTGAGTCATTTGGTAACAGAGGGTGAAAGGGCAGTCGGAAAAAACTATGCAGAGTTGAGCCACCAGCATTAATGGCGGCAATGCCAGTTGGTGCCAGTATGACGTTTTTTTTCTTGGTGTTCTTGGCGACATAGCGCAGAAAAGTGGACTTTCCCGTGCCCGCCTTTCCGGTCAGGAATAGCGAGCGGCGGGTATAGTTCACTATCTGTAGTGCATCCTGCCATTCCTTGTTGTCTAAGTCCAGCTCCATTTAGAAATAGACATCTTCGTATTGCGGCTGTGCTTTCTTCTTGGGTTCAGTTGCTTCGCCGCCATCCGTTGTCGGTGTGTTTGGCTGAACCTCGTCTGGTTCGTTGCGAATAATGGTGGTGCCATTCTCGCCCATCTCAATTTCCTGTTCGATGATTTCTGCTCCCAGGCTGTCGACGCTGAGTGAGTCGCTGTCACGTGGCGTGTAGGCATAATGGCAGTTGAGATACATGTCCTGTGTGATACTGGGGTCGTGTGGTGCTGGGAACTTGCCATGATAGTGCTTGAAGGCCTTGTCGCCCAAAACAGACTCCAGGAAGTATCCGCAGATAGGTAGTGCCGTGCGTGAGCCTTGTCCTAGGGCACCTGTGCGGAAGTGTATACTGCGGTATTCGCCGCCTACCCAAGCTCCGCAGACGAGCTTGGGCGACACCCCTACGAACCACGCGTCGGAGTGGTTGTTGGAAGTGCCGGTCTTGCCGCCGAACTCTGTGTCGGGATATTTCCCGACATATCCCCAAAGGCTCATTGACGTGCCGCCACGTTCGCGCAGACCGCCCTGCAGCAGTTGTTGCACGAGGAAGGCGCTGCGGTAGGGGATGGCTTGTTTTTGTTCGGTTGGAGCGATATATATTTCGTTGCCATCGCGGTCTTCAATTTTGGTGACGAGTATGGCTTCATGTGCACGTCCGTCATTGACAGCTGTTGAATAGCTATTGACAAGTTCCAGCAGATTGACGTCGCTTGATCCGAGTGCCAATGCTGGCGTAGGATCTAACTCGCTCTTGATGCCCATGGCGTGGGCGGTGCTCACGATGTTTTTGATGCCAACTTCCTGTCCCAGTTTGACGGCCACCGAGTTGATGCTCTGTGCAAAGGCGGCTCGCAGGGGCATGGAGTCGCCGGTGAAATAGCCATTGGCATTGGTGGGTGCCCAGGTGGCTTCTTTCTTCTTCTTGGCGTCCCACACCTTCATGGCGAAATAGGAGTCGCGGCGACGGTCGCAGGGTGTCAGTCCCTGATTCATAGCCTCGGTATAGACGAAGAGCTTGAACGTCGAGCCTGGCTGGCGCATGGCTGTCACTTTGTCGTATTTCCATGAGTTGAAGTCTATGTCGCCCACCCAAGCCTTGACGTGGCCGGTGTTTGGTTCAATCGCCACAAATCCACAATGCATGAAACGTACCATATAGCGGATGCTGTCCAGTGTTGACATTTCGCGCTCTATCGTTCCTTGCTCATAATCAAACAGTTTCACGGTGTGGGGCTTGTTCAGATAGTAGCTGATGCTGTCCGGCTCGTTGGGGAATCGTTTTTCCAGCAGTTTGTAGTACGGCTGGCGCTTGGCAATGTCTTCGATGAATCCGGCAATCTCAACATGACGCTCGTCTTGCCAGGGGTTGGTGTTGCCCCAGTGGTTGTTGAAGTTCTTTTGCACCTGCTTCATCTGTTTGATGGCCGCTGCTTCGGCGTATTTCTGCATCCTGGTGTCGAGCGTGGTGTATATTTTCAGACCATCTGTATAGAGGTCGTAGCCATTGTCGCGGCACCAGTCCCTCAATGCGTTAGCTACAGCTTCACGGAAGTAGTTGGCTTGGCCGTCGTAAGCATTCTCGACGCTGAAGTCTAACTCAATGTCGCTCACTTTCAGCGAGTCGTATGCTTCCTGGCTCAGGTCGCCTTTTTTGCGCATGTTGTCGAGCACCACGTTACGGCGTTTGACCGCATTGTCAGGATGTATGCGGGGGTTGTAGTAGGTAGTTGCCTTTAGCATGCCCACCAGCACGGCGGCTTGCTCGGTTGTCAGTTCCTTGGGTGTCGTTCCGAAATAGGTTTTGGCAGCTGTCTTAATGCCGAAAGCGTTAGAGCCGAAGTCGACGGTATTGGCATACTGCGTGAGAATCTCTTCCTTCGTAAAGAAATATTCCAATTTGTAGGCCGTAATCCATTCCTTGCTCTTCATGATAAGCATCTTCAAGCCGGGGATATTGCCTAACAGTCCCGTTGAATATTCGGTACGCACACGGAAGAGGTTCTTGGCCAGCTGCTGGGTGATGGTCGAGGCGCCGCGGGCGTCATGGTGGAGCACGTAGTCCTTCAGGGCAGCCCCGAAGGCCGTATAGTCTATGCCGTGATGTGAAAAGAAACGCTCGTCCTCGGTGTCAATCAGCGCACGCCAGAATACGGGGTTGACGTCTTCGTAGTTGACTGGTGTGCGGTTCTCGCTGAAGAACTTTCCAATCTGCTGTCCGTCGGCGCTATAGATTTCTGAGGCCTGTGCCGGACGTTTGTTCTTGATTGTCTCCATCGACGGTGACTTACCGAATAGCCAGAGTAAGTTGACATCGACAGCTATCAGATAAAGAACAAATATGACGATCAGCGATGCTACGGTCGACACAATCTTGACGTACCATGGGCGTCCCTTGAAGATGCCTATGTACCAATTGACGATGCTTTTTACAGCTTTTGCTATTCTATTCATAGTGGTAGATATACTTCGTTATTGATTCATGTTCTTCGGGATGGAACCACTTCATCTGTTCGTCGCGCTTGAACCATGTCAGTTGCTTGCGGGCGTAGCGGCGTGTGTTTCCCTTGATGCGCTCCACGGCTTCTTCCAATGTCCATTGACCGTCAAAGAAGTTGAATAATTCCTTGTAGCCTACGGTGTTCAAAGCGTTCTCCTTCCTGTAAGGCAGCATCAGTCTGGCTTCTTCAAGGAGTCCTTCATCCATCATGTGGTCAACGCGCTGGTTGATGCGCTGGTAGAGTTCTTCACGTTCGCGGTTGAGTCCAATTTTGATGATGCTGAAGGGACGTTGCTTTTTCTCTGCTTTCCTGAACGAGGTGTAGGTCTTTCCCGTCATGTGGCAGATTTCCAGTGCATGAACCACGCGTCGCGGATTCTGTCGGTCTACCACTTCGTAGTGCTCAGGGTCTAGCTGCTTTAATTCGTCTACTAATGCTTCCAGCCCCTCGTTGGCAAGCCGCTGTTTCATCAGAGCGCGTGTCTCGCTGTTGACGGTAGGGATATCATCAATGCCGTTGCAGACGGCATCAATATACATCATTGAGCCACCCGTTAGCAGGGCGTAGTCACTATCCTTGAACAATTCCTCCAGCAGCGCCATGACTTCCTGTTCGTACATGGAGGCACTATAGTAGTCGCCGATGCTGAGTGTCCCGATGAAGTAGTGCTTGACACGTTTTAGCTCTGCAGCCGTTGGTGCTGCTGTCCCTATCTTCAATTCGCGAAACAACTGTCGTGAGTCGGCGTTGATGATAGGTATCTTAAACACGTCGGCCAAATCCAGGCAGAACGCTGTCTTGCCGACAGCAGTGGGGCCTGTGACAACAATCAGTTTTTTACCTGATGACTCCACGCTTGGAATTCTCGATGAATGAGCAGATATACTCTACCTCCTTCGAGTTGGGGTACTTCTCACGTGCTTCGGCAACGCCGTCTTTCAGGATGCCATTGGAGTAGATGATGCGGTAGGCGTCGTGGATGGCCTCGATGGTCTCGTTGGGGAATCCGCGGCGGCGCAGACCGATCAGGTTCACGCCGGCATAACGTACAGGCTCCTTGCCGGCAATCACGTAAGGCGGGATGTCCTGACTGGTACGGGTGCCGCCCTGGAACATGATGTAGCCGCCCACGTGCAGGAATTGGTGGAACAGGCAGGTTGCCGAGATAATGGCGCAGTCGTCGACAATCACCTCGCCAGCAAACTTTGTCGAGTTGCCGATGATGCAGCCGTTGCCGATGACGCAGTCGTGGCCGATGTGCATGTTCTCCATCAGCAGGTTGCCATTGCCGACAACGGTCTTGCCCTTCGATGCCGTTCCTCTGCTGATGGTGACGTTCTCACGGATGGAGTTGTTGTCGCCTATCTCGCAGGTCGTCTCTTCGCCCTGGAACTTCAGGTCCTGAGGTTTGGTCGAGATGCTGGCTCCGGGAAATATCTCGTTACCCGAGCCGAGCCGGGTGCCGAAGTGTAGCGTGACGCTGTTGTATAACTTATTGTTAGCGCCTATGACCACGTTCTTGTCGATGACGCAGAAAGGGCCGATCTCGTTGTTATCGCCCAGTATCGCCTCTGGGTCGACAACTGCTAAGGGATGTATCTTGTTTGCCATATCTTACTTGTTTTTGACAATTTGTGCGGTAAAGGTTGCTTCGGCCACGATATGGTCGCCCACGAATATGTAGCCCTTCATCGATGAGACGCCATGACGGACGGGAGCCAACAGGTCGACCTTGAAAATCAGCGTGTCGCCAGGTACCACCTTTTGACGGAACTTGACACCGTCAATCTTCATGAAATACGTTGACCAGCGTTCAGGTTCCTCCAGCGTGTTCAGCACCAATAGTCCGCCGCATTGTGCCATCGCCTCAATCTGCAGCACTCCTGGCATGACGGGCTCCTGAGGGAAGTGTCCCTGGAAGAAAGGTTCGTTGGCTGTGACGTTCTTGATACCGACGATGCTCGTGGCTCCGAGGGCCACCACTTTGTCGACCAACTGCATGGGGTAGCGGTGGGGCAGCAGTTCGCGGATGCGGTTGACGTCCATTATTGGCTCCTCATTCGGGTCGTAGATAGGGGCTTGAATCTCGTGTTTGCGTATCTCCTTGCGTATCTGGCGGGCAAACTTGTTGTTGATGGTATGGCCGGGGCGTGTTGCCACGATACGTCCCTTGATGGGCCTGCCGATAAGGGCCATGTCGCCGATGATGTCGAGCAACTTGTGGCGTGTACACTCATTGTCCCACATCAGGGGCTTGTGCTGGATATAGCCGAGGTCAGTGGCGTCACGGTGCTCTACGTGTAGCATGTCGGCCAGCATGTCCAGTCGTTCTTGGGTTGTCTGACGCTCATAGATGACGATGGCGTTGTCCAGGTCGCCGCCCTTGATGAGGTTGGCCTGAAGCAGTGGCTCGATGTCTCGAACGAAGACGAAGGTACGGGCACTGGCTATCTCATCGGCGTATTTGGCTTGACTGTCAAGTGTTGCAAACTGCGAGCTGATGAACTTCGATTCGAACGAGCACATGGCGGTGATGGAGAAGTCCTCGTCGGGCAGTATCGTGATGCACGAGCCCGTCTTTTCGTCCTTCACCTCAATCTTCTTGCGGATGATGTAGTAGTCTTTCGGGGCGTTCTGCTCTTCGGTGCCTACCTCCTTGATTTTTTCCACATATTGGATGGCGGAGCCGTCGAGGATGGGGAACTCTGGACCGTTAACCTGAATCAGACAGTTGTCGATGCCTAGTGCATAGAGAGCCGACATACCGTGCTCCACAGTTGATACACGAACCTCTTCGTTCTTGGCGAGCACGGTGCCACGCTGGGTGTCGACCACGTTCTCAGCTATTGCGTCGATAACGGGCATCCCTTCAAGGTCGATACGTTGAATCTTGTAACCCGTGTTTTCGGGGGCGGGATTGAAGGTCACCGTCAGGCTGAGACCTGTGTGCAGTCCCTTGCCGCACAGTGAAAAACTTCCTTTTAGTGTCTTTTGTTTCATATCTATGATAGTTTCTTTTTCAGTTCATCTATTTCGCGCTGCATGGCGGCAATCTGGCGATACATCTCAGGCAGCTTGGCGTCGAGAGCCCTGGCCTTGAAGTACATCTTCGGATTCACGGCTGGCGCGCCTATCAGTTGCTCGCCATTACCCTTCGTGTTGCTGATAACGCCGCTCTGGGCGCCAACGAAGGTCTTGTCGGCAATCTTGATGTGCCCCGAGAAACCGGCCTGACCGCCCACCATGCACCATGCACCAATTTTCGTTGAGCCAGCCATTCCCGACTGTGCCGACATGACGGTATTTTCGCCAATCTCACAGTTGTGGGCCACCTGTATCAGGTTGTCGAGTTTCACACCGCGGTGGATGATGGTCTGTCCCATCGTCGAGCGGTCGATACAGGTATTGGCGCCAATCTCCACATCGTCCTCAATGACGACAATGCCTATCTGTGGAATCTTCTCATACCCCTCGGTGTTCGGCGCAAAGCCAAAGCCGTCGGCACCGATGACTGTGCCGGCATGGATGGTGACGCGCTGACCTATCTGGCAACCATCGTAGATGACCACGTGTGGATAGATACATGTGCCGTCGCCTATTTTGACGTTCTCTCCAACAAATGCGAAGGGGCCTATGTAGACATCTTTGCCAATCTGTGCCGTCGATGCTACGAAGGCCAGCGGGTCAATCCCTGTCTTCTTGGGCTTCATCGACTCGTAGAGTTGCAGTAGCTTGGCCACACTCTCATAGGCGTTCTTCACGCGGATGAGGGTGGGGGTGACTGCTTGCTCCAGTTCGACGTCCTCGTTGATGAGTACAATCGATGATGCCGTATCGTAAAGATAGTGGGTGTATTTGGGGTTCGACAGGAAAGAGAGGGCTCCTTCGTGTCCTTCTTCAATCTTAGAAAACGTGTTGACGGTGGCGTTTTCGTTGCCTTCTATTCGACCGCCAACAAACTCGGCTATTTGTTTTGCTGTAAATTCCATAATCTGTTTATTAAAAATCGCGTACAAAGATACGAAAAATTATTCGAAACGCTGATAACAGAGGTAATATTTTCTTATTTTTTTAGAAAGTAATTGCACATTTAGCAATTCCGAAGCCTCGGAAATATCTTTCGTTTTGCCGTCTTTGTAAAGAATCGTGATGCTGTCATCGTCTACATTGTACATATCTTTCTGGATGGTGTTCACGCTCATCATATATCGCTGCGCATTGGTCTCGCTGATGTTCATGTGCTTGGCTATACGGGTGGCCAGCTCGCCGATGCGCTCCTCACTCACGGGCTCTTCGTTGACTTCGACCTTGAACAGGCGGCGGTCGAGCATGTCGGTGACCAGCGTCGAGAGAATGCGGTCGTCGCTGTATTTCCAGGCTTTCATGGCGCTCCAAATGTCGCTGTCGTCCAGGTCTTCATACATTCTGAGCGCCTCCTCGTGGCTGGCAAACCACTCGGCGTCTACCTCGTTCTGAAGGAAATACTTCAAGGCGGGACTGGCGAAAATCTCTATTCCTTGACGCGTCAGATCTTTGGCTCTGAGTAGCGTGTTGACCAGCACTTTTTCGCATGCCACAGCCGTCTTGTGTAGGTAGACTTGCCAGTACATGAGTCGCCTAGTTGTTAAATAATTTTCAAGTGAATAGATGCCTTTCGACTCAACCACCAGCGCATCGTCAACGACGTTGAGCATTTTGATGATTCGTGCCGACCCGATGTTGCCCTCGGTGACACCTGTGTAGAACGAGTCACGACGCAGGTAGTCTAGACGGTCCATGTCTAGTTGGCTTGAGATGAGCTGGTGCAGGAAGTTCTTGGGGTATTCGCCCTTGAAGATGCTGAGGGCCAGGTTGAGCTGGTTGCCCAGGTCGCGGTTGATCTGTTCCATCATCATTAGTGAAATCTCCTCATGCGATATGCCGCTGATGAGCGTGTTCTCCAGGACGTGTGAGAATGGGCCGTGCCCGATGTCGTGCATGAGGATGGCGGCTTCGACGGCTTCTGCCTCAGAGTCGAAGATGAAGTTTCCCTTCTGTTGCAACGAGAGTATCGCTTCGCTCATCAGGTGGAAAGCTCCCAGCGAATGTTGGAACCGGGTGTGGCGTGCGCCCGGATAGACCACCGAGGCCAGTCCTAGCTGGTTGATGCGGTTCAGCCGCTGCATCAATGGGTGCTGTACGACGTCGTAGAGCAGTCCGCGTGGAATCTTGATAAACCCGAATACGGGGTCGTTGATAATCTTATGTTCGTTCATGTCGTTTCTGGATGATTGTTTATCCTTTTGTCAGGTATCCGTCTTCCATATATAGTTGTTCTTCAAGGAGCAGCTGTTCGAGAGCAGCTTCTATCTGTTCGTAGGGTAGCGGAATCTGGCGCAACTGAGTGATGTGATGGTTCTTGTCATCGGCCAGCAGTTGCATGATCAGTTCTTGGGCTTCCCTCACCTTGTCATCGTTGGTGAGGGTGTGGTTGTAGGCCATGCACACGTCACACTGTCCGCAGTCGTGGCTGTTCCGCTCGCCGAAATAACGCAGGAGCTGGCGGCTACGGCAGATGTTCGTCGTCTGCACATAGTCTATCATAGCGTGAATGCGGTTGGCATAGCGCTCCTTCAGGGTGTCGTAGACTATCGGTGGGAACATCAGATGTTCAGAGTCCTCGCGTCGCTGCATATATCTTATATAAGGTGTATGCTTTTGCGGGACGAAGGCGATGATCCGTTTCTGGGCCAGTCCTTTCAGTATCATATAGACTTGTGGTCTTGTCAGCCCCGTCTCATGGGCGAGTAGTGTCTCGTCGATAAAGCTGTAGTCGACGAACAGTCCGCCGTAGTTGCGCAGCAGGGCGGTGATGAGGCGCTCTTCGTCTGGTTCTACCTGATGTAGGCGGTAGAGCTGGTCGCGGTTGAGTATGAACATCACGCGTGCCTGGTTCTCCTGCTCTTCGATATACTCCACATAGCCGGCACGATTAAGAATCTTCAGCGCCGAGTGTACCTGGATAGGGAAGTGACGGAATTTCTGGCAGAAGTCGTCCACGTTGAACTCGAAAGTCTGGTTATAGCCTGAGCCGGTAGCCACCTGATAGTAGAATGCCAGGTGATCGTAGACTTGGCGTATGTAGTCCTTCTCTGGGAAGGTGTCGCTGATACGCTTGAGCAGCTTGCGCTGGTCGTTGCCGTTATAGAGCAGTACGGCGTACGACTTCTGACCGTCACGTCCGGCACGTCCTGCTTCCTGGAAGTAGGCTTCTATGGAGTCGGGGCAGTCTATGTGTACGACGATACGTACGTCGGGTTTGTCGATACCCATGCCGAAGGCATTGGTGGCCACCATGACGCGTACTTTGTCCTCTTGCCAGGATTTCTGCCGCAGGTCTTTGTCGGTGGTGTCGAGTCCGGCATGGAAATGGGTGGCGCTGATACCCTCATCGTTCAGCATGTCGGCAATCTCTTTCGTGCGCCGGCGGCTGCGGACATAGACGATGGCGCTGCCCTCGACGTTTCTGAGGACATGGATTAGCTCGTCGCGCTTGTCGGCGGCTTCCCTGACGATGTAAGCCAGGTTCTTGCGCTCAAAAGACATTCGGAAGACGCGTCGTTCGGTATAGCCAAGGCGCTGCTGGATGTCTTCAACGACGGTGGGGGTG
>Ga0310697_10001696_pt1 | contig 24930 bp, 18 predicted proteins | sample 172DNAGHGlowgp2_FD_203883 | JGI IMG/M metagenome (GOLD analysis project Ga0310697, IMG submission 203883) | Sheep rumen microbial communities from Palmerston North, Manawatu-Wanganui, New Zealand - 1728 DNA GHGlow gp2 (v2) (version 2) | ecosystem: Host-associated > Mammals > Digestive system >...
TGTAATTAATTGGCTATCTCCCCGGCGGTCAATCATTACCTTACTACGACAAAGGTAATAAAAGCCGTGCGGCGATGAAAGTTTATTCGTCAAATTTCCATCGCCGCAAAGTTAGGGCGTAATTCGTAGTTTATTATCCTTGGCGCCTTAGCGCCTTAGCGTGAGATTTGAGCCGGCGGTAGAGGGAGATGCCCAACAGCGGCACAGCGGTACCGACGATGGTATAGAGCACCCAGAAGAGGTCGGTCGTGCTGTGCTCATGGATGACCATGTGGCAGCCTATCTGCCCCCAGTCGAGGCCGTAGTACCAGATCTTGAGCGCCGACACGAGTTTGAAGGAAATGATGTGGAAGACGAAGATATAGAGCGTGTTGTTGCCGCAGTAGACCAGGAAGCGCTTCACCACGCCCTCGTGCCGGTCGAGCCATGAGGCGATGGAGTGTACCATGAGGAAACCGATGGCTCCGGTGACTGGCAGGGTGGCTACCGTCCTCAAGTTCACCTTGAGTGCCATGCCCTGGAAACCCAATGCTGCCCCGCCCACGAGCAGCGCGGCATAGAGCAGCGTCAATGCCCAGTACTCCGGTATGCGGCTCTCATGGCGCCGATACAGCACACCCATGGCAAAGAACATCACTCCCCAACAGTCACGGATGCCTCCCTGCACAATGGTCGCAATCCTCAGCCCGTTGGCGACCTTGAACCATGCAAAGCCGATGGTCAGAGCAATGATTACCAGAGGCACGGTATCGTGGTTGAGCCACTTGTGGCGGTTGTACAGCAGCAGATACAGGACAAGAAACATGATGCTGGCAACCAGTAGCGCCCTGAAGAACCAGAAAGCTCCTGCCAGAAACTCGTCATAGCCGGCCATCGAGAAGATGATGTGTACCAGCCGTTGCCAGAACTGGAACCAGTCGTAGGGATGGGTGATGCCGCCCTCCCAGTTGCCATATTGCTCATTCATCAACCCGATCTTGAAAAACAGGTTGTGGAAGATCAGGAAGAACACGCTCCACTTGACAAAGGGCACATACAACCCCTTGAACCGCTTCACGCAGAAGCTCCACGGGTCATTCAGGTATTTTTTGTCAAAGAAGTAGCCCGCTGCGATGAAGAACAGCGGCATGTGAAACAGGTAGATGAAGGTCACCAGCATGGTGGGACCCTCGGCATGCCCGGCACACATCAGGATAATGGCTATCGCCTTGCAGATCGACAGGTTGGTATTGTTGCGTTTCATTACAAGTTCGTTGGCGTAATTATTATGCGAATTTCGCAATCTTATTTATTGTCACTCAATGTGCTATCAATTAGGGGCGTATCATAATTCCAACTCGGTAATATAACCGTGCTATCGCACGGGAAATTAAACAAATTTTGAAATTAAAATTGATAATATTATCATATTAATAAAAATTTTATAATTAATTTGATTAATTTCCCGCCCGCAGGGCGGTTATAGTTCTAGCAGTTGAATTATGACACAGCCTCCTGTTTGCCCTCTAGTAGGGTGGGGAGGGAGACGAAGGTGTAGCCTTTCCGTTTCAGCTCCTTGATGAGGGCGGGCAGGCGGTCGTAGAACTTCTCCACGCGGCGCTCGTCGGTCCCGAAGTGTATCATCAGCAGGTGGCCGTTGAGGGTGTTCTCCTGCTCGCAACGCATGATGCGGTCCCACAGCCAGCGGTTGTCGCGGTAGGGGTTGCCGCCCGTGATGCCGGGATAGGTGTAGTCCATGCAGCTCAGGGTGCCGGGCGAGAAATTGATGAGCTGCAGCCCCATCTCGCGGGCCCATGCGGCAATGGTGGCGTTGTGCCACTCGTAGGGCGGAATGAACCACGGTGCCTGCTGCGGCGTGATGCCGTATTCGGCCAGTTTCCCGTAACTCTTGATAATGTCGTCGCGGAACTGCTCCCTGGTCACCAGCAGCGAGTCGCGATTCTCCCACGAGCAATAGACCAGGTGGCCGTAGCTGTGGCTGCCCACGTAGTGTCCGCCGTCCACGAGCCGCCGTACCACATCGGGGTAGAGGTCAAAGAAGCGTCCCGTGAAGAAGAAGGCTCCCTTGATGCCCTGCTTGTCGAGTGTCGAGATGATGCGGTCGGCGCCGTCAGCACGGTCGTCGGCGGTGAACACGAGGCAGATCTGCTTGCGGGTCGTGTCGCCACGCACGATTGCCCCCTCGTCCCACAGGAAGTTGCCGCTCGCGCCCTTGCCCTCCATCTCATAGAACGAGAAGGGGAACGTCAGCGACGCCGTGCCGTCCATCGTGGGCTCGTTGGTGCTGTAGTCGTGGGTATTGTCGTGATAGACCACGTCGCCTGGCTGGAACAGGTCATAGGTGTTGCCCTCGATGTTGAGCATATCGTCGGCGAGGTTCACCCCCTTGAGGCTGTTGAAGATGGTGGCATAGACCGGGCCGTCCACCAGGCCGCCAGTCGGCATGCCCACTTGCTCCATGACAAAGTTGCTGTGGGTGGCATGGGGATAGGTGCCGCCACGGGGCAGTTCCACAATCATGCTCGTGCCCCACGGGTTGCAGCCCAGCAGCCAGTCGCGCAGGGCAGCCTCCATCTCGATGAATTGGCGGTCGCCGGTCAACTGGCGGTACAGGATGCACTGGGTGAGCATCGCCGTGGTCAGGTTGTTGCTGCACCAGATGCCCGGCACGCCCCACAGGAAGGGGTTGCCCGTCTGCTCGGCGCGCTGCTTCACGCGCTCGATGCCCGCCTTGATGTTGCGGATGAACTCAGCCTGCAGCCGCTTGTTGCCGCCGGCTTCCTGTGCCACGCGCACATGGCCCATGTTCATGAAAGGGTACCACTGATAGTGACGTGCGCTGTCAGCGCCCATCCACGGCGTGACAGGCTCGCGGCGGCCATATTCCACCGCCTGGGCCAGGTATCGCTCGTCGCCCGTCATGCGGTAGAGCTCCACGGCGCCCAGCTCCATGTCGTCTACCCAGTTGTCCTCCTCGTAGATGTAGGGCGATACCACGCTCACCGTCTGGGTGTTGCCTGGCTTGTCGATGCCCACCTGGTAGGCATCGGCGGCCTTGGCGCGGATTTTGGCGGAAAACTCGGGGTAATAGGGTGCCAGTACTTCGGCACCGAGGGCGAAGTCGCTGGCGAATTTGCCCGCTGTGCTGGCGGCTCCCATCGTGGCGTTCATGAACTTGCCGCGCTGCTGCGGCTTGCCGTCGATGTAATAGACGGGCCTGCCGTTGTTGGGACCCCAGCCGTAGTCGGCAGGGTCGTCCTTGGGCAGTTTCATGCCGATGTGGTCGCGGTCGTCGGCAATCTGGTTATAGAGTTCGCCCTTGCTGGGATTCATCTTGTCGAGCCACGTCAGGCCCCAGTAGATCTCGTCGATGAGGTCGGGAATGCCGTTTTTACCCTTCAGACCGTTCGCCTGGTAGTGGTCGCCGAAGGCCTGTGGGCACTGCTGCCAGGCGAGCATCATCTGATAGATGGCGTTGGCGCTCGTCGTGGTATATTGCAGCAGGTCGGCAGCATCGTGCCAGCCGCCACGCACGTCGATGCGCTGGCCTTCCTTCTCGGGGTGGTAGCGCACATAGGCATCCTTGACATGGCAGCTGTCCTGCTGGAACGGATTGAAGCCGCACCGCTGCTGGCGCATGTAGTTGAGCACGAAGTCGGCCGTGCCGTCCCACACGCGGTTGTTGATCGGGAACACGGGTGACTCAATGCCCGCCGCGACGAGACGGTAGGCCCCCTCGCGATGAAATTGGCTGAAGTCCAGACGATAAGTGCCCTGCATCTGCCCCCAAGCCCCCATGGCATGGGCTGCAGTGGAATGATAAACTGTCTGGCCCGTATAAGCATCCACGAGTTCAAACTCTGTCACACGCACCTCGGCCTGGCTGATGAGTACAGCCACCTTGGTCGCCTCGGGCAGATAACCCAGCTGGTTGATACGAATCCAGCCCTCGGCATGTGTGAGAGTGATCCCGGTCATCAGGATAATCATGATAGTGATCAGACGCCTACTCATATCTTCTCTGTTTTTTAGTCCACATTGTTCAATGGCAACAAAATTACAATAAATATCTCATTATTGCTGTGGATAATACATACTGAAAATAGTGAATTGTAGAAATATTTCCATAATTTTTGCAAATAGTTTGCTCGTTATCAAGATTGTATATAATTTTGCCAATTGGTTGAAGCAAACATCATCTAATAGGTAGTTTCTATATCTTCTTATTACTTGACCTTTGTTGAGATTATCTGTGTGCGAGATGCACGCGATGATAGTCGTCACCCGCTTATGTATGATAATCATGTTAACCTAGAAGTAAAATTATTATGAGGAAAATTACCGTTATTGCTTGCTTGCTGGCAGCTATAATTGCGTCTGCGCAATTTAGTGGTACAGGCTTTTATCGTGTCCGTAATGTTGCTACCGATAGCTATATCGGCATCAGGGGCACAAAGTATAAGAAGCTGACTACTCCCGAAGCTTTCTGGCCTTGTGTTCGCATGCTGAAAGCTACCGAGGATGTGTATCTGTCTGATCCAGGCTCAATCATTTACATTCCCGACATGGGCGAAACCAGCCTGTGCGCTCAAGGTGTGAGCACTTACACCCTCACGCACATGTGGTTGACGGTTGACACTGCTACTGCTAATGAGGGCGGAAAACCGACTTATGTGGCCAGAACCAAGTACGATAACTTCCCTTGTATTTTCCGCGACTTTGGTTTTGGACTTTCAGCAGGTTTCTTGGAGAATGCTGAATCCCGTTGGTGGATCGAACCAGTGAATGCTGGCTCAATAGACACCTCATTCCTGGGTATCAAGCCTGTCAACGAACTGGTGACCGATGCCGATGGCTGGTACTGGAGCTCGATGTGCTGCGACTTCCCCTTCGTCCTTCCGCTCGACGGCGGTGTTGAGGGTGCCTATACTGTCAATAAGATTAAGAAGGGTACCGACGAACGCTACTATGCCGAACCCATCAAGGTTTACGGCCAGGGCGATACCGTTCCTGCTGCTACCCCGGTGCTGATCAAGTGTAAGGGCGCTATGGTAAGTGATAACAAGGTGATTCCTGTCGAGGGAATTGCCAACTGTACCCAACTGCCCATTGTGAACGACTTGCTCATGGGTAACTACTTCAGCATCTTTGACAACTTCTGCTCGTTCGACGACAGTAATGCCATGGTCACCTACTACCCCGACCAGGCGATGCTGGCAACTGCCGACAATCTGGTGCTCGGTGTGGATGCCGAGGGCAATCTGGGCTTCTTCCCCCAGGCTGATGGCACTTACCTGCCTGCCAACAAGGCATGGTTGTCCCTCTCTCTGATGGATAGTGAGATGGCTGGAATAGACGCCGTGCTTCTGGGCATAGCTCCGGAGCCCGAGCCCGTGATTCAAATGGGTGATGTCAATGGTGATGGCAAAGTGAGCGTCCGTGACGTTGCAGACTTTATCGACTATCTGTTGGCTCCCGAAGATAAGAGTGATGCCGATGAAATCCCGTTCCACGCCGAGGCTGCTGACCTCAATGGTGATGGTAAAGTGAACATCAAGGATCTTGCTATCTTGATTGAGACGCTGTTAGTAGTCGAAATGGACGCTGAAGACGAGATTTAATCTTCTTCTCGAGAAGAGATAACTGATAAGGCACGCCTTTTTACAGGGCGTGCCTTTTTATTGGTGCGAATCATGAGTGCCCAGGAAAGCTCCGTCAGGAGCGACCGGGACATCATAGGCAGGGGTGTATAATCAGAAGACCAGCAGACCTGTGATGCCGGCGAGGATAATGACCAGAATGGGATGTACTCGCGTGAAATAGACAATGCAGAACGATGCGATACAAATGGCGATGGTGACCAGCCGCTCGCTCATCAGGTAGCCGAAGTTCTCGCTGTTCATCAGCAACAAGGCTGCCGAGGCAATCAGTCCAACGACCACGGGTCGCAGTCCCATGAATGCTCCCTTGATGAAGGGGCTCTGTTTGTGCCGCTGGATGTAATGGCTGGCGATGAGCGTGAGGATGAATGGAGGTAACACCACAGTCAGCGTCGTGACCAATGAACCGAACACGCTGCCGGTAACCACATAGCCGATGTAGGTGGCGCTGTTGATGCCGATGGGGCCTGGAGTCATCTGTGAGATAGCGACGATGTCGGTGAACATCTGGCTGGTGATCCAGCCCGAGTCCACGACCTCGCGTTGGATAAGCGACAGCATGGCATAGCCGCCACCGAAGCCGAACAGGCCGATCTTCAGATAGGCCCAAATGAGTTTCAGGTAATTCTCAAGCATCGCAGTCCACCTCCTTTCTGCCAGCTTCGTTCTTCTCTCCGTTATTTCCCTTTCCTCCATTCATGAGAGTGTGCATGTAATAGATATACCCTCCGATGGCGCCCATCACGATAAAGATGATGGGATTGGAGATATAGGGAATCTTGCTGTAGATGAGCAAGGCGACTGTGATGGGGATGATGACGGTTTTCCAATTGATGCCGGCATTCTTGGCGGTGGTCAGCACCGGGGCGATGATCAGGGCGACCACTGCTGGACGGATGCCCTTGAAAATGCGGCTCACCACAGCATTGTTCTTGATGGTGTCTGGGGTAAGGAAGATGGCGATGGCAAGAATCATCAGGAATGATGGCAAAATGGTTCCGATAGCGGCACAGATGCTGCCTTTCAGCCCCTTCAGCCGGTCACCGATCACCACACTGATGTTCACTGCCAGGATACCGGGCATGGATTGGGCGACGGCAAGCAGGTCAAGGAATTCGTCTTGGGGTATCCACTTGTGATTCTCGACAATCTCTCGCTGGATGATGCTGATCATGGCCCAACCGCCGCCGAAGGTAAAGGCGCCGATTTTGCAGAATGTCAGAAACAGTTGCAGATACAGGTTCATATCCTTTTTTTGTTTTTAGCTGTTAGCCATTAGCCGTTAGCTATTAGCCGTTAGCCGTTAGCTATTAGACAATAGACACTCCTAACTCCTCACCCCTAACTCCTAACTTCTAACTTCTAACTATTTCTTTCGTTCCAGCAGGCGTTGGGCATGGATGTAACCATAGTTGCTGTTGCTCAGGTGTGTGCGCATGAGTGACAGGCTGTCGACAAATGCAGTGTGTCCGCGCTTCATGTTATAGCTCACGTAACCGTAGATGCGGCGCACCCGGCGTGTGGTGTCGCTCTGGATGTCAACAGCAACCCATCCGTCGCTGTTGGTGCTGCGGGTAATCTGGGCGGTTCCGCCATCGGTATAGTCCAGACTCAGGCACACCTTGAATTCATTGCCACCGCGCAATAGCTTATAGGCAAGTTGGTAACGGTCTCCAGGACGCTTGTTGGCATCAGGGGGCAGGTCAAAGGTGATGAAACCACGACGTGAGCCCTGGGTGAGGGTGTAGCAGCGGTTGCCTTCCCAGATGTCGACACTGTCTCCCTGGATGTCGTTGTTGAGGCGTTTCGGGCGTTTCAGTTGTTTCAGGCTTTTGTTCTTGGCAATAGATTGCTGAGGTGTCGCGTCATGGGTGGGCTCACCCGTAGGACCAGCCATGAGCTCGCCTGGTCGGTCGTTGGCGTTTCCGCCTTTGTCAAGTTTGTCATAGCGTTCCTTGAGCTTGCCGACGGCCTTGTCATAGGCCTTGGTGTAATCTTCCATGTTGTGGGCATACCACACCATCGAGGAGTCATAGTCCTGCTGGGTGATGCCATGCTTCTTGAAGATGGATTGTTTCAGGACTTGTTTGCTGGAGTCGTCCTGGAATTCATCGATGTGACTGTCGATATAGGCTTCGGCAAGTTGCAGGTCCACAATCAGATCGGTCATCTCATTGATACTCATTACCCCACGAGGATTCCTGCCACAGGATATCAGTAATAGTGTGGCAATGAGCGACAATGATATGATGAACAGTGTGTGGCGCATGGAATGACCTTATTCTTCCTCGGTTTTCGTTATCGTATGTTCCTCTTCGGGATGATTCTCTCCATCAGGGTTGTCGCTGTCGGCAACATCCTCCTTGACGGTAGCCAGATAACGGGCATAGAACAGGATGAGCACAAACACGCTCACACTCAACGAGGCATCGGCAATGTTGAAGATCGGCTGGAAGAATACGAAGTGGTCACCTCCGATCTTGGGTATCCACTCGGGCCAGTTCCACTCGCACAGTGGGAAGTAGAGCATGTCGACCACCCTGCCGTTGAACAGCGTGGCATAACCGCCGTCGGGAGGGAACATTTGGGCCGTCTGGGGAGGCATGGGACTGTTGAAAATCAGTCCATAAGCAATACAGTCGATGACATTGCCCAGAGCACCGGCAGTGATTAGGGCAATACAGGTAATATAGCCTTTGGGGATGTCGGTTCGATTGCGCAGGCGCCACAGGTAGTAGATAAAGGCTCCCGAGGCGATAATACGGAACATGGTGAGCAGCAGTTTGCTGCCCAGCTCCATACCGAATGCCATGCCGTTGTTCTCAATGAATAGCAGCCTGAACCACGAGGTAATCTGCAGTTCCTCGCCGTAATAGAAATGGGTTTTTACCCAAATCTTCACGGCTTGGTCGATAACAATAACCAGCGCAATGAGAAGCGCTGCCAGTTTTCCGTTTGACAGTTTCATGAGGAAGTGAGTGGTGACGTCAACGTTCCTTTCTGCGCTGGGCCTCGATTTCCTTACCTTCGAGTGACAGTGTTGTGTGAGGCACGGCAAGCAGGCGATCCTTGGGGATGAGCTTGCCAGTGATGCGGCACACGCCGTAGGTCTTGTTCTCGATACGGACGAGCGCTCCTGCAGTTTGCGGATGAAATCCAACTGACGTTCAGCCTGCTGGCTTGAAATCTCTTTTTGCAGTGTCGAGGCGCCCTCTTCCATCATCTTGAAGGTGGGATTGGACTCATCTACCATGATGCTGTTTTTCAAGCGCTCATAGTTCTTCTGAGCTTGCTCTATCTTAGCCAGAATGACTTCCTTGAACTCTTGCAATTCGTCATCGCTATACCTGACCTTATGTTGCTTGTTATCCATATTAATTAAAGTTCTTATTTTTCAGTTGTTATTCACTGATTCCTAAAACCTAAAACCTAAAACCTAAAGTCTAAAGTCTAAAACTTAAAACCCTAATTACACTTTCTCGACACAGACGGGCAGCATCCAGCCATCCATGTCCAGTTCGTCGGCCTTGTCGGCAGGAACGGGAGCCACGGTGATGTTTGTGGCAAGTACCTGTCGTGCAATGTAGTCGCCGAAGGCATGTACAGCGGCATCGGTGCGCTCGTCGGGAGCGATGATGACGGTGATGCGGTCGGTGATATCATATTTCTTGCTCTTGCGCAGGTTCTGGATGCGGTTCACCAGTTCGCGGGCGATACCTTCTTGCAGCAGCTCCTCGGTAATGGTGATATCGAGCGCCACGGTGAGGTTACCGTCGTTGGCGACGAGCCAGCCAGGGATGTCCTCGCTGATGATCTCCACATCGGTGAGTTCTACGGTTGCCAGCTGTCCGTCAACGTCGATATCCAGCTTGCCGTCTTTCTCAAACTGGGCAATCTCGGGCTGCGACAGGTTGGTGATCTTGGCAGCGAGCGCCTTCATGATCTTGCCGTACTTCGGACCGAGTTTCTTGAAATCGGGCTTTACGCGCTTGACAAGAATACCGGCATCATTGCCCACGAGCTTGAGCTCCTTAACGTTGACTTCGCCCTTAATGAGGCCGGCAACAGATTCGATATCTGCGTGCTGCTGTTCGTCGAGCACGGGCACCATGATGGCCTGTAGCGGCTGGCGTACCTTGATGTTTTGCTTGCGGCGCAGTGAGAGTACCAGAGTGGTAATGTCTTGGGCGGCTTTCATTCGCTTTTCGAGTTGCTTGTCGATTACGTTCGCGTCGCTCTTGGGGAAGGTAGCCAGGTGTACCGAATTCTCGCTGTGAGTCAGGTCGCGATACAGGCGGTCGCTGTAGAACGGTGCCACGGGAGCCATAAGCAGCGCCACGGTGGTCAGACACTGGTACAACGTCTGGTAGGCAGCCAGCTTGTCTTGGGTCAAGTCTTTACCCTCACGGAAACGTGGGCGGTTCAACCTCACGTACCAGTTGCTCAGGTCATCACTGACAAACGTGCTGATGGCACGGGCGGCCTTGGTGGGCTCATAGTCCTCCAGGTCGGACTGCACCTCGGCGATGAGCGAGTTGAGCATTGAGATGATCCAGCGGTCGATCTCGGGACGCTCTTTCAGGGGTACCTGCGGTGCCTCGGGGTCAAAGCCGTCAATGTTGGCATACATGGCGAAGAACGAGTAGGTGTTATACAGCGTGCCGAAGAACTTGCGGGCAACCTCGATGACGCCCTCGGTGTCAAACTTCAGGTTGTCCCAGGGCGACGAGTTGCTGATCATATACCAGCGCAGCGGGTCGCTGCCGTAGGTCTCGATGGCGCCGAACGGGTCAACGGCGTTGCCCAGACGCTTACTCATCTTGGCACCTACCTTGTCGAGCACCAGACCGTTGGAGATGACGTTCTTGTAGGCCACGCTATCAAACACCATCGTGGCGATGGCATGCAGCGTGAAGAACCAGCCGCGTGTCTGGTCCACACCCTCGGCAATGAAGTCGGCGGGGAAGAAGCCATTCTTGTCCACGGCATCCTTGTTCTCGAATGGGTAGTGCAGCTGGGCATAAGGCATCGCACCGCTGTCGAACCATACGTCGATCAAGTCCAGTTCGCGCTTCATGGGCTTGCCAGTGTCGCTCACCAGGATGATGTCGTCAACGTAGGGACGGTGGATGTCAATCTTATTGTAATTTTCCTCGCTATAGTCACCGGGAATGAAGCCTTTGTCCTTGTAGGGGTTGCTCTTCATCACGCCGGCAGCCACGGCCTTCTCGATTTCGTTATAGAGCTCCTCAATGCTGCCGATGCACTTCTCCTCACCGTCCTCGTCGCGCCAGATGGGCAACGGGGTGCCCCAGTAGCGGCTGCGGCTCAGGTTCCAGTCATTCAGGTTCTCCAACCACTTGCCGAAGCGACCGCTACCAGTGTGCTCGGGCTTCCAGTTGATGGTGTGGTTGAGCTCGATCATGCGGTCGCGGCAGGCAGTGTCGCGGATGAACCAGCTGTCCAGAGGGTAGTAGAGCACGGGCTTGTCGGTGCGCCAGCAGTGGGGATAGTTGTGGACGTGTTTCTCCATCTTGAAGGCGGTGCCTTCTTGCTTCATGCGAATGCAGATGTAGATGTTCAGGTCCTCGTCCTTGTTGGCTTCGGCCTCGTAGAACTTGCCGCCCACGGTGTATTTCGGGTCATAGGCGTTCTTGACCCAGCGGCCGGCATACTCGCTATAGAGGTCCACGTTGACGAAGTTCTTCACAAATCCCTCGTCAAGGTCCTCGATGAGGTAGTACTTACCCGTGAGGTCCACCATGGGGCGGGTCTCCAGCTTCTTGTTGATCATGTACAGGGCGGGAATGCCGGCAGCCTTAGCCACGCGGGCATCGTCGGCACCAAAGGTGGGTGCGATGTGCACGATACCGGTACCATCCTCGGTCGTCACATAGTCGCCGGGGATGACGCGGAAACCGTTTTCGTTACCCACAACCTTGCCGTCCACCTTATCTACGGGCTTCACCCAGGGGAACAGCTGGGCGTAACGCATCTCCAGCAGGTCCTGACCCTTGAACGAGGCGATAACCTTCCAGGGCACCACCTTGGCTCCGGCGGTGAATTCCAGCGGCTGGTCCTTGCCGTCGGCCTTGAAGTAGGCATTGACGCGGGCTTCGGCCAGAATGTAAACGGCGGGCTTGCCGGTGTAGGGGTTGAAGCTCTCGACGGCGACATAGTCAATCTTATTGCCGACGCACAGCGCGGTGTTGCTGGGCAGGGTCCACGGGGTGGTCGTCCATGCCAGCACATAGGTATCATTGAAGCCCTCGTCAGCGACCTCGTGGATCTTCTTGACCACGGGGTGGTCGTCACCGCTCAGCACGGTGAATTGTGCGGTTACCGTCTGGTCCTTCACGTCGCGATAGCAACCCGGCAGGTTCAGCTCGTGCGAGCTCAGGCCGGTACCGGCAGCGGGGGAATAGGGCTGGATAGTGTAGCCCTTGTAGAGCAGACCCTTGTTGTAGAGCTGCTTCAACAACCACCACAGGCTCTCGATGTAGCTGTTCTTGTAGGTGATATACGGATTCTTCATATCCACCCAGTAGCCCATTCGGTGTGTCAGGTCTTCCCATTCGCGGGTATATTTCATCACCTCCTTGCGGCAGGTGGCATTGTATTCGTCAACCGAGATTTTTTTGCCGATATCTTCCTTGGTGATACCCAGCGCTTTCTCTACGCCCAACTCTACGGGCAGGCCGTGGGTGTCCCAACCAGCCTTGCGGGGTACCCGGTAGCCCTGCATCGTCTTGTAGCGGCAGAAGATGTCCTTGATGGTCCTGGCCATGACATGGTGGATGCCAGGCATACCGTTAGCACTGGGAGGACCCTCATAGAATACATAAGTCGGAGCTCCATCGCGCTCGCTGATGCTACGGCCAAACACATCTTCCTTGTCCCACTGTTGCAGGACTTCCTTGTTGATATCTGACAGGTTAAACCCGTTATACTCGTTGAATTTTTTCATTTTTAATAATGTAAGTTCTCAAATTTGGGTGCAAAGGTACGTAAATTAATTTGGAACAAGAAACATTGTTAATAAATTGGTGGTTGGAATAGGCGTTTTCAGTCAAAAATGCCTACTCCAACCACCAATTGTTGGCGGATATGCTATTAGGATGCTAGTTTCGGAGCACCTTTTTGCCGTTTTGGATGATGATGCCGCGGGTATCGTTAGTCGCCATGGTGCCGTCGATGCGATAGGCCTGGCTTGAAGCGGCGGGCGTGTTGTCAATCACGTTGTTGATGCTTGACTGCTGCCCCGTCTTCACACGGTATTCTTCTTGGGCCTTGGCCATCTGCTCAAGGAACTCGGGGCTGCCATGCAAGGCACAGTAGGCGATGCTGGCTGCTACACGGCTGGCGTCAACGTCGCTCTGCCAGTGGGCACCCACGATTACGCGGCTCTCGCCGTACATCCAGCCGCGGGCAAAGATGGTGTCGGCAGCGGCAGGATTCACCTCGGCCAGCAGCAGGGCAGCGGTCCAGCCACGCATGGTGTGGCCCGAGGGGTAGGAACCTTCACCGGCCAGTTCGGCCTCTTCGTCGGTGAGCATCTTGTCCTGGAAGCGCTCAAACGGGCGCTGGCGGTGGTAGAAAGCTTTGGGAGCGACGCGCATGGCGTCGGTGGTCGTCAGGCTGGTTACCATCAGTTTCCAGATTTCGGGCGTGTTTTCGGGGCTCATGTGCAAGCCGAAGGGCACGTCAAACTCGGCGAGCAGGGCCTCATAGGACCACACGGCATCGCGCTTGGCGATTTCGGCACGCTCCTCGTTCAGTCGCTGTTGCTTGCCCCAGGCGAAACGCATCATGTCATTGGAAAATTCCGGGCTGTCAAAAGCCGGGGGAGCCGGCAGGCACTTGATGAGGTCAGGGAGTTGATCTACAGTGAGATAGGGTTGCACCTCGTCCTGTGCATTCAGTGTCATGGCGGCCATGATGGCGGCCAGTACTAAAACTAAATTCTTTTTCATGATTATAATATAAAAAAGTAGTACAGCTAATGTTTCGGCGGCAAAGGTACTTCAAAACCCCGTATCACAACAAAAAAAGAAAAAAATAAACAATCAAGAAAATAGAAAAAAGGCAAGCAAGAAATAGGGAAACGGACGGTCAAGGTCCCCCGTGCCGTGACTTTGTCACGGCCCTAACGCCCCTCGTTTTCATCGTTAGAAAAGCTCCACCCTCCTTGTCCAGGGCGCTTCGGTTGTCTTGTTGACAGTGGCTCTGCCGCCGTTAGTGTTATCTGCTGGATTCCGCATCATTCACGTTATTTAGCGGGGTTTTAATCTTTTTTTAGACGGGAAGGTATTACCTTTGTAGTTTCAAAAAGTAGAATGACTATGTTGTACAAGATATTAATGCAGATTCCGGTGGCGCCCGACACGACCGCTGCCAACAAGATCAAGGAGGCGACCAATGTCGTGACGGCTCACGTGGACTCGTTGGCCAGCCAGTTGCATCCCGACTCGATTGCGGCCATGACACCTGGTAAACTGGTGGACAAGTTCAAGTACCTGGACATCGGCTCTCTCGTGACCTCACTTTCTAACCAGATTATCTCGCTTGGCTTGCGCATCTTGGCTGCTATCCTGGTTTTCTACCTTGGCAAGTTCATCATCAACAAGGTTTACTGTGTGACGCGTGCCATCATGTTGCGCAAGGACTTTGACCGCTCGTTGATCTCGTTCTTGCTGTCGTTCATCAGGATAACACTGCTGTTCCTGTTGATTATCACCGTCATCGGGGTGCTGGGCATCGAGACGAGTTCGTTCATCGCCATCTTTGCCAGTGCCGGTGTCGCCATCGGTATGGCACTGAGCGGCACGTTGCAGAACTTTGCCGGCGGTGTGCTCATCCTGCTGTTGAAGCCCTACAAGGTGGGCGACTACATTGAGTTTGGTGAACTCAAGGGCACGGTGAAGGAAATCCAGATTTTCAACACGGTCATCAATACCTACAACAACGACCGCATCGTCATCCCCAATGGCGGCTTGGCTACCAGTTCGCTGAAGAACTTCAGCGCCGAGCATTACCATCGTGTGGAATGGCGTGTGGGCATCAGCTATGGTGATAATGTGGACACGGCCCGCAAGGTCGCCCTCGACATCCTCGCTGCCGATGGCCGCATCGTCCATACCGACGCCGACGTCAAGGAGGAAGAACAACCCGAAGAGACCCATGAGGAACTCACCGAGAAACCGTTGCCCTGGTGGAAACGCCTGTTCCATTGGCAGCGCCGCAAGGCAGAGGAACTCCGCGAGGAACATGAGGCAAAACTCGCTGCCTTGATACCCAAGCCGAACTACAATCCGAGCGTCAACGTTGAGAGCCTGGACGAGAGTCAGGTGACGCTCATCGTCCGAGCCTGGACCGAAATCGCTAACTATTGGCAGGTGCTCTACGACGTGAACGAGCAGATCTATAAGCAGTTCCCGCAACATGGCATCCACTTCCCGTTCCCGCAGGTGGACGTCCACGTGAACAATTGATTTGGAATATAAAATCCGCGTCAGTGTTAATCTATGCCGTGACTCCTGTCTCGGCCAACGAACAACCACGACATGAAATACAATATTATCATATTTGTTTTAGTGATTTGCTTGTCATCGGCATGGCAGCAGGGTGGGGCACAGGTCATCAACTCCATCGGCGACGAGAACATGAAGGTGGAGCAGGGCTTGAAGCCGCAGCCCAAGAAAGCCGACAACACCTATATTGCCGACCTGGACACCGAGACGCCTTATTTCCAGTACGTTGACTCGGCCCAGACCTATATCTACAGCCATGATTGGCCCATTGCCGAGCAGTGGCTGCTCAAGGCCTTCAAAGTAGATCCTGATAACCCCAGCAATTCAATGATACTGAGCAACATCGCCACGCTGCAACGCTATCAGGGAAAACTGGCCGATGCTGTCAAGAACTATTCCCTTGCCCTCGACATGACGCCCCACGCAGTCACGCTGCTGTTAAACCGCGCAGCCCTCTACGTCGAGATGGACAGCGTGCAGCGGGCCATTGACGACTACGAGCGTGTGTGTGAGCTTGACATGTATGACACCGAGGCCCGCTACTCCTTGGGCGTGCTAGCTCTTGAGCAAGGCGACACCAAGCGTGCCGAGGATCTGTTCAACGAAATCAAGCGCATCAACCCCAACTCGGGTCTCTATCATGAGGGCATGGGCCTGTTGCAAAAGAAGGCGGGTAACCACAGCCGCGCAGCCGAACTGTTCTCCCAGGTCATCAAAGTCCACCCCAGCGCCCAGCTGCTGGGTCACCGCGCCGACTGCTACCTGGCGATGAAACGCCTCAACGACGCCGAGGACGACATCCGCACCGCCCTTGAGATGACCCCCGACGACCCCTACCTATACGTCCTGCGCGCCAAGCTCAACAAACTCCGCTTCCAGCGTGACGACATGAACCGCGACATCGACACCGCCGTCTCCCTCGGCCTCCCCCGCGACTACATCAACCAAGCCCTCAATTAATGCGAGCTGCGCTCGATGATTAGAGATTAGTGATGAGTGAGGCATCCTTGCACGTCCTTGATAAAAGTTTTTTTGATTTCTTGCGAGCAATCCTAATATTTAGCGTCTTAGCATCTTAGCATGAGGTTTTTCCGACTCAGTATGCGGCCATGCCAAGGCGCGGCCCTACGGTAAGGACCCAGAAGGAAATTCAGGCTGTACGGTTGTTTTAGTTGGCGTGATTGTAGCGACGTTTCGCGGGATTGTTGTACCTTTGCAGGCACGATGAGAAAGAAGAAAGATATTCCGGTAATTGAGAATTTTGAGATAACAGGCGTGGCGGCCGAGGGTAAGAGCCTCGGGCGCTGGAACGACCTGGTGGTGTTTGTCCCCTTTGGTGCGCCGGGCGATGTGATTGACTTGAAGATCGACCGCAAGAAGCACAGCTTTGCCGAGGGACATATCGAGCGTCTGGTGAAGCCGAGTGAGCTGCGCGTGGAGCCGATGTGCGAGCACTTCGGCTTGTGTGGTGGCTGCAAGTGGCAGCACCTGCCCTATGAGTACCAGCTGCAGTGCAAGCAGCAGCAGGTGGTGGATGCTATGGAGCGCATCGCTAAGGTGCCCATCCCCGCCATCAATCCTATCTTGGGCTCGGCAGCGACCATTCATTACCGCAACAAGCTGGAATTTACTTTCTCCAACAAGTGCTGGCTCACGCGTGAGCAGCTCGACAGCGGGGCTGAGTTCCCTGATCGCAACGCCGCGGGTTTCCACATTCCTGGTGCCTTCGACAAGGTGCTCGACATCAAGCGTTGCTGGCTGCAGGATGACATCAGCAACGAGATGCGCCTGTTCATCCGCAACCTCTGCGTAGAGAAAGGCTACTCTTTCTATGACATACGAGGGCAACAGGGCTTTATCCGCATGACCATGACGCGCACCGCCTCAACTGGCGAGGTGATGGAGGTCATCGTCTTCGGCCAGGACGACCGTGCCGCCATCGAGGATCTGATGAGCGCCGTGCGCGACCGTTTCCCACAGATCACCTCATTGCTCTATGTCGTCAACCTCAAGGTCAACGACTCGCTGGCTGATCAGGAGTTTGTGACCTACAGTGGGCGTGACTACATCGAGGAGGAGATGGAAGGCCTGCGCTTCCGTGTCGGTCCCAAGTCCTTCTACCAGACCAATTCGCGTCAGGCCTACGAACTCTATAAGGTCGCTCGCCGCATGGCGGCCCTCACGGGTGATGAACTCGTCTATGACTTGTACACCGGCACTGGCACCATTGCCAACTTCGTTGCCCGCCAGGCCCGCCAGGTCATCGGCATCGAGTACGTCCCCGAGGCTATCGAGGACGCCAAACTCAACTCCCGCGTCAACAACATCGACAACACCCTGTTCTATGCCGGCGACATGAAGGACGTGCTCACCGACGACTTCATTGCCGAGCACGGCCGCCCCGAGGTGATGATCATTGACCCGCCTCGCGCCGGCATGCATGAGGATGTCGTCAAGGTTATCCTCAACGCCGAGCCCCAGCGCCTCGTCTACGTGAGCTGCAATCCCGCGACTCAAGCTCGAGACATTGCCATGCTTGACGAGAAATACAGTGTTGTGGAAATTCAGCCTGTGGACATGTTCCCGCACACCCACCACGTCGAGAACGTCGCCCTGCTGGAGAAGAAATAATAATAACAACCAGACAAAACTGTCTTCCTCTTCTGTTCCTGTCCAGCTAACGTCGTTTAGTTGGTCAGGGTTACCTATGCCGTGACTCCTGTCACGGCCCTTAACCCTATGGATAATACGGTTAACTCTACAGTTCCGTTTTCTCGACGAGGAAGCCGTCGAGCATGTTCACGATGCGTTGTGCATAGGAGGCGTCCCTTTGCGAGTGGGTCACCATCACGATGGTGGTGCCATCATCGTTGAGTTCTGCCAGCAGGTCCATGACCTCTTTGCCGTTCTTGCTATCGAGGTTGCCCGTCGGTTCATCGGCGAGTATCAGCAATGGCTCGCAGACCACGGCTCGGGCAATGGCGACACGCTGCTGCTGGCCGCCAGACAGCTGGTTGGGGAAATGGGCACGACGGTGCGACATGTTGACGCGCCTCAGCACATCAAGCACCTTGGCTTGGCGTTCCTCGGCAGGCATCCCCAGATACTTGAGGGGCAACTCCACATTCTGCTCCACATTGAGTTCGTCGATGAGGTTGAAACTCTGGAAGATAAAACCGATTTTTCCCTTGCGCAGGTCGGTGCGCTGACTCTCCTTCAGGTTCGCCACTTCAACACCGTTGAGCAGGTAGCTTCCCTCGGTGGGATTGTCAAGCAGGCCCAGGATATTAAGCAGTGTTGTCTTGCCGCAGCCCGACGGGCCCATGATGGCGACAAACTCCCCACTGTTGATTTCCAGGCTGATACCACCCAGTGCTACGGTATTGACGTCACCATAGCTGAACACTTTCTTGAGATTGTTGACTTTTATCATATCTTCTTTTTTTGTTTTGTTGCTTGTCAATCGTTCTTGATGCTGTTCACTGGATTCTCTCTTGAAGAGCGCCAGCTTTGAAGGGCCACCGCACCCAGGACGATGCCTCCTACAATCAGCAGGGCAGCAGGAAGGATAATCCACCAGTTGATCTCGGCATGAACTTTGAAATATCTATTCAGTGTGAAATACCCTAGGCAACCGGCAATTGGTGCTGCGATGGCAAAGCCGATGAGGATATACAACACATAGTGGCGGCACAGCATCCACACGATTTCGCCGGTTCGGGCACCCATTACCTTGCGGATGCCGATTTCCTTGCGCCGGTATTCAGTCTCGAACAATGTCAGGCAGAACACACCGATCAAGGTGATGATCAGGCAGATAAGGCAGATGATAACCACCTGGTTGGTATAGCGGAGTTCATTCTTATAAGTCTGTTCCAGCATCGTGTCAAAATAGTGGGCTTGCACATTTGGGGAATGGCATTTTTGTGCCAACAAGTTGTTGACTTGTTGCTGGATTGCCTTGTGGTCACTGTGGGGTGCTACGCGGATGTTGATGTTGCTCAGGTAGGGATAACCTTGTTTGAAGACAATGAAGAATGGTTGATTGTTATCAATCCTGGCCGTGCCATATCGAATATTCTCGCAGACACCCACCACAACGGCGCTGTCCGGCTCTTCGTCGCTGATGCCGGTCGAGATGGCAGTGCCCACCTTGAGCCACGGCCATCGGTCACGGGTCGCTTGGTTGATGATGGCTGCAAGGGTGTCGCCGGCGGCAAAGTCACGTCCCTCAATCACCTTGAGCCCCATGGTGGATAGATAATCTCGTGAGACGTGCATCAATGAGTACTTGAAAGTCTCATCATGTTGCGTGGTCCACACGATGCCGTGTCCGTCCTTTTGTCCTAATTGACTATCCGAGAACGATACCTTCTCAATGCTGGGTAGTTGCAGGACATCTTGATACAGCGAGTCGTTGACGGCGTTATAGTTGTAATCTTCGGGCAATGGTAATTCGGCCAACATCACACTTTCTCGGTCATAGCCATACTCCGAGTTAAAAATGTAATGACTCTGTTGATATAGACATCCAAGATAGATGACCATCAACATCGAGATGCCGATTTGGGTGCCTGTCAAGATTTTGCGCAATCTGATGCCTTGGGGGGTGAGACCGAAGTCGCCTTTCAGGGCCATGGCAGGAGGAATGGAGGTGGCATAATTACCAGGATAGGCTGTCGCCACGATGCCCACGACAATCGCCAGTGCCAGCATGATCATGATGAGCATCCAATTGCTTTGCAATGTCAGGTCGCCCTCTGTCAGTTTGATGACCACAGGAATCATCTGCGATAGCCGGCATACGATTAGGGCGATGACACAAGCAGCAAGAGAGGTCACTATGCCCTCGCTGATGAGACCGCGCCTGAGCGAGTGTCGCGTAGCGCCTAGCACGAGACGCGTGTTCAATCCGCGGATGCGCATCGGACTCTCAGCCAGGGTGAAATTCAGGAAATTGATGGCTGCTATTACAATCACGAGCAGGCACGTCAGCCACAGGAAATGGTACATCAAGCGGAATCCTCTATTTCCCAATGAGAACGATTCGTGCTCAAAGTAACTGTTTTTCAGCGGGGTGAACCGGTAGTTCGTCTGTTTGAGCTCTTCGACGGTAACGGCAATTTTGTCTTCCATGCCAGCTTCCTTCAGCTCCTTGCTCATGTAGTCGATGATGGCTTGCTTGAGCTTCTGGGCAAAGGCTTTCATGTCTTTGGGCACGGTCTTGAACTTGACGATACACTCATAACCCGAGGCGAGCTCAAGTGAATGGCTGTCACGCATTTTGAAGTAGATGCGGTTGCCCAAGTCGCAATTAGCGGGGAAATCTTTATAGACGCCCCGCACCTCGATGGGATAAACCAAATCTGGATACACCATTAGCATTGAGTCGCCTGTAGCATCGGCTGTACCGAAGTATTCCTTGGCGATACTCTCAGGAATGATGGCTCCTTTCTGGTCACTGTCGGTCCACTCGAGTGTGCCGTTAAGTTTATGGCTTGTCAGTGTGCTGACAACGGTATTGTTTCCTTCACCCACCTTGTATTTCACCTCTTTACCGTCTTTCTGGAAACGTTGTATGATGTAGCTCTCGATGCCGGGGTTATAGGACAATGAATAGCTCTCCACCTCGGGCATGCTGTCCAGTGGGGCGGTAAACGGGATGCACACGAGATTGGTGTACTCCCACTCGTTATAAGTGAAGTCGCTCTCCATGCGGTACAGGCGCTCATAATCTTCGATGCTGTGGTTATAGGAACCCTGGTAGATGACCTGGGTCATCAGGATGTAGAATGCAGCAAACGCAACGACCAGGCCCATCATGTTGAGCGTCGTCGCCAGCTTGAAGCGGCGAGCCAAATAGATGATATTCTTGATAGTCTCCTTCATCAGGTAGGCGGTAGTTTGGTAATAGTCAATAATATATTTAATTAACGTGGAAATTCGCCCGTTGTTGCCAACGGTGCCATGAAAATGTTCAATAGACATCATTATAGCAAGAGATCAGCCCCCTGGAGGAGGTGTCGTTCAGCAGTAATGTACCAACAGTAACGATTCTGCGAAATATGTGTTAAAATATGTTAATATAATTGTTGAAAATTGTTTCCTGAATGAAAAGACAGTAAATTTGTTGCCCAAATGGAAATAACTCATGATGGATGACTGAGAAAATCGTTTCTCTATTGTGGATCAGGAGATTGTATCATTTTATGTTAACCTTGTGAACCGAATACTTAATTTTTATCTAAACATTCAGGTTATGAATATGAAAAATTTAATAATTTCTGCCTTATGTGCTTGTATGGCGCTCGCTGTTGCGGCTGGAGCGTCTGAGTCTGATGTTGCCCAGTCGCAACGGGTGTTGAATAACAGATCTAGTGCTGTCACTGCACCAGTGTCCAATGGCAAGACTGGCAAAGTCTCATTGCAGCAGCTTGTGCGAGAACGCAATGCCGCTAAAGGAGACAGCCACGTCATAAAGAAAACGCCTAGCGGAATGACTCTCGAGGAAATGGATGGTATCAGGATTTCCGTTACCGAGGCATCGGCTATTGAGTTTGATAGCGACGGTAATTTTTGGGTGAATGACACCATTTATAGCCTGGGAGAGAAATCCGAAATCATCCCTGAGGGAGGCATTACCAATGTTTATATGGGGCATGGCATCCCATTTGTGTACAATGCCAACGGTGATCCATGCCTCCGCTCCTGTTACGATGAGATAGAGTCGAAAGGAGTGGGAAGAAATAGAACCGACACCATCACCAGGGTTTATTTCTTTACCAGCAACTATTTCTTTAATGATGTGTTGGACACAGTTCCTGGTCAAACTTGTGATGACGGTTCCATTGTGTTTGGCGACGATGAAATGGGTGTCGGAGTGTTTTATTTTGAGGAAATCTATTATCATTACCGCAACAATCAGTTGTATTTAGTCGACTCCTTATGCACAATATCACCCTTTTTTAGAAAGATTTCTCTGTTAATTCCCAACGGTGAGCATCATTTCAAAGGGCGCTTAATATTATCTTCTGTTGCTCTTGATGTGGATTCAAGCCTGTATGATTCAAGTTATTATGTATCTCTTCATGATGGCTCGGGTGGTGGATCAAGTAGCGACCCGTCTAGCGGTTTTGTGGGGCCAGCACCGAGCGTCGTGTGTGGCGGTGGAGGTCTTGCACCTCGACCTATCGGAGGATATCCCCACAGGTCACCGGCAAGACCGACCCCGACGCCCAAGTCGATGCCTGATGGCCTGGGTTGCGGCGGCAATGGTGGAACGATGGTCCGTGGTGGCAGTCATCCTACCATGATACCTCTAGGCACTCCATCACCTTTCACCGTAGTCGAAAGATTCAGAAACGGTTTCCCCGTCGATACGATTGACGGCCATGGTGGTATCAATCCGAGACCGCCCCAACGCCCATTGACTTTGCCGGATAATCCTTTTGTTTTGTCGAGAGGTTCTGGCGGCACTTCTTTCACGAGTATTCATCCAATTATTTTGACAAAAGCGGAACCTGTCTATATGTACCAGGCCGATGACTCGACCCTACTAGTCTATAACCTGTTTGGCTTCGGCTCAACCGTCAATTGTATGAAGATACATGAGGATGGATCCTTGGTATTCCCAGGACAAGCGCTGTACTATAATGATAATGAAGGTGATATCTTTAACTTCGCGTTACAAGATGGCTCGCTGGTTAGTGGCAATACCGGTTATGCCTCATCCGATTCCATCTTCTGGGATGATACCTATTTTAATAGCGAGCCATTGTCGGGCTGTACATCCAATATGTTGGTAAGGACCGATGGTAGTCAATTCCAGGTAGGCTTTGCTGAGGAACCCACTATTGAGGTTGCCGAGGGCGATGATGCCTACACGTTCACTGCTGTCACTACCGAGGAAGGTGCTGAACTGTATCTCTATATAGTTGATGATGAAGGTGTGATCATCGATTCTGTCGAGAGTCCCTATGTCGTCGAGCGCACTGATCAGGATCAGGTGATTAATCTGGGTGTTATTGCCACTGTTCCGGGCAAGAATGACAACTATTATTTGGCGCAATACCTCATTCCTGCCAAGGAGTACAACTATCAGGAAGGCGACTTGAATCATGACGGCAAGGTGTCGATCGTTGATGTCGCCACCCTGGTCAACTTCCTGTTGAATGGCCATTGGGACTATAGTAGAGGTAAATAACGTGGCCCTATTGGACTCATGTTGAAAGAGATAGACCTGTGATACAATCGCGGTTCCTGGTGATATTGACCGGGAACCGCGATTGTTCATGACGATATCACTGGATGTTTAGATCTTGCACGTTGTTTTTGATAATCTGATCATTAGGTGGGGGCTCCAAATTGCTGACTTGGTGCCCTCATTCCTTTTAAGGGCTGCCCCGATCGCATCGTTGTAACTAAATTAAACCTGCGGCCAATACCTGCTGCTTGTTGCCTTAAAAATCACCGATGGCCTATTTTTTTACGCTTTTGTGTGTGATTTCTTTACACTTTTAGTTACCTTTGCCACCGATATGCTCATTGCCGATGGGACAAAAAGATAACCCCATGGCGATACCGTTTTTTAAGAAGTAATCTAAGATCTCCATTATGCAGAATTACGGAACAGTACTGGTTATTGATGACAATGAGGCGATACTCACAGCATTGAAGTATTGCCTGGCAGGTACCTTTGAAAAGGTGATGACGCTCACATCTCCCGAGTCGGTCATCACATTACTTGAACAAGAAGTGGTGGATATCATTCTGCTTGACATGAATTTCACACTAGGCGTCAACAGCGGACAAGATGGATTGTTGTGGCTACAGGCAATCCGTAAACATCACCCCGAGATTCCCGTGGTGCTCATCACCGCCTATGCCGACGTTTCGCTCGCCGTGCGTGGACTCAAGCGTGGTGCAGCCGACTTTATTACCAAGCCCTGGGACAATGAGGATCTGGTGCGCAAGTTAAAGGATGTCCTTGACGCTACCGATGATGTAGCGACGCTCGATGAGGTCGAGGCCGAGCACATCCGCAAGGCTATTGACCGTTTCCACGGCAACCTCACCCAGGCAGCCGAGGTGCTGGGCATCACTCGCCAGACCCTGTATAACAAGATGAAGAAACTGCAATGAACGATGTGTGGATCGTCATCGCTGTCGCCGCTGCGATTGTGGTGCTGCTGGGAATATGGTTCTGGCGGCATCAGCGTTCGCTAGTGCGGCGGGCTAACATCATGCAAGAGGCGATCCGCAATCACGACCTGACTTTCCAACTTCCCACCAAGCACATGTTCAGTGGTGAGCGTGCCCTGCAGGAGACGCTCAATCAGCTGGGCGAGCACATTCGCGAGCAGGTCAACCTGGGAGAGGTGGAGTCCTGGGAAAAGCTCACTCGTGTCCTCACTCACGAGATCATGAACGCCACGGCGCCCATCGCCAGCATCAGCCAGTCCATGCTGCATCATCCTGCTGTGAAAGATTCCGACCTCGAGGAGGGTATCAACGCCATCCATAACACGGTGGTTCACCTCAACTCGTTTGTTGACGGTTATCGCAAGTATTCTGCGCTCCAGAAGCCTGTGCCACAGCAGGTAAACCTCGCCGATGTTGTCAATGAGGTGATGTTGTTGTTCCAGGACGTGGCTTGGCAGAATGGCCTCGCTGACGAAATCATGATTAAGACCGACCCCAACCTGCTGAGGCAAATTCTCATCAACCTGGTCAAGAACGCT
>Ga0310697_10001702_pt1 | contig 24838 bp, 19 predicted proteins | sample 172DNAGHGlowgp2_FD_203883 | JGI IMG/M metagenome (GOLD analysis project Ga0310697, IMG submission 203883) | Sheep rumen microbial communities from Palmerston North, Manawatu-Wanganui, New Zealand - 1728 DNA GHGlow gp2 (v2) (version 2) | ecosystem: Host-associated > Mammals > Digestive system >...
TATGGCTTATAAGCCTCAGTCGCCCCAGCAGCCCTATCAGCCCCAGTCGCCCCAGCAGCCTCAGTCGCCCCAGCAGCCCCAGTCGCCCCAGCAGCCCTATCAGCCCCATTCCCCCCACCCTCTCCCACAGCTCTCCTGCTGGGAGTGCTACACCAACCCCTCCGTCCACGACACCCTTCGTTCTGGCCTTGCCGACTCACCCCTTTACAACGGACAAATACAGTCTATCGGTCCGCGCTACTGTCCAAGCATCGAAACGAAGCTCGTCACCTTCCCCGACCGCGAGCAACACCTGCTCTTCCTCGAACCGGAAGGAGCCGACACGAACGAGATGTACCTGAACGGTTTCTCGTCGTCACTGCCCATGGACGTGCAGATTGCCGCCCTGCGACAAATCTCTGGTCTTGAACAGGCGAAAGTCTACCGCCCGGGCTATGCAATTGAGTACGATTATTTCGACCCTACACAGCTCCGTCACTCGTTGGAATCGAAGATTATCGACGGACTGTTCATGGCCGGACAGGTCAACGGCACCACAGGCTACGAGGAGGCTGCAGGCCAGGGACTCGTGGCTGGCATCAACGCTGCCCTCAAAGCCAGTTCGGCAGGTAGCGCCACCGGCGCTACAAACAGAACGTTCACGCTTGGAAGAGATGAAGCCTATATCGGCGTTCTCATCGACGACCTGGTGACGAAAGGGGTCGACGAGCCCTACCGCATGTTTACCTCACGTGCAGAATACCGCATCCTGCTGCGGCAAGACGATGCCGACGCGCGACTTACGGAGCGCAGCCATGCCCTCGGACTGGCCACCACCGACCGGCTGAACCACTGGCTGAAGAAGAAAAACGCCATCGAAGAAATGGAACGTTTTTGCAGAGACTACGCTGTCCATGCCAAAGACATCAACCCATTCTTAGAGCAGTTGGGCACTACCCCACTCCAGTTTGGTGTGCGCCTTGACGACCTCATCGCACGGCCACAGCTGAACTTCCAGAATCTTCAGGACGCTATCCCCGAACTGAAAGAACGGATTCATCACATCACCGACCGTCAGGAGGAGATTGTCGAGGCTGCAGAGATACGCATCAAATATAAAGGTTATATCGAGCGCGAGCGATTGGTGGCCGAGAAAATGCACCGATTGGAAAACATCCGCATTCCCGCTTCGTTCAATTTCAACGCTATCCAGAGCCTTTCCACCGAAGCCCGCCAGAAACTCACGGCTATTCATCCCGTCTCACTGGCACAGGCCAGCCGCATTCCCGGTGTCAGTCCCAGCGACATCAATGTGCTGCTGGTGCTCATGGGGCGCTGACCCTTCAACACCCCCTCGCGGGAGGGCTCATAAAATTCGCACCAAACGGCCTCGCAATTCAGGCCAAACGGCACGAACGTTCAGGCCAAACGAGACGACCGTTCAGGCCAAATTGAAAGGGCGTTCAGACCGAACCGCAAACAGCCGGGAAACAGAGTGAAACAAAGCCTATGGCACAGTGTTCCACGTGAAACAAATAAGTAATACTTTAACTCATAACTATCTGATAATGAACAACAAAACACTGCTGGAGAATCTTAGGTGCATACCTGACTTTCCCAAAAAAGGAATCAACTTCCGTGACGTGACAACCCTGTACAAAAATGCCGAGTGCATGCAAATCATGCTCGACGAGCTGTACGAAATTTACAAGGACAAGGGGATTACGAAAATCGTTGGCATCGAGAGCCGCGGCTTCGTCATGGCCGCCGCCCTGGCCGGACGGTTGGGCTGTGGAGTCGTACTGGCCCGTAAACCTGGCAAACTGCCCTCGACCGTCATCAAGGAATCGTTCTCAAAAGAATACGGTGTAGACACCATTGAAATGCATATCGACTCCATCGAACCAGACGACGTGGTGCTGATTCACGACGACCTGCTGGCCACCGGTGGAACCGCCAAGGCTGCCTATAAGCTCGTACAGCATTTCCATCCGAAAAAGGTCTACATGAACTTCATCATCGAAATCACTGACGAGGGACTTCACGGTCGCGACCTGTTCGAAGGCATTGACCTGACAACCTTGATGGTATTGTAAAGCAAACAAATGAAAACGATAATCCAGTGCCTGAAACCCCAATCCCTCCCCGAATATCGCCACGGAAGGGGTTGGGGTAAGTTTTAGAAACGACGATCATGAAACTGAGGAGAATCTAAGAGCGTCGTCACCTTGACAGGTTCTGTTTTTTGAAGGACTTCCACATGGAGAAAACGACAGTACACAGTACGTTTCACGTGAAACAAATAGGATGAACGAACGACGGTATTCCCCTATAAACAAAGGCATTTCCGAAAAATGACGAAAGAAGAAAACGAAAAAAGGCTAACCTACCTGAAGGGCATCGTTTCACGCCTGCCAGACCGGCCCGGCAGCTATCAGTTCTACGACGACACCCACACCATCATCTACGTGGGAAAGGCAAAGAGCTTGAAGGCTCGCGTGAGCAGTTACTTCCATACGGAGGTTGATCGCTTCAAGACGAAGGTGCTGGTTTCGAAAATCTGGGACATCAGTTACACGGTAGTCAACACGGAGGAGGACGCGCTGTTATTAGAGAACCAGCTCATCAAACAGTACAACCCGCGCTACAATGTGTTGCTGAAGGACGGAAAGACCTATCCGAGCATCTGCGTAACCAACGAGTATCTTCCCCGCATATTCAAGACGCGTACCATCAACAAGAAATGGGGTACGTACTACGGGCCCTACTCACACGTAGGAACCATGAACGCCATCCTCGATCTAATCAACAAGCTCTACCAACCGCGACGCTGCAGGATGCCTATCCTGGAGGAAGGCGTGAAGGAAGGGAAATACCAGGTTTGTCTGGAGTATCACATCAAGAACTGCGGCGGACCGTGCATCGGAAAGCAAAGCTGTGAGGAATACCGGCAGAACATCGAGCAGGCTCGGGAGATTCTAAAGGGTAACACGCGGCAGCTGCAGCGCGAACTGCGGGAAGAAATGGTGCGATTGGCTGAGGAACTGCGCTTTGAGGAAGCCGAGGAAGTGAAGCGGAAATACCTCTTAATTGACTCGTTTGTATCGAAAAGCGAAGTGGTAAGCCACACCATCAACGACGTGGACGTATTCACGATTACGAATGACGAGAAGATGGCGTTCATCAACTATCTCCACGTGTCGAACGGCAGCATTAACCAGTCGTTTACGTTTGAGTTCAAGAAGAAACTAAACGAGAGCGAACAGGAGCTGCTGCAGTTAGGAATCGTGGAGATGCGGGAGCGTTTTCAAAGCACATCGAAGGAGATTGTGGTGCCTTTCGACCCCGAAATGGAGCTGGATGGAGTACGGTTTACCATCCCCAAAATGGGCGACAAGAAGACACTCTTAGACCTGTCGGAGATGAACGGAAAGCAGTATAAATTCGACCGTCTGAAACAGGCGGAGAAGTTGAATCCTGAACAGAAACAGGTACGGCTGATGAAGGAGCTACAGGAGAAGTTAGGACTGCCTAAACTGCCTTACCAAATAGAGTGTTTCGACAACTCGAACATCTCTGGAACCGATGCGGTGGCAGCCTGTGTGGTGTTCAAAAAGATGAAGCCTTCGAAGCAGGACTACAAACGATACAACATCAAAACGGTGGTGGGACCTGACGACTACGCGTCCATGAAGGAGGTTGTTTCGAGGCGTTACCAACGCCTTATACAGGAACAACTGCCCCTACCCGACCTGATCGTTGCCGATGGCGGCAAGGGTCAGATGGAGGTGATTCGGGAGGTGATACAGGACGAACTGAACCTGGATATTCCCATCGCTGGACTGGCCAAGGACGACCGACACCGGACGAACGAACTGCTCTATGGGTTCCCGCCTAGAAGCGTACAGCTGAAGGTGGAATCGGAGCTATTCCATGTACTCACCCAACTGCAGGACGAGGTGCACCGCTTCGCCATCACGTTCCATCGCGAGAAGCGTTCGAAGCACCAGTTGCAGTCAGAACTGGACGAAATCAAGGGCATCGGCCCAAAGACTAAAGACCTTCTGCTACAGAAGCTAAGGAGCGTGAAGCGTATTAAACTCGCTGATTTAGAGACACTTACGGATATTTTAGGAAAGAGTAAGGGTCAAATTGTTTATGATTATTTCCGGAAAGACTTGGAAGTATGAATAAAAAAGCGTAAATTTGCGGCATGAGAATCGTAATACAAAGAGTTACAGAGGCTGAAGTAAAGATAAAAAAGGCGGGTGGAGGTTGCGACGATGTCGCAACTTACCGGACAAGAGCGATTGGAGCTGGGTTCGTGATACTGCTCGGTGTCTGCGCAGAAGACACAGAAGAAGATGTGGAATGGCTCGTGAGAAAAGTGGTCGGCCTGCGGGTTTTCGACGATGAAAACGGAATAATGAACCGTTCGGTGATGGAAGTGGGGGGCGAATGCCTCGTTGTAAGCCAGTTTACGCTATTTGCGAGCTACAAGAAGGGCAATCGGCCCTCGTGGCTACGTGCAGCCCGTCACGAGGTCTCCGTGCCGCTCTACGGCCTTTTCTGCAAGCGATTGAGCGAGGAAATGGGCAAACCCGTAAAGACAGGCGAGTTCGGAGCCGACATGAAAGTGTCGCTCATCAACGACGGTCCCGTAACCATTTGCATGGACACCAAAAACAAAGAGTAATGAAAAAATATTTGAAAGAGATAGAATTATCGGGCATGCTGATGATGCTGATAGGCGTGTTGCTCAACCTGACAGGCCGAAGCAGCTGGGCCGTTTGGACGATCGTGATTGCCATCGCCCTCTGGCTCGTGACCGTAATCTATAAGGCCATGCGCTGGAATGAATACAAGCACGACAATCAGCAGAACATCATCATCATGCTGGCCACCATCGTAGTACTTTTCATTATAATGCTCTACGCAAGATGACGATACAGGAAGCTCAACAGACGGTAGACCAATGGATCAGGGAGTACGGTGTGCGCTACTTCTCGGAGCTGACCAACATGGCCGTGCTCACGGAAGAGGTGGGCGAACTGGCCAAGATCATCGCCCGCCGCTATGGTGAACAGTCGTGGAAGGCCACCGACGAGCGGGCTCAGGACAACGGACGGGCCGCCTTAGGCGACGAGATGGCCGACGTGCTGTGGGTGCTGCTCTGCCTGGCTAACCAGACGGGGGTAGACCTGACGGAAGAGCTGAAGAAATCGATAGAAAAGAAGACAAACAGAGACAAGGAAAGACATATTAATAACCAAAAATTGAAGTAAACTATGAGTGAACATCATCATGAGCACGAGCATCATCATGCTCAGCCTACGAGCCAGATTGAAGAGGCTCTGAAGAAGTACAACCTCGACATCACCGACGAGGAAGTGAAAGAGGCTGTGAAGAAAATCATCGCCGAGAAAGTACACGAGAACGACACGCCGGAGGTGAAGCGATTCCTCATGGGCAGCGTGGAGCTCACTACGTTGAAAACGACCGATTCTGAGACCTCTGTGATGGCTTTCACGGAGAAAGTGAACCAGTTTGAAGAGGCCTACCCTAACCTGCCCCACGTAGCCACCATCTGCGTCTATCCGAAGTTCGCCAAGGTGGTCAGCGAGACGCTCGAGGTAGAGGGTGTAGAAGTGGCTTGCGTCAGCGGTTCGTTCCCCTCGTCGCAGAGCCTGATCGAGGTGAAGACCATCGAGACACAGCTTGCCATTAAGGATGGTGCCACAGAGATTGACATCGTATTGCCCGTAGGCTCGATGCTGGAAGGCGACTACGAGACCGTGGTCGACGAGGTGCAGCAGCAGAAAGAGGCTTGTGGCGACCACGACATGAAGGTCATCTTAGAGACGGGTTGCCTGAAGACCGCAAAGAACATCAAGATTGCCTCGATCCTGTCGATGTATGCCGGTGCCGATTATATCAAGACTTCTACGGGCAAACTGGAGCCTGCCGCTACGCCAGAAGCCGCCTACGTTATGTGCCAGGCCATCAAGGAATACTACGAGCAGACGGGCATACAGATTGGTTTCAAGCCTGCCGGAGGCCTGAACTCGGTGATGGACGCCCTCATCATGTACACCATCGTCAAGGAAGTGTTAGGCGAGAAATGGCTTACCAACCACTGGTTCCGCATGGGCACCAGCCGTCTGGCTAACCTGCTGCTCAGCGAAGTCGTGGGAGAAGAGGTGAAGTTCTTCTAAGCAACGCCTGCCCTCACCCGAGGGAATAAGTAAAAGAAATGGGACTATATCGAAATGATACAGTCCCATTTTTATTCACCAGGCGATAAAGCAAATCACGACTCTTCTAACTTATCGATCATTTCTGAACACCATTCATCAATCCACTGAATATGTTGAGTGAAATTCACTTTTTGGTATTCAGATCCATCTATGGTTAGAACATTATCCTTATATGAAACTTTTTTCAAGTTGGAATAAGGAATCAAATCATCGTCATCGACAGAACTGATATTCAAGTAGAATGTGACCGAACCACCAGAATACTGATAGGTTCTGGAATCGTATGTATTCTCAGTTTTATCACGGTTGACATTATTCCACAATGGTATCAGATACTTCTTGTTATTCTTGACATACAAATAATAGCCCATATAGTGCTCATACCCTTCGTATTCTTTCAGGAACGCATAGCTTGTAAATGCTGCGACATCACCCCGTGCATTCGCGTCTCGTATCTGCAAGTATAGTTCATAGTCAACGTTTCCGTAAACCGTTTTGTTATCTATGTGGTAGATCGTGGCATAATATCCCCAAGGCGCAGTAGTATCCTTGTTTGGATCGACTTTTCCTTCGTTTTGTGACGTGCCTTTGCCTTCGTCGCTATCGTTGTCATCATCACCTCCACAAGCTGTTAAACACACTACTCCAAAAAGGAGCATTAAGAACATAGACAAATAAGTAAAAATCTTTTTCATTTTCATAAAGTTTTAATGGATTAATATGAATTTTTAATATCAGTTCTTACGTTCGATAACAAAATCAATATAGGCGGTCAGCGCCTCGCTGATGGCCTTATTCTTCACGTTTTCATCGATGTACTGCTGACAGAGGCGGTGATAGTCGCGCATGCGCTGTTCAGCATATTCGATGCCTCCGGCCTGCTTGGCATATTCGACGAGTACGGCGATTTCATCGGCATTCACCCCACCCTGCTTCACCTTGCGAGCCAGGGTCATCATCGACTCCATGTGATAGCTGTTCAGGGCATAGATGACGGGCAACGTCAGTTTGCCCTCGGCCATGTCGTTACCAGTGGGCTTGCCTATCTCCGCAGAGTCGTAATAGTCGAAGATATCGTCGCGTATCTGGAACATGATGCCGAGATCCTGCCCGAACTGGCCGGCCTTGCGCACATCATCCTCGCTGGCACCGGCCGAGAGGGCACCGATAGCGGCACAGGCCTCGAAAAGGGCTGCCGTCTTATTCTTGATAATCTGGTAGTAGACGTCCTCGGAAATTTCCTGGTTCTGGATGTTCGTGAGCTGAAGAATCTCGCCGGCAGCAAGCGTCCGTCCCAACGTGGCCAGATACTCTACGATGCGCTGCTTGCCCGTCTTTGCCACATGCAACAAGGCAGTAGACAGGATATAGTCGCCCACGAGCACCGCCACCTTATTATCATAAGTGGCATTCACCGAGGCCTGACCGCGGCGCTCAGCACTCTCGTCTACCACATCGTCGTGGACGAGTGAAGCGGTATGCAGCAGTTCCAGTCCCACGGCGGCATGCTGCGTCACGGATGACACCGCACCGTAGTTCTTCGCCGTGAGCAGGATCAGCATGGGCCGCATGCGTTTTCCTCCGCGCTGACGGATGTGCTGCAGGGCAGCACCCAAGAGACCGTCTTCGTGAGTGAGCGACTGATTGAAAAGCTCGATGAAATCGGCTAAATCCTGCTGGATGGGTTGCTTGATAAGATCCAAATATGCCATGGTTTTCGTCCTGATGGTTTGTACTGTATTACGAGGTTGTTTGTGATGAATGATGCCCTGGTTCGGGTCAGATTAAGAGGGCGTTCATACTGAATTACACGAAATTTGTTACAAAATTAGTGAAAAATTCGGGATATTGGAAAAAATTTTAGTAATTTTACACGAAAATTCTCGTATCTTATGGATAAAGTATTCTTACTCGACGCCTACGCGCTCATCTATCGCTCGTATTACGCCTTCATCAAGAACCCTCGCATCAACTCGAAGGGACTCAATACCAGTGCCATCATCGGCTTCGTGAACACCCTGCAGGAAGTCATCGAAAAGGAGCAGCCGCAGTACTTAGGCGTGGCCTTCGACCCCCACGGTCCCACGTTCCGCAGCGAGGCCTATCCTGCCTATAAGGCGCAGCGTGAGGCCACGCCCGAGGACATCAAGCGGGCGGTGCCCCTTATCAAGGAGCTGCTGGGGGCCTACCGTATCCCGGTCATCGAGGTGGCTGGCTATGAGGCCGACGACGTGATCGGAACGCTCGCCACGACGTTCTCCGTAGGCCGAGGCAATGCCTCGGCAAACCAGACAGAAATATACATGCTCACGCCCGACAAGGACTACGGACAGCTGGTCAGTGGCAACGTGAAGATATTCCGGCCGCGGCACGGCGGCGGCTACGAGACAATGGGGCCGGAGGAGGTCTGCACGAAATATGGCATCGAGAAGACAAGCCAGGTCATCGACCTCCTGGCCCTGATGGGCGACTCGGCCGACAATTTCCCCGGCTGTCCCGGCGTGGGTGAGAAGACGGCCGTGAAACTCATCAACGAGTTCGGCAGCGTGGAACAGCTCATCGCCCGGACGAACGAGCTGAAGGGTGCACTAAAGAAAAAAGTAGAGGAGCACACGGACGACATCCGCCTCTCCTACTTCCTCGCCACCATCAAGACCGACGTGCCCGTCGACATCACACTCGACCAACTGGCGCGTCAGGAGCCCGACGAGGAAAAACTGTCGAAACTCTTCGACGAACTGGAGTTTAAGACCCTGAAAGAGCGAGTTCTTAAAAAAACAAAAACAACGCAAAAAACCGCAAATTTAGAACTCTCTCTATTTGAAAATTTTCCGACCGACGGACAGGTTGAAGCCAAATTTTCAAATCTCGCGACCGTTCAGACCACCCCTCACAAGTACTATCTCATTGATAATCAGGAGGAAATGCTCAGAATTTTTTCGATTTTCAAGACAAAAAAAATTCTCAGTTTAGACACGGAAACCACTTCGACCAACGCAATCGATGCCGAACTGGTGGGTTTGAGCTTCTCAGTCGAGCCTCATGAGGCATTTTATGTGCCCATTCCTTCCAATCGTGAAGAAGCGTTGCAGATTGTTAATATATTTAAACCTCTCTATGAAGACCCCGAAATTCTGAAGGTCGGACAGAACATTAAGTACGATTTAGAAGTTTTAAGAAACTATAACATTCGGCTGCAAGGCCCCATGTGGGACACGATGATAGCCCACTATCTCATTCAGCCCGAACTTCGTCACAACATGGACTACATGGCCGAGGTGTATCTCAACTATCAGACCGTACACATCGACGAGCTCATCGGTCCGAAGGGGAAGAAGCAGCGCTCGATGCGGGAGCTGCGTCCTGAAGAGGTGTATGAGTATGCCTGCGAAGATGCCGACATCACGCTGCAACTGAAAGATGCCCTCGAACCGGAACTGAAACGGCTGGATTGCGAAAAGCTGTTCTACGACATCGAGATGCCGCTGATGCCTGTGCTGGCCGAAATGGAGATGACGGGCGTTCGGCTCGATACTGGTTCGCTGGCTCAGACCTCGCGCGAACTGACGGAAAGGATGAACAAAATAGAACAGGAAATCTATGACTTGGCGGGTCATCCCTTCAATATCTCCTCACCCAAACAGGTGGGCGACGTACTCTTCGCCGAACTGAAAATCGTGGAGAAAGCGAAGAAGACGAAGACAGGACAATATGTCACTTCGGAGGAGGTGCTGCAGCAGTTGCATGCAAAGCATCCCATCGTGGGTAAGATTCTGGATTTCAGAGGGTTGAAGAAGCTGTTGAGCACCTACGTGGACAACCTTCCTGAACTGATCAATCATAGGACAGGACATATACACACGTCGTTCAACCAATGTGTCACGGCTACCGGCCGACTCTCTTCGTCAGACCCCAACCTGCAGAACATTCCGGTTCGCGGTGAGGACGGCAAGGAAATCAGAAAGGCATTCATCCCTGAGCCCGGCAGCCTCTTCTTCAGTGCCGACTACTCACAGATAGAACTGCGGGTCATGGCTCACCTGAGTGGCGACGAAGCGATGATCGATGCCTTCAAAAGCGGCTATGACATCCATGCAGCAACGGCGGCAAAAGTCTATAAGAAGAATATAAAAGAGGTGGAACGCGACGAGCGCACAAAGGCCAAACGAGCCAATTTCGGCATCATCTACGGCATCACCGTCTTCGGACTGGCGGAACGGCTGGACATCTCGCGCGACGAAGCCAAACAGCTGATAGACGGCTATTTCGAGACCTTCCCCAAGGTGCGCGACTACATGGAGCAAGCAAAGGAGACGGCCAGGAGGCAGGGCTACGTCACTACCCTATTCGGCCGGCGGCGTTACCTGCCCGACATCAACAGCCAGAACGCCACCGTGCGCGGCTTTGCCGAGCGTAATGCCATCAACGCCCCCATCCAGGGCACGGCTGCCGACATCATTAAGGTGGCGATGATCCGCATCTTCGACCGCATGCAGCGCGAGCAGGTCAGGAGCAAGATGATCCTGCAGGTGCACGACGAACTGAACTTCTCGGTCGTCCCGGAGGAAAAAGAGCAGATGGAGCGCATTGTCTTGGAAGAGATGCAGAACGCCTTCGCGATGAAGGTTCCCCTCGTGGCCGACAGCGGCTTCGGCCAGAACTGGCTTGAGGCCCACTAAGGCTCCCTGCCCTTCCCTGTCCCGTACGCCGTGGCACTGCCTCGGCCTGCCTAAAAACAACCAAAAAGAAAGAAAAAAATGGAGGAACAACCACCAAGGGACAACAGCCACAAGGCCTGGGCCCAAGGCAAGAAGCCCTCGATGAAGCGCCGCTGCGAGGCCCACAACTACCGCGACCGGGGCATCTACATGCTCACCCTCTGTACCGAAGGGCGGCGCCCGCTCTTTGGCTGTCTGAAAGGCGACACCACCGTCGCCGAAGGGCCCGACAGGCCGCACATAGAGCTCACGGCGCTTGGCAGGAGCATCGCCGAATGCTGGCGCGCCATTCCCCTTCACTACCCCGCCATCAGGCTGCTCAAGCTCTGCATCATGCCCGACCACATCCATGGTGTGCTCTTCGTGCAAGAGAGGATGGAGCAGCACCTGGGCCAGGTGGTGAACGGCTTCAAGGCCGGCACCCGCAAGGCCGCACGAGAACTGGGCATCCTTGCACCTGCCGCGCCAATGGCGCAGCCTACCGAACAAGAACAGCAAGACCAAAGCCAGCAAAACCCAAACCAGCAAGACCCAAACCAACAAGGGCAAGACCAGCAAGGGCAATCCAGCCTTAGTGCCTCTCCCTCTGTCCAGTACGCCGAGGCAGTGCCTCGGCCCCACAGCAAGCACAGCCCTCACGGCCAGCTCTGGGAGCCTGGCTACAACGACCGCCTCCTCCTGCACAAGGGACAGCTGGACCGCATGCTTTCCTACCTCGACGACAACCCCCGCCGCCTACTGCTCAAACGCCTGCACCCCGAGTTCTTCACCAACCTCGGCACACTCACCGTCGCCAGCATCCCTATGCAGGCCATGGGCAACCGCCATCTGCTCGACAACCCCGTGAAGCTACAGGTACAGTGCTCACGCCACCTCTACCAAAGCGAGATCGACGAGCGCTGTGACTACTTCCTCGACGAAGGACGAGCCGGAGCGGTGCTTGTCTCGCCCTGCATCAGCCCTGGCGAGAGTCAGATAGCCACTGCGGCCTTAGAGGCCGGCATCCCCCTGATTGTCCTGTTGCTGAAAGGGTTTCACCCCCATTTCAAGCCCAAGCCCCGCTATCTGGCCGCCTGCACCGCCGGTCGCCTGCTGATGCTCGCCCCCTTCCCTTGGCAGAATGAGAAGATAGAGCACATGCGCTCACGCTGCCTGCAACTGAACGAGCTGGCAAGACGTATTTCTGATATGTAAGTCGGTCAGAACAAACTTGATATTCATCAGAAAATTGACAAATCACAATTGCAAAAACGAGCAAAAACGAAATAAAATAAGAGGCAATCGAATTTTATTCGTACCTTTGCGCCCGATTTTTACATTCTAATTATTTTTTCATACACATAATGAAGAAAGTATTGTTCTTTTTTTCCTTCCTTGCCGCTATGGCAATGGTGACAGTAGGTTGCAGCAAAGACGACGATGACGATAGCAACAGAGACTCAAAAGAAAACCGACTGAAATTTGCCAACAAACTGACGCAAGACGGCCTTGTAGGTGTCTGGGAGGGAATGGATCACCTGACCCGCAGGGACGGTGCAGAAAGCGGCAAAGAGCTGTATGCCGTGATGCGCTTCGAGCGCGCTTCGAAGGATGCCACGACAGGTACTGGCTATGTGCTGTACTTCAACAACAGTTTTAAAACCACACTTATTAATCAATGCGAGATTCGTTGGCATTTCGCCAACGACCAGCTAATGCTGGAATACTCCAACGGATGGGACAACCGCTATGCAGAATACCGCACCAGAGAACTGGTGATTGTCGGTGATACATTTAAAGGAACCTGGTTTGAGAGGAACGACTATTTCTGGTCTTTCGAATACACGAAGTCAACGTTCGACGAGTGGGAGAAATACATGAAATAACGGCTTCAAACCCCACTTCTACCACACAAGAGGATGACCCGCCAAAAGACGAGTCATCCTCATTTTGTTGCTGAAAATTTGGGGAATTTCAGAATTTGCACTAACTTTGCACCGAAATTTAAACGTTTAGATAAGAAATGGCTTTAAAATGTGGTATCGTGGGCTTGCCTAACGTGGGCAAGAGCACGCTGTTTAACTGTCTGTCGAGCGCAAAGGCACAGGCAGCCAATTTTCCCTTTTGTACGATTGAGCCCAACGTGGGCGTAATCACTGTTCCCGATGAGCGCCTCACCAAACTGGCCGAGCTGGTTCATCCAGGAAGGATTGTGCCTGCCACGTGCGAAATCGTCGACATTGCCGGCCTTGTGAAAGGCGCTTCAAAGGGTGAAGGATTAGGTAACAAGTTTTTGGGAAACATACGTGAGACCGACGCCATCATCCACGTGCTCCGGTGCTTCGAGGATGATAACATCACCCATGTGGACGGTACGATTAACCCCATCCGCGACAAGGAAATCATCGACACGGAGCTTCAGCTGAAAGACCTGGAGACCATCGAGAGCCGTCTGGCCAAAACTGAGAAGGCTGCTGCCGCCGGCAACAAGGATGCGAAGGTGGAGGTGACGGTGCTGAAGGCTTACAAAGAGGTGCTGGAGCAGGGCAAGAACGCCCGTATCGTGGAGTTTGAGACGAAGGAGGAACAAGACTGTGCCCGCAACCTGTTCCTGCTGACGGCCAAGCCCGTGCTCTACGTCTGCAACGTTGGCGAGGCCGATGCCAAAAGCGGCAATGCCTTCACGCAGAAGGTGGAGGCACTGGCCAAAGAAGAAGGTGCCGAGACGATGATCATCGCAGCCAAAACGGAAGAGGACATCGCCGAGCTGGAGTCGTACGAGGACAAGCAGATGTTCCTCGAGGAGCTGGGTCTGGAGGAGAGCGGCGTGAACCGTCTCATCAAGAAGGCCTACGCCCTGCTGAACCTGGAGACCTTCATCACGGCCGGTGAGATGGAGGTGAAGGCCTGGACCTACAAGCGCGGCTGGAAGGCCCCGCAGTGTGCAGGTGTCATTCATACCGACTTCGAGAAGGGCTTCATCCGTGCCGAGGTCATCAAGTACGACGACTACATCCAGTATGGCTCTGAGGCAGCCGTGAAGGAAGCCGGTAAGATGGGCATCGAAGGCAAGGACTACGTCGTTCAGGACGGCGACATCATGCACTTCAGGTTCAATGTTTAAAGGGCGAGAAGCCCACCCAAGCCCTCCCCAAGGGAGGGATGTTTATATAGATGATGCTCAGGTAAAGTACCCATCAGTGAAATAGATTCTCATTTGATATTTAGATAAAAGACATATTCATAATATGCTTCAATTATTATTATCGCTCATATCTAACCAAACATCCCTCCTTTCGGGAGGGCTTGGGTGGGCTTTTCCTTCCATGTTCATCCACTGGAACCCCTCGCTGGAGGCTTTCCACATTGGTCCGCTGGGCTTCCGCTGGTACTCGCTGTGCTGGCTGGCTGGCCTGTTGCTGGCCTATCTGGTCGTCAGACGGCTGTATAAGGAGCAGAAAATCGGCGATGAGAAGTTCGAACCGCTGTTCATCTACTGCTTCCTGGGCATCCTCATCGGTGCCCGTCTGGGCCACTGCCTCTTCTATCAGCCCGACTACTTCCTCACGTCGTGGAAAGGCTTCGTCGAGATGTTCCTGCCCATCCACATCGACCAGTACGGCTCCTGGCACATGACGGGCTATCAGGGACTGGCTTCGCACGGCGGTACGCTGGGCCTGATCCTGAGCCTGCTGCTCTACGTGAAGCAGCAGAAAGTGCCTCTGTGGCAGGTGATGGACAACATCGCCATTGCGACGGGCATCACCGCCAGCTTCATCCGCCTGGGCAACCTCATGAACTCCGAGATCATCGGCCGTGTCACCGACGTGCCCTGGGCGTTCATCTTCGAGCGTGTCGACCTGCAGCCACGCCATCCCGGACAGCTCTACGAGGCCATCGCCTACGCCCTGCTGTTCGCCGTGATGTGGATCCTCTATCGGAAGCGCCCGCAATGGGTGGACACCGGCTTCTTCTTCGGCTTCTGCCTGACCTACATCTTCACCTTCCGCTTCTTCATCGAGTACACGAAAGAGGTGCAGGAAGCCTTCGAGGAGTCGATGCTCTTCGACATGGGCCAGCTGCTTTCCGTGCCCTTCATCGCCATCGGTGTCTGGTTTATGGTCAAGGCCCTGAGAAAGAAAACATAAACAGCAACAAAAGAAAGAACCAACACACAACCCTCAACCATGACAAAAAGAACTATACTTTGGCTTTGCATTATTGTCAGCCAGTTATTCAGCCTTTCCGCCCCAGCACAGTCGGAGACTGCCGACGAGCTGAAACCGCTCTATAAGGAGTTTCTGCGCCTGTACCGCACCGAAGGCCATGATGAAGAATTCTACAAAGTGGCTGAGGAAATTTCCCAGTATTATAAGGATCACGACCAGCTGAACCGCTACTACACCACGCAGCTGAACATCTGCCTCTACGACACGGAGCACGACCAGCCCTACAAGGCCCTGAAGCGGGCCAACGAGATGCTGGAGGAGATGGAGGCCGGCCACAACGATGCCTACGAGAACGTCTACATGGCCCTGGGCACCGTCTACGAGTCGCGGGGCAACCGCCGCATGGCGCAGCACTTCTATGAGGAGACGCTCACCTATACCAGCCCTGAGGAGTACTCCAGCCTGCTCGCCATCGAGTCGCGACTGGCCTACCTGCTCATGTTCACCGACCCCGCCACGGCCAAGGATTGGAACGACAAGTGCGACGAGACCTCGAAGCTCTATCCCGAGTACCGACAGGTCTACCACGTCATCAACGCCATCGTGGCCTTTGCCCAAGGCGACAAGGAGGCCTTCCGTCAGGCCTACGCCGACTATCTGGCCCACCGCAGGGAACAGCCCGACCTCGACGACTATGGCACAGAGACGCTGAAAGCCATCGACCTGGCCTTCAACGGACAGATTGACGAGGCCATTGCCCGCCTACCCCGCTGCAAGAGCGACCTGAACGACGTGAACAAGTACGACATGGCCATCAAGCTCTACGAGATGAAGGGCGACCTGGCCATGGCCCTGCAGACGGAGCGCGAGAAGGGAGAGTTCATAGACTCGCTCAACAGCGACATGCTCTTCAACAACATGAACGAGCTGAACGCGCAGACCGGTGTCAACCGTGCCAATGCCGAGGCCAGCAAAGCCCGCAGCCAGACGACAAACGTGGTCATGCTCCTCTCGTTTGTCATCATCGCCATCCTCACGTTCTGCCTGTTCTTCTACCGCAAGACGAAAGACCGCCTGAAGGAGAAGAACGAGCAGCTGCATGCCGCCCTGCTCATGGCTGAGGAAGGGGAGAAGATGAAGACCGAGTTCGTGCGCTCCGTGAGCCACGAGATACGCACGCCGCTCAACGCCATCAACGGCTTCAACGACATCCTGAACAACCCCAACATCGAGCTCACGCCCGAAGAGCGCCACGACCTGACGGAGCGCATCAATGCCAACGTGCAGGCCATTACGAACATCGTCGACGAGATGCTGCACATAGCCGACAAGGAGTCGAACGAGTTCTACCCTAAGGAGAACACCATCTACTGCAACCACTTCCTCTCGGCCATCCTCTATGGCTATCGCGACCGCGTCAACGGCTCCATCGAGCTGAACTACACCACACGGGTCATCAACCGTTTCCAGATTGAGACCAACGAGGAGGGTCTGCGCAAGGTGGTAGACCATCTCATCCAGAACGCGGTGAAGTTCACGTCGAAGGGATTCATCGAACTGCATTGTGAGGTGGTCGAAGACCAGCTTCTCATCAGCGTGACCGACACAGGTTGCGGTATCGAGAAAAGCCAGCGCAGCAAGATCTTCGAAAGCTTCTACAAGGCCGACGTATTCCAGCAGGGCATCGGTCTGGGCCTTGCCGTCAGCAAGAAGATTGCGAAGAAATTAGGTGGCGACCTGACGCTCGACGAGAGCTATCACGAGGGGGCAAGGTTTGTGCTGAGTTTGCCGCTGTAGTGGCGCTGGGGCTTCTGGGGCCACTGGGGCTTCTAGGGCCACTAAGGCCTCTAAGGCCTCTAAGGCCACTAAGGCCACTAAGAATGCCAAAAAGGCGAAGCCTTAGCAGCCTTAGTGGCCCCAGAAGCCTTAGAAGCCCCAGTGGCCTTAGTGGCCCCAGTGGCCTTAGTGGCCCCAGCAGCCTTAGTGGCCCCAGAAGCCTTAGTGGCCCCAGCAGCCCCAGTGGCCCCAGCAGCCTTAGTGGCCCCAGAAGCCCCAGTGGCCCCAGCAGCCCCAGTGGCCTTAGTGGCCCCATCACCCCTATTTTCCTTTCACGATTTTCTTGATTTCATTCAGCTTATTCAGGGCTTCGACAGGCGTCAGGTTATTGATGTCGAGGCCCAGAATTTCGTCTCTTACCTGACAGAGCACGGGGTCTTCCAACTGGAAGAAGCTCAGCTGCATGCCCTCGCGGCTGGAGGCAATCTCTGCCGTGGGCTTGGCAGCCTTCCCCACCCCACTGTTGTCCTGCTCCAGTTCCTTCAGAATCACGCCTGCCCGCTTCACGATCGAGCGGGGCATGCCTGCTATCTCGGCCACATGGATGCCGAACGAGTGCTCCGAGCCGCCGCGCTCCAGCCGGCGCAGGAAGATGACGCGGCCGTCGACCTCCTTCACCGAGACATTATAGTTCTTGATACGCGAAAAGTTCTTCTCCATCTCGTTCAGCTCGTGGTAGTGGGTGGCAAAGAGCGTACGGGCACGGGCCTTGGGTGTCTCATGCAGATACTCCACGATGGCCCAGGCGATGGAGATACCGTCGTAGGTCGAGGTGCCACGCCCCAGCTCGTCGAAGAGCACGAGCGAGCGTGGCGACACGTTGTTCAGGATGTTCGAAGCCTCCGTCATTTCGACCATGAAGGTCGACTCGCCGAGCGAAATATTGTCTGACGCTCCCACGCGGGTGAAGATTTTGTCCACCAGACCTATTTTCGCGGCTTCTGCGGGCACGAAGCATCCCACCTGGGCCAGCAGCACGATGAGCGCCGTCTGGCGCAGCAGTGCCGATTTTCCGGCCATGTTCGGACCGGTGATGATCATGATCTGCTGCCGCTCATTGTCGAGCAGGATGTCGTTGGGCACATACTGTTCACCCAAGGGCAGTTCCGTCTCGATGACCGGATGCCGGCCCTGCGTGATGTCGATGACCTCGGAGTCGTCGACCACCGGGCGCACGTAGTGGTGTTCCTCGGCCGTCTTGGCGAAGCCCAACAGACAGTCGAGCCGTGCCAGCAGCGACGTGTTGGCCTGAATCTGGGGTATGAACTCCTGGATGGCCTGCACCAGTTCATTGAAAAGTTGGCTCTCGAGGCTCAGGATGCGGTCTTCAGCACCTAATATTTTCTCTTCATACTCCTTCAGTTCCTGTGTGATGTAGCGTTCGGCCTGTGCCAGCGTCTGCTTGCGCACCCATTCGGGCGGCACACAGTCCTTATAGGTGTTGCGCACCTCGAGGTAGTAGCCGAACACGTTGTTGTAGCCTATCTTCAGACTCTGGATGCCCGTCTGCCGGGCTTCGCGCTCCTGTATCTGCAGCAGGTAGTCCTTGCCCGAGTAGGCAATGCGGCGCAGTTCGTCGAGCTCAGCGCTGACGCCGTCGCGCATCACCCTACCCTTCCCCACCTGCTGTGGCGGATCGCTCACCACCTCGCGCCCGATGCGGTCGCGGATGGCCTCACAGAGGCAGAACCGCTCACCCAGCTGGGCAATCGGCCCATTGGCCCCCTCATTAGTAGTCCCAGTGGCCTTAGTAGCCCCAGTGGCCCCAGTCGCCCCAGAGGCCCCAGCAGCCCCAGTGGCCCCAGCAGCCCCAGTGGCCCCAGCAGCCCCAGTAGCCTTAGTAGCCCCAGTCGCCCCAGTAGCCCCAAAATCCCCACACGCCTTCTTCATCACCGCCACGGCCTCGAGGGCCGTCTTCAGCTGCACCACCTCCCTGGGCGTCACCCTTCCCACGGCCACCCTCGACACGATGCGCTCCAGGTCGCCCACACGCTGCATCTGCTCGTCGATGATCTGCCGGAACTCCGGTTCGCGGAAGAAGAAGTCCACGATGTCGAGGCGCTCCTCGATGGGCTTCCGGTCCTTCAGGGGGAACACCAGCCAGCGCCGCAGCAGACGGCTGCCCATGGGCGACACCGTGCGGTCGATCACGTCGAGCAGACTGCGGCCGTCGTCCTGCATGGGCTGCAGCAGCTCTAAGGAACGGATGGTGAACTTATCGAGCCTCACATACTTCTCTTCCTCGATGCGGGCGAGCTGCGTGATGTGGCCTATCTGCGTGTGCTGCGTCAGTTCCAGGTACTGCAGGACGGCTCCTGCGGCAGTGACGCCCGCATGCAGATGATCAATGCCGAAGCCCTTCAGCGACTTCAGGCCGAAGTGGCGCAGCAGGCGCTGCCGCGCGGTATCCTCGGCAAACACCCAGTCGTCCATCTCATACGTGCAGAACTTCGTACCGAAGGCACTCTCAAAGACCTGCTTCTTCGACCGCTCGTAGAGCACCTCCTTCGGCTGCAGGTTGCCTAACAGCTTCTCCACATAGTCTTTCGTGCCCTCACCCGTGAGGAACTCGCCCGTGGAGATGTCGAGGAAGGCCACGCCGCAGGCCGACCGCCCGAAGTCGACGGCGGCCAGGAAGTTGTTCTCCTTATAACTCAGCACATTGTCGGTCAGCGCCACGCCGGGCGTCACCAGCTCGGTGATGCCGCGCTTCACAAGCTTCTTCGCCAGCTTCGGGTCTTCCAGCTGGTCGCAGATGGCCACACGCTTACCGGCTCGGATGAGCTTCGGCAGATACGTGTCGAGCGCATGATGGGGAAAGCCCGCCATCTCGTCGCCCTTGTTGTAGCCGTTGTTACGCTTGGTCAGGGTGATGCCCAGAATGCGCGAGGCGATAACCGCATCCTCGCAATAGGTCTCGTAGAAGTCGCCGCAACGAAACAGCAGCACCGCATCGGGATGCTTCTTCTTCAAATCGAAAAACTGCTGCATCATGGGTGTCAGCTGCCCTTCTTTCTTGGCCATAGTTCCTGGTTTTTAATTGATACTGAATTGTAAGGCCGTTCAGCACGAACCATCGAACCGTTCAGCACGAATTGTCACGTAGTTCAGCCTGAATGGAAAACGTAGAAAAATGTTTTATACTACGCTGCCCGCGCCTTTCAGGGCGCAAAGATACACATTTTTTCTTAAAATTCATGCTGAATTGTTGGTAGATTGAAAAAGATTGATTAGCTTTGCACATTAAAACGATGAAAAATATGACATTTACCGAACAAGCCAATAGCATTTTCCGCCGGGTGATTGAGGACTATCACCTCACGGACAACGTAGACACGCCCATCCGCAACCCCTATGACCGCGATTCGGTGGAATACAGCCTCTACCTGAAATGCTGGATTGACACCGTACAGTGGCATTATGAAGACCTGATCCGTGACCCGCACATCAACCCCACCGAGGCCCTCGCGCTGAAACGGCGCATAGACCGCTCCAATCAGGAGCGCACCGACCTGGTGGAGCAGATCGACACCTACTTCCGCCAACAGTACAGCGACGTCACTCCCCTGCCCGACGCACGGCTCAACACGGAGAGTCCCGCCTGGGCCATAGACCGCCTGTCGATCCTGGCGCTGAAGATCTACCACATGCAGGAAGAGGCCGACCGCAAGGAGGCCACCGACGACCACCGCAAGAAGTGCCGCCTGAAGCTCGACGTGCTCCTGGAGCAGCAGAAAGACCTCTCGACAGCCATCGACCAGCTGCTCGACGACTATCAGGAGGGCCGCAAGGTGATGAAGGTCTACCGACAGATGAAAATGTATAACGACCCGAACACCAACCCGGTGCTCTATAATAAGAAATAAAGGCACTCTTCGCAGCAGAGAACGCTCCCAACTCCCCCCCAAAAAAACATGAAGCACGACCATATCCTCGTCATCCGCTTCTCGGCCTTGGGCGACGTAGCCATGATGGTGCCCGTGGTCTGGGCTGCCGCCCGGCAGTACCCCGACGCGCGCTTCACCGTGCTCAGCCGTCCGGTCGCCCGTCCGCTGTTTGAGGATCTGGCCCCTAACGTGAACTTCATGGGCGCTGACGTCAAGGGTGAATACCACGGGCTGAAAGGCCTCAACGCCCTCTACCGGCGGCTTGTGGCCAAGCAGTTCACGGCCGTAGCCGACCTGCACAACGTGCTGCGCTCGGAATACCTGCGGCTGCGCTTCAACTTAGGCCATTACCACGTGGCCCACATCGACAAGCACCGCAACCGCCGGCGCAAGCTCGTGGCCGAACAGCCGAAGAAGCGGCGCGAACCACTGCCCTCGTCGTTTCAGAACTACCTCGACGTCTTTGAGCATCTGGGCTTCCCCATCAGCAAGGAGAACCTGTGCTTCCGCAGCATCTTTGATTCTGCAGAAACCAGTACTTCCAGGAGCCTTAGTGGCCTTAGTGGCCCCAGTGGCCTTAGCAGCCTTAGCAGCCCCAGCAGCCTTAGCAGCCCCAGCAGCCTTAGTGGCCCCAGCAGCCCCAGCAGCCCCCTCTCCTCCGGCAACCTCAACCTCCTGCCAAAGGCCATCGGCCCGAAGAGTTCCTGGGACCAGTGGATCGGCATCGCGCCCTTCGCTGCCCACAAAGGCAAGATCTACCCCACAGAGCGCATGGAAGAGGTCATAAAAAGCCTGCTCACACGCTATCCAAAGGCACGGATATTCCTCTTCGGACGCGGCAAAGACGAGGAAAGCGTGTTCCCGAAGTGGCAACAGCAGTACCCGCAATGCCTATATGTTGGCAAGCATCTTGAGTCGATGTATCAGGAGCTCATCCTCATGAGCCACCTCGACGTGATGCTGTCGATGGACTCAGCCAACATGCATCTGGCCTCGCTCACCGGCACACCCGTGGTCTCCGTATGGGGAGCCACACACCCCTATGCCGGCTTCATGGGCTGGCACCAGTCAGAACAGAATGCCGTACAGGTAGAACTCGACTGCCGTCCCTGCAGCATCTTCGGCAACAAGCCCTGCAAGCGCGGCGACTATGCCTGTATGAACAGCATCACCCCCGAAATGATTCTTGAGAAAATAAACCGATTATTAACTAAAAACCAGCAAGAACAATGAAAAAGTATGTATGCGACGTATGCGGTTATGTGTACGACCCCGAAGCAGGCGATCCCGACAGCGGCATCGCTCCCGGCACAGCGTTTGAAGACATCCCCGAAGACTGGGTGTGCCCCATCTGCGGAGTAGGAAAGAGCGACTTCTCGGAAGAGTAAAAGCTGAGGGGGCTGGGGCCTCTAAGGCCACTGGGGCTACTAAGGCCACTGGGGCTTCTGAGGCCACTAAGGCCACTAAGGCCACTAAGGCTTCTGGGGCTTCTGAGGCCACTAAGAATGCCAAGAAGCAAAGCGTTAGTAGCCTTAGAGGCCTTAGTAGCCCCAGTGGCCTTAGTGGCCCCAGTAGCCCCAGAGGTCCTATTAGCCCCAGTGGCCTTAGTGGCCCCAGAAGCCCCAGAGGCCCCAGCCCCCATCACCCTCTCCCAATCATCAGTTCCCTGGCAAACTCATAGATGATGATGCCAGCCGTGACCGAGACATTCATGGAGTGCTTGGTGCCAAGCTGTGGAATTTCCAGACAGCCATCACAGGCATCAATCACTTCTTGATGTACCCCTTTCACCTCATTTCCCAGCACCACGGCATATTTCCGGCCTTTCTCAGCCCGGAAAGAGGGCAGGAGCGTACTGCCTTCTGCCTGCTCTACGGCCAGCACGGTGTAGCCCTCCCTGCGCAATCCGGCAACGGCCTCTAAGGCTGTGGCGTAATAGTTCCACTCGACGCTGTCTTCAGCACCGAGCGCCGTCTTGTGTATCTCGGCATGGGGTGGGGTAGAGGTGATGCCGCACAGGCACAGTTTCTCTACACGGAAGGCATCAGAGGTGCGGAACACCGACCCGACATTATACATGCTCCGCACGTCGTCGAGCACGACCACGAGCGGCAGTTTCTCTGCTTCCCGGAACTCTTCGACCGAGAGGCGCTGCATTTCGATAGTTCTTAGTTTTCTCATTTTTCTTTTTGGGGGGATGATAGGGCCTCTGGGGCCACTAAGGCTACTAAGGCCTCTAAGGCTACTGGGGCTGCTAAGGCCACTGGGGCTGCTAAGGCTACTAAGGCCACTGGGGCTACTAAGGCTACTGGGGCTACTAAGGCTACTGGGGCTGCTAAGGCCACTGGGGCTACTAAGGCCACTGGGGCTACTAAGGCCACTGGGGCTGCTAAGGCCACTGGGGCTGCTAAGGCTTCGCTTTGGGGGCATTCTTAGTGGCCTTAGTGGCCCCAGAGGCCCTATTAGCCCCAGAAGCCCCATTGGCCCCAGAAGCCCCAGCACCCCCTATCATCACTGGTTAATCTTTACGAAGTGGCTGCTTGTAGGCTCCAGGTTATTCTCCCGGAACACGTCGAGGATGTGGCGGTGCAGCTCGGTGTAGACGTCGGGCAGACGCTGCGACTCCTGGGTGTAGGCATTGATCTGATAGCGCGTGTAGAAGTCCTCCAGCTCGGTGATGAGCACGAAGGGTGGGGGAGTCTTCAACAGCAGTTCGCAGCGGCCAGCGGCCTCGAGGAGCAGGGGCTCTATCTGCTGGCGGAACACCTTGTAGGTGAAGGTGAAGTCGCTATGCACGATGGTGCCGCCCGACTGACGGACGGCCGCGGTGTAGTTCACCGTGGGCAGCGAGAGAATCGAGTTGTTCGGCACGGTGATGATGTTGTCCTTGATGTCGCGCAGACGGGTGATGAAGGCGTTCTTCTCGATGACCGTCCCCTCACGGTCGCCTATCTGCACAAAGTCGCCTACGAGGAAGGGCCGCATGTAGGTGATGATGATGCCCGAGATGAGGTTGCCGATGGAGGCCGTCGAGCCGAGCGAGAACAGGGCTGCAACGAAGATGCTCACGCCCTTGAACACGCCCGAGTCGCTGCCGGGCAGCAGCGGCCAGACAACGATGAGGGTGAAGGCGATGACGAAGATGCGCACGATGTGGTAGGTGGGCATGGCCCAGTCCTGATAGAAGCGGTCTATGCGGAGCCGTCCGCTCTCTATCTCCGAGGCCATGTGACTGAGCGCCTTCAGCACCCAGCGCACGACGAAGATGATGACGCAGATCTTCACCAGGTTGGGGAAGTAGCTGACGAAGGAAATGAAGATGTCCTTCAGGGGCGACCACACGTAGTTGATCATGTTCCACGTGAACTTCTCCGTCTCGGGGAAGATGAGGAACAGCAGGGGCAGCGACACAAACAGCTGCAGCAGCACCAGCACCACCTGCAGCACCCGTGAGAGGACGAGCAGGATGCGCTTGCTCTGCCGGGGCGAGAGCACCTCGTAGCCCTTGATGACCAGCGGCCGCAGGAAGCCCCGCAGTCCGCCGATAATCTCACGGCGCAGCCAGCGCACGAAGCGGGCGGTGAGAATGAAGAACAGCACCTGCACGACGATGAGCACCACGGCCATCGCCAGTCCGCGCAACTTCGCTTTCAGGCCGTAGGAGTCCTGCAGACGGTCGATCGTGACCTGAATGATACGTGCATGCTCACTGGCCAGCTGCTGACGGCTGGTGCCGCTCCACAGGCCATCGAGGTCGCTGACGCTCATGACGACGATCTGTCCCACCATGATATCGCTGGTGATGTCCGACTCGAAGATGCGCACCGAGTCGGTCGTTGTATGGAAGCTCTTGCCTATCTTGATGATACGGTCCTTGATGTTCACCACCCGGTGCTCGGCGTCCTCACCGCCTAAGGGGGCATAGATGGTGAAGAGCGTGTCGTCCTGGATGATAAGGGGGAAGCCCGGCGTAATCTTCCGCAGCGAGTCGATGTGCTGCCGCCGGCGCTCAC
>Ga0310697_10001704_pt1 | contig 24828 bp, 21 predicted proteins | sample 172DNAGHGlowgp2_FD_203883 | JGI IMG/M metagenome (GOLD analysis project Ga0310697, IMG submission 203883) | Sheep rumen microbial communities from Palmerston North, Manawatu-Wanganui, New Zealand - 1728 DNA GHGlow gp2 (v2) (version 2) | ecosystem: Host-associated > Mammals > Digestive system >...
TTCTGGCAATTCAGACCATCTTATAGATTCGTTATGGCAATATAAACGATAAGTTTTTCCATCCTGCTCATATACCATATCTGCCGATATTCCATATACGTAACGCAGAGGATATGCCCCAGACCGGTGTATATCATGCAGTAGTACATAACTCAGATTGTTCACCATACGAAACATCAGTTCCAGTAACGATGATTTTCCACTACCATTCTTTCCCACAATGGCATTCACCGAAATACCCTTAGCGAAGAAATCCTTGTATATGGGCTCCTTAAAAGAGAACTCCCTATCTGTTTGAAGATTCTTCCTCAGATTCTTATCACAATCTGGAAAAACACGTATAGAATTTATCTGTAACATAACAAACTATTATCTACTGAAACTGACGTAATTTCTTGTTAAGATACCATATTATGACACCGCAATACTCATGTAACTGTCCTTTGGCTGTCATTGTGCTGTAATAAGCCAATTTGTGCGTGATATCAGTCTTTTTCCACGTTTTACGCCCCAATACCTTTACCAGGCCCTTTATCACAGCCAGCCTGTTCTCTGCCAGTCTTGGATGGTTCAGATTAAGCACCTCATTGAGGTCGTTGTCATAAACCTCATTCGAAGACTTGATTTTGCCGTCCCTAGACGAATATGATATGGTAGCTATTGCCGCTGCATCAAACGGTTTGAAATGAATCTCGGTATCTCCTTTGCTTGCGTCACAATGCAGGGTGTTGTTCCCGTCGATGTCACCATTGCAGCAAAGAATCATATTTCCGTAGGCAAGCGTCTCTTCCGGTCTCCCCTCTGCTATGCTTAGAGTCTGGGGCTTAAGATGCTCAATACGCGTGTCTGTCGGTGTTCCCGGTACGAAATTCACACGGCGCATACAATAACCGCATAGACCTCCCTGCTCTTTCAATAGCGCCAAACGCAATGCATCCTTATGAGCAGTTACGAATGTTATTCCTGGAGTATTCCTTTCTTGCGTCCACGCAGCCGGTTCCTTTCCCTTTGATATTTTAATCATCGCTCTCCATATTGAATTCCAACATCGTCCTGGCTTGGATCATCTCTGGCAGTGTATCACCAAACTCTTGCGTCAGTTGATTCAGCATTGCCTTGGCTTCGGGGTACTGCTCAGAATCTATCAAGTCAAACAGTTGTTTCAGTTTATTTTCAACCTTAGCGACACGAGCCTTGCGACCCATATACATCTCAAGAATAGTCGTGGCATCCAATCCGTAAGTCGAAATAGGCGATGCAGTGTAATTATTATCCTCATATTGCAAGAGAAGCACTTCGTTCTCTGAATTAGTCATCACACTCGACATGACCATCGGGGCATGTGAAGTCACAACGAATTGTAAATCAGGGAATGTAGCATGCAGCGATTCAAGCACTACTGACTGTAATTCCGGGTGTAAATGTTGATCCACTTCGTCTATCAGTACCGTCCCCGAGGTCTGATTGCAACAGTCTAAGCCATATTTCTTGCTATTCAATAGACAACAACGAATCGATAGGTCGGTAACAATATTCACCAGTCGTTTGTAGCCATCCGACAAGTTAGATGCTTCAACCTCTCTTCCGTCAACGTAGTGGAAGTACACCTTCTTCTTCATCGGGCGTATCGACATCCCTTGGATGATGTTACAGCCATCAGGTCCAAGAGCCTTTGCTATGGCATTCTCTACCACATCGATTTCCATCAGAGACTTCTGTCCCTCTGCGAGCACCAAAAGGCGATGCATCCAGTAATCAAAGAATCCATCACCCTGCAAACACTCATAGTATCCGAACGAACGAGGCTGAAAATATTTAGTAAATATCGATTTGTCCAGTTTTCTCGTACTATGAATGTCCTCAGTAGAAAAAGCAGCGAATAGTGGTAAAGCTATGCTACCGTCATCCTCATTTGCTAATTGCTGATACAATCTTTTGGAGGCATCACGCAGATGCTTGATTCCCGCAATAGAAGTGCGGTTTTTTTTCCCGGATCGTGATAACACGAGATTACCGAAATCCGAAAACTCATATCCAATAGTTACTGGACGTTCTAGAGACTCAATGTCATTGCGAACCTCACTCATAAAGTCACCGTTGGCAATACCTATAAATCGAGTATTAATATCTGAAAAACCAGAGAAGAAAGAACTCATAGCAATCTTCATCCCCCGCAGTATAGTGGTCTTGCCACTTGCATTTGCTCCAAACAATAGGTTTATCCCATTTTTGAAATCCAGCCTATAATCTTCAAAGCACCTGAAATTCGAAAATGACAAATTTTTAAGTCTCATATCGTTATTACTTTATTTGCGATATATTTTACCATGCAAAGATAACGATTATCTTCCAATATCATTTCATTCATTATAACATTTTCTATTTTTATAAGACTCCAGAAATATTTAACCCATTATTCACCGTGCTTTTTGGTATGGTGGAGGCCTTAGCTCGTGTTGTATCTTTGCGGCCAATGGAAAACACAAAACCAAAGCAAAACCAAAAAATAACCAAATAATAACCATGAATGCGACACTCAACATCAGCATCGACACCGCCATGCTGGCTCTGGTGACCTCCTCGCTCAACGACGAGGAGTTGGCACGGCTGACGCGCGCACTGGTGGCTTGCGCCTGCGGCGAGGAGGCTGAGCCGTTTCTCAACACGTCGGGGCTGCACATCGCCTTTGCCTTGCTTAGCCCGCCCATCACCCAAAGCATGCAGCGCATCATCACCCTGAGGGCCAACGGTGCCAAGGGCGGCCGTCCGCGCAAGCACCCCAAACCCACTGCCGAAGCCTCTGAACCATCGGATTCGGTTTCGACAAAACCTGCAGTGGCTTCAGGTTTGGTTTCTTCAAAAAAAAGTAAAAAAGAAGACCTTTCCCCCACACCCCCTATTGAAGAAAAAAATAAAAAAAATAAAAATATAACTCCCTCCCAAAGCGCGTGCGCGATAGAGGCTGAACCTGGTCAAACGACCCTTGCCGCATCACGGCCCGAGACGGCACCGCCCCTGGAGGAGTTGCAGGAGCAGATGCTCAGGGAACAGCCGTGGTTTGACGAGCTGTGCTTGAGCCGCCGCATCAGCCAGCAGGACATGGCGATGTACCTGATGGACTTCATCAAATACCTGAGGGAACAGGACGCACGCGAAACGCTCCCTCATGCCAAGGCCCACTTTGTGAACCAGTTACCATATATCATCAAAATCTATAAAACCAATCAGAACCATGAAAACAATCAAAAGTTTATTACCGACCGTGTCGCTCGCCGTGAATTTGAGCGAGAATCCCGCCGTCAAGAAGTCTGTGTTGCTCTCACCGAACTTGCAGCGCAAAGTCAACAGCCTGCTATCGACCCATTCTAGCCTGGAGTCGCTCATGAAGGTGATGAACCCCAGCGTGCAGCAGTATTGCGCCGAGCATGTGGACAGGGCACTCTTTGGCACAGCACCCACGCTGCTGACCCTGCGGTGTGCCTACCATGACGAGGCCGCCACCATGTGGATGCTGCCCCAACTCTATGACCTGGGGGAATATTGCGGCGTGAAGGACAAACTGGACAAGGAACAGATGACACAGCTGGCCAGAATCATCGTCACCGAGTTCTCCTACCTGAAGGTGAGCAAGATCATGCTGTTCCTGCATCGCTTCAAGGCAGGGCGCTACGGCCGATTCTATGGCGCCATCGACCCGATGATCATCGTCATGGCCCTGCGCTACGACTTCATGAACGAGCGGGCAGCTGCTATCGACGAGCGTGAGCGCGCCGCCGAACGGGCCGCCTGGGAGGAACACTGCCGCCTGGTGGCCAAGGAACGCACCGAAGCCCGCGCCGCCGGCCGCCCCATGTACCCCCGCCCCCTCACACCGCAAAAAGCCCCGCATGAGGAAACCAGCAAACCCGACAACACCCCACTGTAACAACAATAATTAACTGATTTTCAAACCAGTACATAATCAATAATCTGACAGCCCGTAGGGCTTAAATGATTTCATCAAGTTAGATTCCATAAGGCCTGTAGAGACGCAAAATTTTGCGTCTCCCGTGTTGTCACGCCGAACATCACTATAATGTCAACGGTAGCGAGACGCAAGATTTTGCGTCTCTACATTTTTTTGGGGTGTTAGGGTTCCGTTCGGCTTAGCCCCACTCCACCACCTGCCTATAATCTGGCAGCCAACGGGCTTAAATGTTTTCATCAAGTTAGATTTCACAAGGTCTGTAGAGTTAGGGTTGTTCGAAGGCTTCGACGACTTGTTTCAGGTGGTCGATGATGTTGAGGTGCTGGGGGCACTGGGCCTCGCACTGGCCGCACTCGACACACTCGCTGGCCTTGCCGTGATTCTTAGCCAGCAGGTCGTAATATAACTTGCTGTTACCCTTCTGCTCGGGGAATTGTTTCAAGTTGTTGTACAGGTTGAAGTACTCTGGGATGGCAATCTGCTGTGGACAGCCATCGGTGCAGTAGTGGCAGGCTGTACAGGGCACGACAATCGAGTCACGGATGGCCTGGGTCGCACGGGATATGATCGCCTGCTCCTCGTCGTTGAGTGGCTGGAAATCTTGCATATAGGCGGTGTTGTCCTTGAGTTGCTCCATGTTGCTCATGCCGCTCAGCACAGTCAACACATTGGGCAACGAGGCACAGTAGCGTATGGCCCACGAGGCTGGGCTGGCGTCGGGAGCATACTCCTTGAAGAGTCGGTCAACGGCCTCTGGCACGCGGGCGAGTGAACCGCCCTTGACGGGCTCCATCACGATGACAGGCTTGCCATGCTTGACACACAATTCATAACAGGTTTTGGCCTCGATAGCGGGGCTGTCCCAATCCAGATAGTTGATCTGCAACTGGACATACTCGGCCTCGGGATGGCGTTCCAGGATCTGGGCCAGCAGTGCCGAGTCGTCGTGGAACGAGAAACCGATGTGGCGGATGCGCCCCTCGGCCTTCTTGCGCTGGATAAATCCCCAACCATCCATTTGCTCCATCACCTCCACGCGCTCATGGTTGAGGGCGTGCAGCCAGTAGTAGTCAAAGTAATCGACCCCGCACTTCTCGAGTTGTTCGTTGAAGATGCGCTCCAGATCGGCCTCCTCCTTGATGGCCCACACGGGCATCTTGCTGGTAACGGTAAACGATTCACGGGGATAGCGCTTGACTACCGCCTCGCGCAGCGCTGTCTCGCTGGCACCGCCATGGTAGGGATAGGCGGTGTCAAAGTAGGTGAAGCCGCGCTCCATATACACGTCAACCATCTGTTTAAACTTCTCGATATCGATACTCGTCTGGTCATCGGGATTGACCAGCGGCAGTCGCATTAATCCAAATCCAAGTTTGCGCATATTATTTGTTTTGTTGTTAGTTGTTAGTTTGGCTGATGAGGCCTAATGGATTTTCAGTTGGGTGAACAGTTTCACGCCGCGCAGGTAGTGGGCCGTGATGATGTTGACCCGCTCCTCGGGCAACTGTTGCAGCAGGTTGACCGTGGGCTGGGATGTGTAGCGGGAACGCATCTGGCGGAACTCGCGATGGGCACGAATGATGGCCCATGCGTCACCCAAGTGGAATTTGGCCAGCGCCATGCCAAAGGCCAGCGTGTCCATCAAGCGACGGATGAGCAGCAACTTCTTGCCCTGGTCATGGGGCAGGTTCTTGTGCAGCAGCAGCAGGTTGTTGCGGAAGTTGAGGTAAGTCTTCCTGGGGTTGCCATAGGCCAGACTGCCGCCACCCAGGTGATAGACATGACTTGACGGTACCATCATGAGCTCATTGCCTGCCAAGCGGATGCGCCAGCACAGGTCGATCTCCTCCATGTGGGCAAAGAAGTCCTTATCAAGACCGCCAACGGCCTGATACAGCTGGCTGCGCACCATCAGGCATGCGCCCGTGGCCCAAAACACGCTCTTGGGACCATCGTCATACTGTCCGTGATCGTCTTCGACATATTCAAAGATGCGTCCACGGCAATAAGGATAACCGTGGCAGTCGATGTATCCTCCTGCGGCACCGGCATAGTCAAACATCGTCTTGCCGCTCTCGCTGCCGTCGTGCAGCAACTTGGGCATCACGGCGCCCACCTGTGGATGGGCCTCCATGTAATCCAGCAGAGGGTTGAGCCAACCCTGGGGCGTGCGCACATCACTGTTGAGCAGCACCGTGTAGGGGTACATGGTCTGCCCGATGGCCAGGTTGTACCCCTGGGCAAAGCCGTGGTTCTGTTCAAATCGCAACACCTTAACTCCAGGAAACTCCTCCTGAAGCAAACACAGGCTGTTGTCGGTGCTACCGTTGTCGGCGACGATGACATCGGCGATAGCGTCATCGGTGCCCGCAATCACTGTGGGCAGATATCGGCGCAACAACTCAGCCCCATTCCAATTCAATATGATGACACCAACCTGTTTCATGATTCTTCCTTTTCTGGTTGTATAAATCCTATTGTCCGACGGCTTTGATGACGGCGTTTATCTTGTTGTAAATCAGTCAGTGCCGTACTGATGGCATCGAGTTGGGCACGGGTATCCTCATTAATCTCGTTTTGGTCAGCAAGGATTTCGTTCATCTCGTCACGCAAAGCCTGTATCTCCCGCCGCAATTCGGCATTGTTGTCGGGCAAGGCAAGTGTGGAGGCCATGCGGCGGATTTCGGTAAATACACGCATAATGCCTATATTCATCTGTATGGCTAACGGTGAACGGAGCACGCTGCTCAACATTGCCACACCATTTTCGGTGAAGGCATAAGGGAGTTTGCGAGTTCCCATTTTAGAGAAATTGGATATCACAATTTGTGATTTCCAATCAGTATCATCCTGGATATCAGCAGTCTTGGATATCACAAATTGTGATCTTAATATATCTAACTCACCTTTTGTGAGCTGAAACATAAAGTCTTCAGGGAAACGTTCAATATTGCGTTTCACTGCTTGATTCAAGACTCTAGTTTCAATACCATAAAGTGCTGCCAAATCGAAATCAAGCATCACTTTTTGACCACGAATTTCATGAATCCTGTACGGTATTTTCTCTATCTCGTTCATGTCATTGGTTTTGCTTGTTGGTGACTACCTGGGCATCGACGGTGAGGTCATCGTTAAGGGTAAGTAACTTCACGTTGACAATTTGGTTAGCCAGGCTCATGTCGGGCTTGATGTTCACGCGGATGTAGTTGTCGGTGAAACCGTGCATCATGCCCTTGCCACGGCCATGCTCAATGAGCACGGGACGCACACTGCCTAGATAGCGGCGGGTGAAATCGGCCTGCTTCTTGTCGCTCAGGGCTATCATGCGGGCGGCACGCAGCTGCTTGTCCTGTTGGGTGACAATGTAGGGGATGCGCAATGCCATCGTGCCAGGCCGTTCACTGTAGGGGAACACATGCAGGTGTTGCACGTCGAGGCCTGCAATGAACTCGTAGCTATCCTCAAACAACTCGGGCCTCTCGCCACGGGTGCCCACCATCACGTCCACGCCGATGAAGCAATCGGGCATCATCTCATGGCAACGCTGAACCTTGTCGGCAAACAATTGACGGTCATAGTGGCGACGCATCAATTTCAACACAGGGTCACTGCCGCTCTGCAAGGGGATGTGGAAATGGGGCATGAAGGCTCGTGAGCCAGCGCACCAGTCAATGATTTCGTCGGTCAGCAAGTCTGGCTCGATCGAGGAAATACGGTAGCGCTCGATGCCCTCAATGTCGTCGAGGGATTTCAACAAATCCAGAAAATTCTCTCCCGTGTTTTTGCCAAAGTCGCCGATGTTCACCCCGGTGATCACAATCTCCTTGCCACCGGCGGCCTCCACCTCGCGGGCCTGGGCGACAAGTTGGGCAATCGTGCCGCTGCGGCTGCGTCCACGTGCCGCAGGGATGGTACAATAGCTGCACCAGTAGTCACAGCCATCCTGCACCTTGAGCCAGTAGCGGGTGCGGTCACCACGATCACACGAGGGCGAGAACGAGCGTATGTCGAGCGATGGCGTCACCTCTAGCCGCTGCTGGCGGTCTTCAAACCAACGTGTGACATACTGGGCGATGTCGGCCTTGTGCTCACTGCCCAGCACGATGTCCACTCCAGGAATCTCGGCGATTTCCTTGCCCTTGAGCTGGGCGTAACAGCCAGTGACCACCATCAGAGCATCGGGGTACTGGCGAATGAGGTGGCGGATGTGCTGGCGGCACTTGCTATCGGCCAGCGCGGTCACACTGCACGTGTTGACCACGCACACATCGGGCGCCTCGCCACGTGGGGCAGGCACAAAACCATGTTCGGCCAGCAGTGACTGCATGGTGGCCGTTTCCGAGAAGTTGAGTTTGCAGCCCAGCGTCTCGAGCTTAACGGTATGTGTGGTAGTACTCATTATCTCGTGTGGAAGGGACGGATATAACGGATGTAACGTATTGGTAAAAGCCTAAAACCTACTTCTTGCGGCCACGAGGCTTGCCCGAGCGGCTAGACTTGCGGGTGCGACCTGGTTTGTCGGGCCTGGCTTGTCGTGCCTGGCGGCGTGTGGTATTGCCGCGGGCACCGCGCTGCTGGCGGCGCGAGGCGCTGCCGCCCTCATACTGCTGTCGCTGGCGTTCACTACGTGACAGGCGGCCATCTGTGGCACGGCTGTTCTGCTCGGTGATGGGTTCCCGGTCGATGCGGTGGGTACCCGCAGGATTCTCCTTGTCAACGAGCACAAAGTCAAGCTGCTTTTTTATCAGGTCGGCACGCGCCACCTGGATCGTGATGGTGTCACCCAGGCGATAAACCTTGCCACGGCGACGACCACGGATGCAATAGTTCTTTTCGTCAAACTCATAGAAGTCATCGTCCAGGCCACGAATTCCCACCAGACCTTCGCAATGGGTCTCGTCGAGCTCCACATACAAGCCCCACTCGGTTACCCCCGAGATATGCCCGGTGAACACACCACCCAGGCGCTGTCCCATAAACTCCACTTCCTTATACTTGATAGATGCGCGCTCGGCATTGGCGGCCAGTTGTTCCTGGGCACTCATGTGCTTGCACTGATCTTCCAGCTTGACGGGATCAACACTCTTGGCGCCCGCTGCATAGGCATCCAGCAGACGATGAACCGTCAAGTCGGGATAACGGCGAATGGGGGAAGTGAAATGGGTGTAGTAATCAAAAGCCAAGCCATAATGCCCAATGTTGGTAGCACTGTAGATGGCCTTGGCCATCGAACGGATGGCAAGGATAGAGAGCATTTCCTCCTCGGGTTTGCCCTTGGCTTGCTCCAGCATCTTGTTGATAGACTTGTTAATGTCGCGGCCAGACCCCTTGGTGCGCACCTTGTAGCCAAAGTGGGCTGCGATGTCGGCAAAGTTCTGCAACTTATCGAGATCGGGCTGGTCGTGGACACGATAAACCATGGCCTTGGCCGTACGGTTCTTGGGCACCTTGCCGATGTGCTCGGCAACCTTGCAGTTGGCCAGCAGCATGAACTCCTCAATGAGCTTGTTGGCCTCCTTGGACTCATGGACATGTACTGCCGTGGGCTTGCCGTTCTCGTCAATGTCAAACTTGATTTCCTCGCGGTTAAAGGACACTGACCCTCCCTCCTCAAAGCGGCGATGGCGCAGTTGCTTGGCCATCTCGTTGAGAATTGCCAGTTCATCGGCCAAATCGCCCTTACCGGTTTCCAGGATGTGCTGTGCCTCCTCATAGGAGAAGCGCCTGTTGCTGCGGGTCACCGTGTGGCATATCTTGCATTTCTTCACCCTGGCCTCGGAGTCCATCTCCATGATGACCGAGTGGGTGAGCTTATCCTCATCGGGTCGCAGTGAGCAGATGTTGTTGCACAGCTTCTCGGGTAACATAGGGATCGTGCGGTCAACCAGATAGACCGATGTGGCACGTTCATAGGCTTCCTTGTCGATAATCGAGCCTGGCGTGACATAGTGGCTCACGTCGGCGATGTGGACGCCGATTTCCCAATTGCCATTCTTGAGCTTCTCGATCGAGAGAGCGTCGTCATAGTCCTTGGCGTCGGCTGGGTCGATAGTGAACGTGGTCACCTCACGCATGTCGCGACGCTTGGCGATTTCCTCGGGCGTGATGCCCGCATCGAGCGCCTCGGCAGCCTCGGTTACATTCTCGGGGTACTTGTACGGTAGCCCAAACTCGGCGAGGATGGCGTGAATCTCGGCGTTGTTCTCGCCGGCCATGCCCAGTACATCAACCACCTCACCGATGGGTGAGTTGGCGTCCTCGGGCCAATCGACAATCTTGACCACAGCTTTGTCGCCCGTCTTGCCTCCTGCCAGTTTATCCAAGGGGATAAAAATGTCGGTCGCCAGGAACTTGCTATCGGTTGCCAACTGGGCGAAGTATTTCATCACCTGTAAGGTCCCGACAAACACCTGCTCCTTGCGCTCGAGGATCTTGACCACCTCGGCCTCGGGTTCCATGCCGTGGCGGGCGGCACTGATGTGCACCAGCACACGGTCGCCGTTGAGGGCGTGCATCGAGTTGCGTTCGGCCACCATAATGGGCTGGCCGTCGTCACTGGCTGTATCCACACTATTCTTGCCGTTACTGCGGCGAATGAAGATGCCCTCGGCCACAGATGACCTGTTCACGGCCTTATAGCTGCCAGCACCCACTTGGTTAAGGAAACCGTCAACAGCCAGTTCCTCTAGGATCTCGACAATGAGCGTGCGGCGCTTGGGCGTGTTGGCACCCACTGCTGCCGAGACCTGTTTGTAGTTGAACGGCGCCTCGCCCTGCTCATTAAAGAAGTTGATTACCCTGTCGTGGAACTCACGACGCTCCTGTTTCAACGATTGCAATCCGCTTTTTCTTGCCATATAATTGTTTTAGTATTATTCTGATTGGTTTTCTTGTTAAATCTACAAAGATAGTGATTTCTCCACACATTACAGGCACAAAGCGCGACTTTTCGCATTTTTTAGTGAAAAAACACATTTGACAAATTTTAATAACGGCGTTAGCGCATTTTTTAGTAACTTTGCAGCCAACTTTACTCCGAGAACAAAGTAGCAATGGTTTTTTATAGGTATGTTTAAGACTTCATTATTATATACTATTCTGGTAACCCTATTTCTCACGCTTCATCCCCTGATGGCCGCGGGGGCGCCTCAACATTCCGATATCAATAAACCCACTCGTGAACGGGTGAACAAGAATAATGGCAAGAATGCGTCTAAGGATGCTGCCTCGATGAAGGATGATGACAAGAAAAATGCCGCATCTGTTAAGGGCGCGGCTACCGATAACCAGAATAAAAAAAACACCCCTGCCAAACCCGAGGATAAGCCAGCGGCTAAAAAAGATGACGTTGTGAAGGAAGCGTCCAAGGGTCCCGACAACGACACTGCCAAGAAAGCGGCAGTTCCCCCTAAGCCCAAGAAGGTGACCTTGAATCCCGAGAATGTGCAGTTTGACGGCATTGACGTATCCAAGCATCAGGGTGCTATCAACTGGGCAGAATTGAAGAAGAATTCCAAAATCAAGTTCGTTTACATCAAGGCAACCGAGGGTGCTGACTACATTGACCCACGTTACCAGGAGAACATCCGCAATGCCCGCAAGCAAGGTTTCAAGGTGGGTAGTTACCACTTCCTGTCCACCAAGAGTAGCGCCGTCAAGCAGTTCCAGAACTTCATCAAGACTGCCAAGCGCGAAGAACAGGACCTGTTGCCCGTCATCGATGTCGAGAAACTCAAGCCCTGGAGCGCCCAACAGTTGCGCGATAGCCTCAAGGTGTTTGCCGACCTGCTTGAGGACTACTATGGCTGCAAGCCGCTCATCTATACCAGCGAGAAGTTCTTTATCTCCAACCTGGGCCGTTCATTTGCCAACTACCCCCTGTTTATTGCCAAATACAGCGCTACGGCTCCTAATATCAACTATCCGTGGATCATTTGGCAATTCTCGGACTGCGGTGTCTTCAAGGCAGCCGTGAGGGAAAACCGTGGAGAGGTGGACATGAGCCGTTTTGGCAAGGGCCACTCCATCAACGATATCCTGTATGTGCCCAGCAAGCACAAGCCCAAGAATGCCAGTGTGAAAGAGTCGGTGGACCATAAGGAGAAGCCCACCACTGTCACCTTGACTGAGCAGAAGTCCAAGGAGGCTCCCAAGCCGTCTAAACGGCAGCAAGAAGAAGCCCAAAAGAAGGCCGAAAAAGAAAAAAAGAAACAAGAACACGACAAGAAGGTAGCCGAACAGGAGAGACAGAAGAAACTCGAACAAGAGAAGAAAGAACGCGAGAAGGCCGAGAACCAAAAAAAGGCCGAGGCGCGCAAGAAAGCCCGTGAAGCTGAACTGCAACATCAAGCCGACGAGAAAGCCAAGCGCAAGGAGGCTGCCCGTAAGGCTCGACAGCAAAAGGAGCAGGAGAAAAAGCAAAATGCCTCTAATAAGAGTACCAAGAAGGCAACCAGCCTGATGACAACCAGCTCCTCCAAGCTGACCCAGTCGCAACGCAACGACAGCATACGCACCGCCAAGCAGAAAGGCCATAAGACCAACAAGAGTTCTGCCGACAACGATTAGCATCAGGCACGGTGCCCTGCAAGATGCTGTTACGGGTGATGTTGACCCTTTCCCGATGAGCAACAATGAGACAGCCGACAAGACATAACCAACCGATTAGACCATTGCTGGCAATACTGCTGATGGTAATGGCCGTGTTGTGTTCTTGCCAGAACGCGGAAAACAAGACCAGCGGCAAACGTCAAGTGGCACCCCGCAATGAACAGGCCAGGTATGATGGCATCGATATCTCTAGCCACCAGGGGTACATCGACTGGAAAAAGGTGAGTAGCGACAAGGACATACGCTTTGTGTACATCAAGGCAACCGAGGGCTCGACCTACCGCTCACCCCACTATGCCCACAACATCACCCAAGCGCGCCGCTACGGCCTCCTTGTGGGCAGCTACCATTACCTGTCTTCGACCTCAACGATCGACGAGCAGTTTGAGAACTTTTCAACATATGCCCTCAAGTCGGTTCAAGACCTTATACCCATGCTCGATGTCGAGTCTAGAGGTGGCTGGTCGCGCAGCCAGCTCATCGACAGCGTGGACAAGTTCTGTGAACTCACCCAGCGCCATTATGGGGTGCAGCCGATGATCTACAGCACGATGGGATTTTACAACAAGAACCTGAACCCTCATTTCAACCACCATCATCTGTACATCGGCCGCTATGCCAACGAGGAGCCCGAAATCAACTGGGAGGGCGAGTACACCATCTGGCAATACAGCGAGACGGGCATCATCCCCGGCATCGACGCCTATGTGGACTTGTGCCGCTATCGCAAGGATGGCTGGTTGGATGATATCTTGCTGAATGCTGATTGAATGAATCTCCGAGATGCTAGATTTTGCGTCTCTACATATAAACTATTGAATCATGACCATCATAGATGCTATCATCCTATTGATTATACTGGGTGGCCTGGTACTGGGCTACCGCAAGGGCTTCATCGGCCAGCTGTCATCGCTTATCTCGTGGGTGGTGGCGATAGTGTTGTCCTACAAGTGTGGCGATCTGTCCAAGGACATTTTTCTCTCCATCGTCCCCAGTGCCGCACAGTGGCCGCTCTCCAGCATCACCGTCAAGACCGTGGCACTGGCCTTCACTTTCCTGCTGGTGATGTTCTTCATCAGACTGGTGATGCGCCTGTTCAAGGGGGCGTTAAATGTGGCCAAACTGGGTTTTATCGACAAGGCGGGCGGCTCGCTGCTGTTCATGTTCAAGTATGCGTTTATCCTGAGCATCCTGCTCAACCTGCTCTATGCCTTCAATCCCGACATGGACACCTTTGCCACCGAGCACATGCTCAATAACAAGCCCTATGAGTTCACCCTCGACCTGATGCCCCGCATCCTGGGCAGCGAACAGATGCCCAGCGACTCCCTCAAACTCTACCGCGACCTTATCGACCCTGTCCCCCTGGATGTGATTAGAGAATAGTGATATGGACCTGCAACTGAATGCGCCGCAAGTGGCTAGTGGTAACATCACGTTACCTTATTCCAAGAGTATCTCCAACCGGGCCTTGCTCATTGCTGCCCTGTGTGGTGGAGAGGTGCAGGTGCGCTATCCTGCCATGTGTGATGACACCGCGGTGATGATCGAGGCGCTCGCACTGGAGGGTGATGGTGAGATCAATGTGGGGGCTGCTGGAACGGCGATGCGGTTTCTCACCGCCTATTTTGCCACACGTGAGGGCACCACGGTGACCCTCGATGGCGTGGAGCGCATGCGCCAGCGCCCCATCGGTCCTCTGGTCGATGCCTTGCGGTCGCTGGGAGCCAGCATCGAGTATCTGGGCGAGGATGGTTTTCCTCCATTACGCATTCATGGCACGGCTTTACATGGTGGCAACGTGGAGATGAATGGCGGGGTGAGTTCACAATTTGTGTCGGCTGTGATGATGATCATGCCGGCCATTGGCGGCGGTACGATCCTGATTACCGGCGACATCGTCTCGGCACCCTATATCCACATGACAGCCGCTGTCATGCGCGACATGGGGGCACTCGTTGACTTCACAGGCGACAAGATCACCATGGGGAACGGCTACCGTGGCAGGGACCATGTCGTCGAGGGCGACTGGAGCGCTGCCGCTCCCTGGTATGCCCTGGCGGCATTGCTGCCACATTCCCACCTCACCCTGCAAGGGCTGAGCGATGATAGCGTTCAGGGCGATGTCCGCCTCGTGGACCTGGGGCAGCAATTGGGTATCGCGTCACGCTTTGACGCTGGCGGCGTGAGCCTCGACACGAGCCACTTCATCGGGTGCTGCTGTTCCTGCTTTGCCGATATGAGCGCCACGCCCGATCTTGTTCCCTCATGGGTGGTATTGCTGTGCCTGCTGGAGCGGTCTTTCCGCATGACCGGTGTGCGAACGCTGCACCTCAAGGAGAGCGACCGCATCGAGGCTTTGCGCCACGAGTTGTCAAGGTTGGGCTACATCCTTAAGATCGAGAGCGAGGACGCTATTTCCTGGTATGGCGAGCGCTGCCCAGTCGGTCAAGAGCCTCCCGTCATCGACACCCACGGCGACCATCGGCTCGCCATGGCCTTCGCCCCTGCCGCCGTGCGCTTTCCGGGTCTTATCATCAGGGATGCCGAAGTGGTCAACAAGTCCTATCCCTCCTATTGGCGCCACCTGCAACAGGTGGGTTTCACCATACATCAATTGGCACAATAAATGCAATAACAAGGCATGAATATGAAAACAAGGCTTATAATAGTAATGATATTATCCACACTACTCGCTCTCGAGAGCGCGGCTCGCACTGCCAATGAGCGCATTGTTGTCATCAGCGACACCCACCTGCTTGCCCCAGAGCTGGTCACACCAGGACGTGCCATTGACAATGCCGATGCCGGCGAGAGCAAAATGATGGTGATGAGCGATGACATCATGAGCGCCATCACCGACAGCATCATCTCGCTCAAGCCTGCCGTTGTGCTGCTCACCGGCGACTTGACCCACAATGGCGAACTGGCCAGCCACCAGCGCATGGCACAGCACTTGGAGCGCATGGCACGGCATGGCATCCAGGCACTGGTCATTCCCGGCAACCACGACTGCAACAATCCCTACCCGTTGCGTTACGATGGCGACAAGACTGTGCCCACTGCGACCGTTACCCGTGAGGAGTTTGCCCGCATCTACAGCAACTATGGCTACGGCAAGGGTTCTCGCCGTGATCTATCGTCACTCAGCTATTGCTGCGAACCCATCAAGGGGCTTGTCATCATCGGCATCGACAGCAATATGGACGAACTCAATACCTTGACCAGCCGCGGTGACAGCGTCAATACCTATCACAATGGCGGACGCATCAAGCCCGAGACGCTGCAGTGGGTCATTGACCAGGCTCGACAGGCTAAAAGGAAAGGCAAACAAGTTGTTGCCATGATGCACCACCACCTGGTGCCCCACTTTGATCAAGAGAGCCGCTTGCTGAAGGGCTACATCGTTGCTGACCATGGCGACATCGCCATGCAACTCATGCAAGCTGGTATCCACACCATTTTCACCGGACACCTGCATGTGACCGATGCCGCAACACTGTATAATAATGAACGTAGCGACAGCATTGTCGAGGTGGCTACGGGATCGGCCATCTGCTACCCCTTTGCCATCAGGACGGCAACACTTGACCACAAGCACCGCACCCTGAGCATCGATACCCGATGGATCACCGCTACGGCATCGTGCCCTGCCCTGCGCGAGCAAGGCCGGCAGCGCATCATCAATTCCACCCCTGGGGTGGCCGCGATGATTTCGGGCAAGGCATGGAGCAAGGTGGGCAATCACATGGGACAACTCAAGGCGATGCTTGAAGCTGGAGGCGGCAAGGTGAACCTGCCCCAGAATCCACAACAGGCAACGCAACTGGCCCTGCGCCACCTCAAGGAAGTGCTCTCGCGCACCCTGCTGGCTGTTGTCGAGGGCAATGAGCAAGAGCAAGACGTTGAAGGCATCATCGAGCAGGGCAAGCAAGGCCTGCGTGCGATGATCGAGGAAGTTTCCCCCAGTCAGGCCGACAACCTGTGGGATTTCTTCCAAGCTAGCGTATATCCCCAATTGGAACCACTGGTGCGCAGTGTCCTTGAGGACCGTAACGCCGTGGGTGACCCTAACGAATCTCACACCGATGACCTGCACCTCACCATCACATTATGAATAAGCCCATTCTCAAGATAGCCATCATCAGTGACCTGCATGTGATGGCGCCCGAGTTGTTAATGAACGACGGTCCCGCCTTTGAGGAATACCTGAGCCGCGACCGCAAGATGCTGCGAGAGAGTGCCGAGATTCTCGAAACCCTCGTCAGTGCCATCATTGAACAGTGTCCACACCTCGTGCTGGTCACCGGCGACCTGACCAAGGACGGTGAGCGATTGAGCCATCAACTGGTCGCACGGCAGCTTCAACGCCTGGTCGATAAGGGTATTCAAGTGCTAGTTATTCCTGGCAACCATGACATCAACAATCCCGACGCTAGGGTGTTTGACAACGACAGCACATCTCCTGCCCAGACCATCATCCGCCCAGAGTTTGCCGACATCTACAGGAACATGGGCTATGATGAGCATTCAAGGCGCGATAACGACACGCTGAGCTATTGCCGCGACATTACCGACCAGCTCACCATCATGGCTATTGACGGCTGCATGGACCGGCTCAACACCTTTGTCTCGCGAGGCGATGCACGTGACCATTGCAAAACCAGCGGACGCCTTGAAGCCTCAACCCAACAATGGCTCGTGGAACAGGCCATCCAGGCTACCACATCAGGACGACATGTCATCGCCATGATGCACCACCACCTGGTTACCCACTTCCACATGGAGGATACCTTGGCATCGCCCTATATGGTTGATGATGCCCACAACCTGTGCCAGCGGCTGATTGATGCGGGCGTGCATGTCATCTTCACCGGGCACCTCCACATCAGCGACATCAGCCAGACAAGCCGTCAACATGGCGAAATGGTAGAAGTCGCAACCGCCGCCGCAGTAGGATATCCCTGCCAGTGGCGCATGGCCACATGCAACACCAGCAGTGGCAAGATACAATTGCGCACCAGCACGTTGCACAGCCTGCCTTCAGAACCCGACTTTGGCGAACGCGCTCGTGAGGTGTTCAAGAGCTGTATTCCCACCATGACCCGCGGTGTGCTCACCCGCTACTGGCCCGAAATCGACCAAGCCCTTGACAATTACCGCAACCGCCATCCGCTGCTGATGCGATACATCAACCTGCCAGACAACCCCGATGCTTTAGCACAGCTCCTGCTCAATCACCTGCAAGACCCGGTTACCAGGGCTTACATCGCCTTTGCCGAGGGGAACGAGGGTGGGCAGGATAACCGTCAGCTTGTCGAAGATCTCGTTGACAGCGTCAACCATGTGGTCGATGAAACCGTCAGGGGGATACTTCGCCCAATGGCTAAAGCTGCCATGCGGTTGCGCATCTACAAGACATTCCGGCTCGTGCTGCGCAGCATCCTCGAGGACCGCAATGATATAGGCACCAAGCATGAGGCCGTCATCAATGACCACACGGCCATCATCAAGCTATAATCAGGCACCAACGGCAAAGAATAGTCTGCCAACTTAGCCTTGCTACTGGAATAGGAGTGCAAAAAATGCAACCAGTTAGTACCATTTGGTAGCACTTCATTAAAAATCTCTACTGAAATACATAGTTTTGCTATCATTTTGTCGATTTTATTGCAGATTTGTTTGGTTTGATGGGTTTTCCTATCTATTTTTGCAATTATGTTAAAATAAGCATCTTATCAAAAAACGTGATATTATGAGTGCCCCCAAAATTGAACTGACTTCCAGAGAAAAGGAAGTACTAGAACTGCTGTCAATAGGGTATAACAGCAAGGAAATCGGAGAGAAAATATTCATCTCCTCTAACACTGTGGAGTATCACCGCAAACAACTATTGCGCAAAACCAACTCTCGCAATGTAGCGGAACTGATAGGTAAAGCATACCGCACAGGATTGTTAAAGATTAACGATTAACGACATTACCCTACGGCTTAAAAGGCTATGCGCCCATCGTTGCATAGCCCTATTTTTTTGTATAGAATCACGCCCGCTGTCAGCAAGTATTGACGCGGGCGTGTTTCTTGAAATGAACTGGAGTCGCTGGGACTTACTTCTTCTCCTTGAGCAGATCGCGGATGTCGGTAAGCAGCTCTTCCTGGGTGGGACCAGCGGGAGCCTCGGGTTCTTCCTTCTTGGGCATGAGCTTGTTCATAGCCTTAATCATCAAGAAGATGCAGAAGGCGATGATCAGGAAGTCGATGATGTTCTGGAGGAACAATCCGTACTTGAGCACAGCACCAGTGGCCTCGGCAGCAACACCAGCATTGGCGGCTACATTGCTGGCAGCATCGGCCACAGCATTCACTGCGCCCTCGGCACCAACAGCCGAAGCAGCATCACCAACCATCTCTGAAACAGGAGGCAAGTGGTACTCCAGACCAGAAAGGTCAACACCACCCGTCAACAAGCCAATAGCAGGCATCAGGACGTCATCTACCAGAGAGGTGACAATCTTGCCGAAAGCACCACCGATGATAACACCGACAGCCATGTCCATCACGTTGCCCTTCATGGCAAACTCCTTAAACTCTTTGATAAAACCCATAATCTTTCAGTTTTTAAAAATTAATATTATGAATCAATAAAATATTAAACAATCTTAATTCAGGGTCACAAAAAATCATTTTGCTACACAAAGTCGGCATCAATTGAATTATTTTGCTAACTTTGCAGTCGCATAGCGACTGTTCCATAGCAACCGCAATGCAAAGATACTAAAAAAATCAAAATAACGTTATATAACTACTTTATTTATTAAAAAATCATTAAAAAAAGCATTATGGAGAAGATTAAAATCGGTATTAATGGATTCGGACGTATTGGCCGTTTTGTATTCCGCTCAGCTTTTGAGCCTGAGAATGTTAATGATATCGAAGTTGTAGGTATCAATGACCTTCTCGACGTTGACTACATGGCCTATATGCTCAAGTATGACACCATGCACGGTCGCTTCAATGGTACCGTTGACTATGATTTGGACAAGAAGGAACTCATCGTCAATGGCCAGCACATCCGCATCTTTGCTGAGAAGGATGCCGAGAACATCGCTTGGGGCGAGATTGGTGCCGAGTATATTGTTGAATCCACCGGTTTCTATTTGACTATGGACCGCGCCGAGAAGCACCTCAAGGCTGGTGCCAAGTACGTGGTTCTGTCGGCTCCCAGCAAGAAGGGTGATGACGGTCGCCAGGCCGATATGTTTGTTTGCGGTGTGAATACCGACAAATACGCTGGACAGACCATCGTCAGCAACGCCAGCTGCACCACCAACTGCCTGGCTCCCATTGCCAAGGTGCTGAACGACAGCTTCGGCATCGAGAGCGGTTTGATGACAACCGTTCACTCGGTAACCGCTACCCAGCGCACCGTCGACGGTCCCAGTGCTAAGGACTGGCGCGGTGGCCGCGCTGCCTGTGGCAACATCATCCCCAGCTCAACTGGCGCTGCCAAGGCTGTTGGCAAGGTAATCCCTGAGCTCGATGGCAAACTCACCGGTATCTCGATGCGTGTCCCCACCCTCGATGTATCGGTTGTTGACCTCACCGTCAACCTCAAGAACCCCGCTACCAAGGAGGACATCTGCGCTGCTATGAAGAAGGCCAGCGAGGGTGAGTTGAAGGGTATCCTGGGTTACACCGAGGACAAGGTCGTTTCCAGCGACTTCCTGGGTTGCCCCCTGACCTCAATCTTTGATGCCGATGCAGGTGTTTACCTGACCGACAAGTTTGTCAAGGTGGTATCATGGTATGACAACGAGATTGGCTACAGCCACAAGATGCTCGACCTCATCAAGATCATGAAGAAGCACAACGGCTAATTGGTCGCCACTTCTTGTAACCAAGACATTGATCCCTGTAATGCATTGTGGCATTACAGGGATTTTTTCTAAAAAAACAATAAAATATTTGGAATGTTACAATTTCATGTCTTAACTTTGTAAGCAACTAGTAATTATTATCAACCATCTAAAACAATTCACGACAATGAAAAAATGGAAATGCGTTGTGTGTGGCTACATCCATGAGGGTGATACGCCTCCCGAAGAGTGCCCGCTGTGCGGCGTTGGACCCGAGGACTTTGAGGAAGTGACCGAGTAAAGTCAACGGCTTTTCAATTTACACATTATTTTATAAACCATCTGATTTACTTATCTTTCAAGAGAAATAACAACTAACAACTATTATGGCAAAGAAATGGATCTGCACCGTGTGTGGTTACGTGCACGAGGGTGACACCCCTCCCGAGAAATGTCCGCAGTGTAAACAACCCGCCGAGAAGTTCAAGGAACTCAAGGAGGATGACGAGGTGAACTATGCCGCCGAGCACGTTATCGGCGTGGCTAAGGGCGTTGACCCCGAAATCCTCGCTGGACTCAAGGCACACTTCGAGGGCGAATGCTCCGAGGTGGGTATGTATCTGGCCATGTCGCGCCAGGCCGACCGCGAGGGTTATCCCGAGGTAGCCGAGGCCTTCAAGCGCTACGCCTTTGAGGAGGCCGAGCACGCCGCTAAGTTCGCCGAGTTGCTGGGCGAGGTGGTTTGGGACACCAAGACCAATCTGGAGAAACGCATGGCTGCCGAGGCTGGCGCATGTGAGGACAAGACCCGCATCGCCAAGCTCGCCAAGGCTCAAGGCCTGGACGCCATCCACGACACCGTTCACGAGATGGCACGCGACGAGGCTCGTCACGGCCAGGGCTTCACCGGCCTGTACAACCGCTTCTTCAAGAAGTAAAAGGCAAAAGACACTAGATCAATAATAAATGCCATCAATCCTAGGACTGATGGCATTTATTATTGGATAGACCATATTACAAGCCATTTAGATACTCAATTAAATCAATCGAATTCATTGCATCACTTATTGACTCGGGGAGCAATATTGATTCCAATTTCTCACCTTTGGGTTTTCTACCATATGAAAATTTAAAACGGTTGCGACTAATACACATTGAATAGAAAAGCTTTTCACGCAATGTCATTGACTGCTTAGGTATCAAGACTGCTACATCAGAATTTGGAACAAATTCTGAGGTCGAGACATAACTATATGTATGACTACCTTGGCCATTCGTTGAAACATATAGGGTCTCTTGTGGAAATATTTTATCTTGAGGCACAAGATACTTATTTACGTAGGCATCAATACTAGTGCTCTGGCGATAACTTGGTCTGAGATATGGGATCCAATTATCACTTATCCTCATAGAAGAACGTTTCAAATTACTAGCTGCAACACCATTTACAACCCTGAACAATTTCCTTAAAGGTACCACATTATCAATATCAGAAGTATGATGAGATCTGTCATTTAACATGGAAACGTTAACCGAGGCAATCAAATCATTTTTAAAACTCCTCATTGAAAATCCTTTCACATATTCTGGAATTGCATCCAATGTTGGAATCTGCAAATCTTTAAGAGTTTCGTTGGCTTGCCTACCATAGCTGTAACGGAATTTATTACGACGCAGACACATACAGTAATATAATTTAATTGCATCTGTCATCTCGATGTTTGGTAATGGAGATAGCACCATCACATGAAAAGCAGTATAAAATGGTGATTTTTGTAAAAAGCTTTCCATGACACTCCCACTTACAGCGACAGTTATACATCCTTCTGGAAAAGGAGTGACTCCAATAACTCTCCTAACTCTTGATGAGATTCCATTATCTTTCCTTCCGCGAGCAACAAAATTGAAGCCTTTTGGATCCTTGTGCAGATAAGCAAGCTCTAATCCATTACCATACTGCACATTAAATAACTCTTTGACGGCGCATGTCTTCATAATTCCTCCTCAATTTCGTCAATATCATTACTTTTCATATTGAAAAGATAGAAGTTCTTAACCGTTTCAAGAAAATCTTTTTCTGTCAAACGATCATATCTGGTTTCAAGATATGCTTCTGCACACCATTCGTCCTTGGCTGTTACACGACGCATCAAACTGAATTCAGGAATAACCTCACGATTGATATAAGCACTGACCCATCTCTCTTTGATTCCCTGCCACGTGTGATACTCATCGATGCGCCCTTTGTTTTTCCGTTTAACAAAGCCATCGTCCCTGCAATATCCAAACCACGTTTTCTTGTTTTTATGCTCAACATAGGGCACATGGGCTGTAAGAACAACAGCACATGTGACGGTGTTGACTTTAGAATTATGAAACAGTTCTTCAGGTAGAGAAAGAACAGCCTCTAACGTGTGTTGTTCTAATATCTTCTGTTTCAATAGATAAGACTTTCCTGTCACATCATTTACACAACTTATTGGCATGATTGCCACGCATTTACCACCCTTTTCAAGCATAGAGAGATTATTCAAGACAAACTCCAGTTCCTCAGTGCCTTTTCCTTTATTTTTATATGGTGGATTCAACAAACCAACAGTCGGATGGAATTCCTCTCTAATTCTTTCGACATCTTCATTAAAACAATCTCCCCAAATTATGTTTGTTCTACCATCACGATGAACTATCATATTTGATATGAGCAGAGTATAAATTTCATCATCATACTCAATACCCAATAATTGTTTATCTTTTATTTGCTCCTCCTTAGCGATATCACCACCAGCATCTTCAAGCATCTTCTTCATTGCACTAACAAGAAAGCCACCAGTTCCGGCGCAGTTGTCAATTATCACGCTATCCTTATTAATCTCGGCTAATTCACAAAATAATTCGGTGATGTGAGGTGGAGTCAACACAATTCCTAATCCCTTATCGTTATTGGCATAACGCAGGAACTCCACATAAAATTGACTAACCGTATCAATATACTTATGAGTAACCATAAAGCGATTAATTCGCTCATCACAATTAGTAATAAGGTCTACCAAAAAAACTTTTCCTTCAGCTGTAGGATTATTTATGCTAGAATTGGTTGTAATGAATTTGTAGGCATTAATTAGAGCTTCTTTATTTCTGTCTGGCACATCACTTCTATTCAATTCAGAGCTAATTGAATTGAATAGATTAGTCACCAATGTTTCTGTAGTCTTATAATTTTTATATTCTGCCTTAAACCTATCATTCTTTAATGCAATCAAGATTCCACTAATAAGCAAAGCACGCAGACGTTCTTTGATTTTCTTACCCTGTAACTCCTCGTTTAAATCTTTTGTATAATCAATCAATCTATTGAAATCTTGATTGAATTTATAGTTACTTTGCATCAGCCCATTATAGTAACTATCAATATCGAGTAAAACCCCATCTCTATATAATTGATGAGAGTCTTTCTCTTCATGTAACTGAATATAATGGCTTAATTCAAATAATGATTTTCGTTCTCCACTAAAGCCTATAGCAATAACGTCAAACTCTTTGGCCAGAAATGAAGAATATAGCAATGCTCCATCAACTGCATAATCACGATAGCTGTCATGCGTAGCGGATTCATGCTTTTTAATATCCGCTTTGCATTCTACAACAATAACCAATTCTGGGTAACGTGCACATGTTATAATGAAATCAGGATAGCCCTTACCAGTCCCAACCTTAGAAGCATTTTGCAGTAATTTATTGATTTTCTTGTTCTCAGATTGCTGCTCCTCAACAATAATATCCTTATCATTATAATATCCCTTTGTGTCCAGAAGTTTACGGAATAATTGTGATGTTTTTGCCTCGTTTGCCATAGTGCTGTTTTTTTATGTCACGCAAATATATATATATTATTTCTTATCTCAAAACCATATTTCAAAAAATAACTTAAAACACTGCCTCTATACGAGAAACGCCTGGGCGATGTCGCTCAGGCGTTTCTTGTACTCCCGCTGGGAATCGAACCCAAATCTAAGGTTTAGGAAACCTCCATTCTATCCATTGAACTACAGGAGCATCTTTAAAATCGGCTGGCCGATGACTGGCATCACACCAGCCGATTGTTTATTTCAATTGAGTCAAGAATTACTTCTTGGCTGCAAGAGCGGCCTCCTTCTTGTCGCTGCGGCGGGCAATCCAGTAAGCCACGGGCGAAGCGATGAACAGAGACGAGCAGGTACCGATGATAACACCGAGGATCATCGCGAAGATGAAGCTGCGGATGCTCTCACCACCGAACAGGAGCATGATGATCAGCACGAGCAGGGTCGTGATTGAAGTCATCATGGTACGTGACAGGGTGCTGCACAGGGCCTTGTTGAAGGTCGTGTAGAGATCCTGCTTGGGATAGAGCTTGCG
>Ga0310697_10001705_pt1 | contig 24826 bp, 23 predicted proteins | sample 172DNAGHGlowgp2_FD_203883 | JGI IMG/M metagenome (GOLD analysis project Ga0310697, IMG submission 203883) | Sheep rumen microbial communities from Palmerston North, Manawatu-Wanganui, New Zealand - 1728 DNA GHGlow gp2 (v2) (version 2) | ecosystem: Host-associated > Mammals > Digestive system >...
GAAACGCACGGAAAATAATCTTTGGCACGGGAAATTTTCAACGTTCCCTGCCGATATGGTGATTCATGCTGTCTCGACGCGACTTGGCGGAGTGAGTAAGCCGCCCTTTGACAGTTTAAATCTCGCGCTTCACGTCGGCGACGAACCTGCTGACGTTCTTGCCAACAGGAAAAAATTTGTTCAATCGCTGGGCTTTTCGCTTGCCGACATTGTAACGCCTAATCAAGTTCACGGCGAAAATATTTTCCGCATCGATGAAAATTATCGCGGTTGCGGCTGTAATAACTACGCCGATTCAATCCCCGAAACTGACGCGCTTATCACTAACACGCCCGAATTGCCGCTTATGCTTTGCTTTGCCGATTGCGTTCCGATTTTTTTTGTCGACGTTGAAAACTGCGCGGTCGGGTTGGCTCATGGCGGTTGGAAGGGCACACTTAAAAAAATCGCCGCGAAAACTTTTCTTAGAATGCGTGACGAATTCGGGACGTGGGCTAAAGATTGTCTGATTGGAATTGCGCCGTCAATCGGGGCGTGCTGTTATGAAATCGGCGGCGAAGTCGTTGACAAATGCAAGGCGGCTTTCCCCGATAATTATTCCGAACTTTTGATTCAGCGCGACGGGAAAATTTATCTTGACTTGTGGCGGGCGAATGTTCTTCAGCTGTTGGAAGTCGGCGTGCCCGAAGAAAATATCGACGTGGCGGGCAAGTGCACTTGTTGCGAAAGTTCTTGGTATTTTTCCTATCGCGCCGCGCAGAAAAAAAATCTCGACCGCACCGGACGTATTGCCGCCCTTATCGCGCTTAAGAGCCAATGAAATTTTTATCAACAAAAAATCCCCTGCAAAGTCGCGGGGGAATTTTTTATTGCAAAGGTATAAATTATTTTTTCTTTACGGCTGTCCGGATTGACAGTTCGCGCAGTTGCTTATCGTCGACTTCGCTGGGCGCGTGGCTCATCGGGTCAATCGCGCTTTGCGTCTTCGGGAAGGCAATTACGTCGCGGATTGATTTTCGTTTCGCCATAAGCATAATCAATCTATCCAGACCAAAGGCAATGCCGCCGTGCGGAGGCGTGCCGAACTCGAAAGCGTCCATTAAAAATCCGAACTTCGCGTAAGCTTCTTCAGGCGTCAAGCCGATTGCCTCGAAAACTTTTTCTTGCACGTCACGACGATAAATCCTCAAGCTACCGCCGCCAACCTCGACGCCGTTTAAAACTATGTCGTAAGCATTCGCCTTAACTTTTTCGGGGTCGGTCAGCAAAAGTTCTATATCTTCCTCTCGCGGCGACGTGAACGGATGGTGCATTGCCTTATAGCGTTTATCTTCTTCGACGTATTCAAACATCGGGAAATCTACAATCCACAGGAAACAAAGTTTATCGGCGTCGATTAAATTTCTGCGCCGCGCCATTTCCAAACGCAATTCCCCTAAAGCCTGCGCGACAACCGACGCCTTATCGCCCACGACAAGAAGTAAATCGCCCGTCTTGCAACCGGTCGCCTGCTTAATCTGCTCGAAAGTTTCATCGCTGTAAAATTTCTTGAACGGAGACTTAACGCCCTCTTCGCTGTACTGAATCCACGCCAAACCCTTCGCGCCGTAAATCTTGACATACTCGACAAGCCCGTCAAGTTCTCTGCGCGGAATGTTTGCGTAATCGTCGACGCGAATAACTTTGACTTGCCCGCCGTGTTCAAGCACGCTGTTAAATACCTTGAAATCCGAACCCTTGACATATTCCGAAATGTCCTGCAGTTCCATACCAAATCTTAAATCGGGCTTATCGGAACCGAAACGGCGCATTGCCTCTTCCCAACTCATACGCAGAAACGGCGTCTCGACTTTAACATCAAGCGTCGTCTCGAAAATTCTTTTAACAAGCCCTTCCATAATCGTCAAAATTTGGTCTTGATTAAGGAAAGAAGTTTCAATGTCAAGCTGTGTAAATTCGGGCTGGCGGTCGGCGCGTAAATCTTCGTCGCGGAAACAGCGCACAATCTGGAAATATTTTTCAAAGCCCGACACCATAAGCAGTTGTTTAAAAATTTGCGGCGACTGCGGAAGCGCGTAGAATTGTCCCGGATTTAATCTGCTCGGAACCAAAAAATCTCTCGCGCCTTCGGGCGTTGAGCGGCAAAGCATTGGCGTTTCAATTTCCAAAAAGCCTTGTTCGTCTAAGTAGTCGCGCATAATCTTTGTCACGCGGTGGCGCAGAATAATATTTTTCTGCATTTCGGGACGGCGCAAATCCAAATAGCGATAGCGCAGGCGAACCATTTCATCAACGTCGACGCCGTCTTGAATGTAGAAAGGCGGAGTCTTCGCCTTGTTTAAAATCCGCAATTCTTCAACCAGAATTTCAATTTCGCCGGTCGCCATTTTCGGATTGATTGTATCTTCAGAACGCGCACGAACTTTGCCGCGCACGCCCAAAACAAATTCGTTGCGGAGAGTTTCAGCCTTCGCGAAGTCAAGCCCTTGCGTTGAACCGTCGAAGACAACTTGAACAAGCCCGCTCCTGTCGCGCATATCTACGAAAATTAAGCCGCCGTGGTCGCGACGACGCGAAACCCAGCCCGCCAATTTAACTTCTTTGCCAACGTCCGAAATGCGAAGTTCGCCGCAATTATTCGTTCGCTCCATTCCTGTTAATGTTTCCAAAATAAATTACCTCCCTACTTTTGAAAAGTAGCAAACAGCGGACGCGGCAACGTGACGTTGCATCCAGTGGACGCGATTTAACGTTCAATTACTCGAACAGATTCGTCGCGCTCTAACTGTTCCGCCGCTTTTAAAGCGGCTCGCCGCGTTCATACGCTCCGCTGCGCTACGCTAGCTTCTATTGTCATGCTTTCAATCGCTAAATCATAATTAACGGCGGCTTTTCTGTCAACGCTAAAATTGACAAGCACTTAGCGCAACGCTAAAATAATTTTGCTTATAGGCAAAAAATTTTTGGAGGAGATATTCACATGAAAAATTCTGTTAAAAAAGTTGCGCTTGCCTATTCGGGCGGGCTTGATACTTCGGTTATCATTCCGTGGCTCAAAGAAAATTACGGTTGCGAAGTCGTAGCGGTCTGCGCGGACGTTGGGCAGGGCGACGAGCTTAACGTTGTCCACGATAAAGCTTTGAAGTCGGGCGCGTCGAAAGTTTTTATCGCCGACCTCACCAAAGAATTTATCGAAAAATATATCTTCCCGACGCTCAAAGCCGGCGCGACTTACGAAGAAAAATATTTGCTCGGCACGTCTTTTGCTCGCCCGATTATCGCTAAGAAACTCGTTGAAATTGCGCTTGCTGAAGGTTGCGACGCTGTGGCGCATGGCGCGACCGGCAAGGGCAATGACCAAGTTCGCTTTGAACTCACCGTTAAAGCTCTCGCGCCCGAACTTAAAATTATTGCTCCGTGGCGCGAATGGGAACTCGATAGCCGCGAAGCTGAAATCGAATACGCTAAGGCGCATGATATACCGATTGCCGCCGCTAATAAGACTTACAGCATGGACAGAAATATTTGGCACCTGTCGCACGAAGGCTCCGACCTTGAAGACCCGTGGAACGCGCCGCAAAATAAAATGTTCTTAATCAGCGTCGCGCCCGAAGACGCCCCCGATAAGCCCGAAAATATTTCCGTCGACTTTGAAAACGGTATCCCCGTCGCTGTCAATGGCGAAAAACTCGGCGCGGTTGAACTCGTCACCAAGCTTAACGAAATCGGAGCGCGTAACGGCGTCGGTATCGTCGACATTTGCGAAAATCGCCTTGTCGGTATGAAGAGCCGCGGCGTTTACGAAAATCCTGCCGGCTCAATCCTCTACTACGCTCATCGCGAATTGGAATATCTCTGCCTCGACCGCGCCACTTTCCATTTCAAACAGCATGTTGCAGTTAAGTACGGCGAGCTTGTTTATGACGGCATGTGGTTTAGTCCTCTGCGCGAAGCTCTTGCCGCGTTCGTCGACGAAACGCAAAAGACTGTTACCGGAACTGTTAAGCTTAAACTTTACAAAGGCAACATCATTTCGGCGGGTGCAAAGTCGCCCTATTCGCTTTACAGTCAAGAATTCGTGACGTTTGAACACGACGACGTTTATAATCAGGCGGACGCGACCGGCTTTATAAATCTTTTCGGCTTGCCGCTTAAAGTTCGCGCACTGGTGAACAAAAAATGAGCGAAAAACTTTGGGGAGGCAGATTTGATAAGTCGACTGACGAAATGATTAACGAGTTCCAAGCGTCGATAAATTTTGATAAGCGCATGTATCGCGAAGACATAGCAGGCTCAATCGCCCATGCGAAAATGCTTGCCGCGCAGAAAATTATTTCTGATGACGACGCGAAAAAAATCTGCGCGGGGCTTGAAAATATTTTGGCGCAAATCGACGCGGGGCAATTTAATTTCAGCGTCGCGTTGGAAGATATTCACATGAATATTGAAAAGGCTTTAACGGACGCAATCGGCGCGGCGGGCGGCAGACTTCATACCGCTCGCAGTCGCAACGACCAAGTCGCGCTCGATACTCATCTTTATATCCGCCGTCAAGTTCGCGAAATCCAACGCTTGATTCTCGATTTGCAAACCGCGCTGATTAATGCCGCCGAAAAAAATTACGACGTAATTTTTCCTGGCTATACCCATTTGCAACGCGCTCAGCCGATTTTATTTGCTCATCATCTGCTTGCATATTTTTCCATGCTGAAAAGAGACTTCGACCGCTTTGAAGGCGTCCACGCCCGCGCAGATATTATGCCGTTGGGAGCGGGCGCGTTGGCGGGCACAACTTTTGACATTGACAGAAATTTTGTCGCTAAGGAATTGGACTTCGCCGAAATTTATTCAAACAGCCTCGACGCCGTAAGCGACAGAGATTATCTGCTTGAGTTTCTATCTGCCGCGTCAATTCTCATGGTTCATTTGTCCAGATTTAGCGAAGAAATTATCTTGTGGTGCAGTCGCGAATTTTCATTTATCGAACTCGACGACGCGCATTGTACTGGCTCTTCCATGATGCCGCAGAAAAAAAATCCCGACGTGCCGGAATTAGTTCGCGGGAAGGCGGGCAGGGTCTTTGGACATTTAATGGCGTTGCTCACGACCGTTAAGGCTTTGCCGCTCGCTTACAACAAGGATTTGCAGGAAGACAAAGAAGGCGTTTTCGACGCGCTCGACACCGTGAAATTTTCTTTAGCGGTCTTCGCGCAAATTGTAGCGGGCATGAAAATTCGCCGTGAAAATATGCGCCGCGCCGTTGAAGAAGATTTTTCAAACGCCACTGACCTTGCCGATTATCTCGTTAAGAAAAATTTGCCTTTCCGTCAAGCGCACGAAGTCGCCGGCAAGCTTGTACACTTTTGCATTGAGAAAAATATTTACCTTAAGGATTTAACGCTCGACGACTTTAAAAAGTTTTCGCCTCTCTTCGCCGCCGATATTCACGACGCCATTAAGCCGGAAACTTGCGTTGCCGCTCGCAATTCTCTTGGCGGCACTTCGCCTAAGCAAGTTCAAATGCAAATCGACGCCGCGCACAAATGGATTGATAATCTTGGAAACAATAATTAACAATATCGTCTTTGAGTGGGACGACGAAAAAAATCAAATCAACCTTCGCAAACATAAAGTGGATTTCAGCGATGCAACGCAAGTTTTTTTCGATGAAAATCGCATTGAAAGACTTGATGAATTCCATTCTGATGACGAAGACCGTTGGCAAGTTATTGGTAAGGTTAAAGATGTTTTATTCGTCATTTATACTGAACGACTGGAAAAAATAAGATTGATTTCAGCGCGAAAAGCAAATGCTAAAGAAAGGAGAATGTATTATGGCAATGGTGACCTATATTTTACGTAAAGGACAACCTTTGACAGAAGAACAAGAAAAACGTCTTGAAGCATTAAAGCAAATGAGCGACGACGATATTGTTTACGACGAAGATTGTCCAGAACTCACCGACGAAGAGCTGAGTCAATTTAAGCGCGTCAATCCTCGCCGTAAAAAAGTTGCTAGCTAATTCAAATTAAGTTGCGTAAAAAAATTATCTCCCCGCCATTTGACAGGGAGATTTTTTGCATTGAAAATATTTCTAAGCTTTAATGACGCAGATTCTGCGGCGAATATTTTTGCCGTTGATAAGTTCGTCAACCATAGCCAGCGCGTAATCTGCGTAACTTATAACGCTTTCGCCCGCCGCGTTCAAAATGAATTCTTCGCCGCCGAAAATATATTTGCCAGTCTTTTCGCCGTCCGCACGAAAATCCGCCGCAGGACTTATGAACGTCCATTTAACGTCGTCACGCTCGCGAAGTTCGGCAAGGGCTTTTGCTTGAGCCGTAGCGATTGGCAAATATGACGGCGGGAAATCGGGCGTTTGATAAAGTTGCGTCTTGTGTTCTTTGTCGACGAAAAGACTGCCCGCGCCGCCGACTACCAAAAGCCGAGTTTCCGAACCGCTTAAAAGGTCGCAAAGATGTTTAAGCGTCGTGGAATGAAGCGGAAGAGTTTCCGGTGTCCACGCTCCGAAGGCGTCAACAACTGCGTCGAAATTTTCAAGGTCACTTTTCTCCAGCGCAAGAATATCTTTCACGATGACTTTTGACGCGCCGTTAATTTCCGCCGTTCTTCTGACAAAAGCTGTGACTTCAATGCCACGAGTAGCCGCCTCAGCGACAACTTTGCTACCGACTTTGCCTGATGCCGCAACTACTGCAAGTTTCATTTTAGAGCCTCCATTGCTTTAACAAGTATGACAAATTTCGTAAATGCCTGCGCGTTTAAGAGTATCAACAACGGTATCGCCAATGTGCGCGACAGTGTCCGCAACTTCAATTCCGACAGCGTTTAGGGCTTTGATTTTATCAGCCGCCGTGCCTTTGCCGCCGGAAATAATCGCGCCCGCGTGCCCCATACGTTTTCCGGGAGGAGCTTGACGCCCCGCGATAAATGCCGCAACGGGTTTTTCGGGCATATTTTCCGCAATCCAACGTGCGGCGTCTTCTTCGGCGTTGCCGCCAATTTCGCCGATAAGCAATACAGCTTTAGTCTCGTCGTCTTCCTTGAAAAGTTGCAACACGTCGATAAAATCCATGCCCTTGACCGGGTCGCCGCCTATGCCAACTGAAGTCGTTATGCCAATGCCCGCGTTCATGAGTTGGAACGCCGCTTCGTAAGTCAAAGTTCCAGAGCGCGAAACTAAACCGACGTGACCTTTTTTCTGGACGTTCGGCGGAATGATTCCGAGTTTCGCCTCGCCCGTCGTCATAATGCCTGGGCAATTCGGTCCGATAAGGCGCGTTTTCTTGCCGACCATGTAGCGGCGAACTCTTACCATATCAAGTACCGGAATATGTTCGGTAATGCAAACGACAAGTTCAAGCTCAGCGTTGACCGCCTCAAGGATTGAATCCGCCGCGAACGCCGCCGGCACGTAGATAACTGACGCCGTTGCGCCAGTCACTTTAACAGCCTCTTCAACGGTATTGAAAACTGGAACGCCTTCGACTATCTGACCTGCTTTGCCCGGCGTCACGCCGCCAACTATCTTTGTCCCGTAAGCCATCATCTGTTTAGTATGGAATGTCGCCGCCTTGCCAGTTATCCCCTGCACGATAACTTTTGTATTTCTGTCAACCAAAATCACTTTATTCACTCCTCCAAAATTTTTGCGCTCATTTTTTTTCAGTATACAAATTTTCCGGCTTAAAATCAATCGGCTAAAAAAATTTTGCGACGGCAGGATTTTTTTTCTCGGCATTGAACAGAAGCTTATTGATTCGGCATTATAAAAATTTTTTGGTGTACGGAAGTTTTTCAGCTCAAAGAGGAGGCTGCTTATTTTGGAAAAATCTACAGTAATAGGGCTGGTGGGCGGAGTAATTTCCGTTTTCGTCGGCATGATTTTAAAAGGCGCGCCGCTGTCCGCATTGAATAACCCCGCCGCGTTCTTGATAATCATTGGCGGAACCATCGCCTGTTTATTCAACGCTTTTACTATGGAGCAGATGTCGAAAGTCCCGACGCTCTTCAAACTTTTATTGCGCGGCAATGAGGAACAGAGTAAGGGCGAATTAGTCAAGACTTTCGTTGAGCTGTCGCAACTTGCTCGCCGCGAAGGTATTCTTGCTTTGGAAAGCCGCGTCGAAGCCATTGAAGACCCGTTCTTCAAAAACGGTTTAAGCATGGTTATCGACGGTATGGATCCTGAATTTGTTGAATCGGTTCTGGACGCCGAACTTGCAATCATGGAACAGCGTCATGCTGAAATGCGCTCGATTTTCTCGCAGGCCGGAACGTATGCTCCGACGCTGGGCGTTTTGGGCGCGGTCGTTGGACTTATCGCGGCACTTGGTAACTTAAACGATATTGAAAAACTCGGTCACTCAATCGCGGCGGCATTCGTCGCGACAATCCTGGGTATTTTTACAGGTTACGTTCTTTGGCTCCCCTTTGCCAACAAACTCAAAATTAAATCTGAAAATGAAGTCGGGCATAAGCGCATGATTATGGAAGGAATTCTTTCGTTGCAAGCGGGCGATTCCCCGACTCAAATTGAATCAAAATTGACGATTTACATTCCGCAGAGCGAACGCGAAGCCCTCAAGGAGGGATAAATTTTGGCTAAAAAAAATCGCGCTAAAAAACACGAAGAAGAAGCCAGCGAGGCTTGGCTCCTGCCCTATTCAGACTTAATGACATTGCTGTTGGCATTGTTTATTTGTCTGTTCGCCATTTCGCAGACCGACCAGACAAAACTCGTGCAAATGGCGCAAGCATTCACGTCAGCATTTAACATGGGCGGTCCTTCTTTCTTCGACAAAGCCGGACCTAGCAACAGTATGCAACGCGAAATTGTAACGTCCGAAGACGCAGGCAACGCGGCTTATCTGCAAGAGAATCAGCAACTGCAAGACTTGCAACAGCGGCTTGAAGAGTATATCAAGGAAAATAATTTGCAAGACGAATTGTCTACGGAGTTGCAGGAAGAAGGCTTGATGATTCGCATTAAGGAAAAAGCGTTATTCCCGTCTGGCTCGGCTGACCTTGTCCCCGAATCGCAACGCATTGGACCAATAGTCGCGGGGCTTTTGGCGGAAGTGCCGGAGCGCGTGTTAATTTCCGGACACACCGACACCGACCCGATTAATACGGCGCAATTCCCGTCTAACTGGGAGCTGAGTTCGACACGCGCCTTGACGTTCATGAAATATTTGCTGGCGATTAATCAAAATTTAAACCCCGCGAGATTTTCCGCGATTGGCTACGGCGAATACCGCCCGATTGCTATGAATGATACCGCCGAGAATAAGCAGAAAAATCGCCGCGTCGAAATTCTGATTGCGCGAAATTTGACTTTCAACCCGAATGAAGGTTTCCGCGCACAAACTGACGTTGATTTAGTCGCGAAATGATTATCGGCGTTGGAACTGACATTATTGAAATTGGGCGCGTCCGAAAAGCCGTCGCTAAAAAATTTTTCAGAGATAACGTTTTCACAGAGACTGAACAAAATTATTGCGAAAGTCGTGGGAAAAATTCCGCCGCCTCCTACGCCGCAAGATTTGCCGCTAAGGAGGCTTTTTTCAAGGCTTTGGGAACTGGAATTATTTTGCCGCTAACTGATGTTGAAATTATTAACGACGAGCGCGGCGCACCGAAAATAAATCTGCGCGGGCGGGCGGCAACTTTAGCAGAAGAAAAAGGCGTTGGAAAAATTTCTTTGAGCCTTAGCCACGCGCACGACTTCGCAACGTCAATTTGTATTTTGGAAACGGCGCACTTTTTATAGCGTGCCGATTTTTTTTGTCAAAGCAGACGCGATTTGTTATAATGCAGGAAAAATTTTTCAGGAGGATTTTTGTATGAAAGTTGCATTGGCAAAACAAATGCACGATATAGACAAGAGCGCGATTGAAGAATACGGCTTGCCGGAGCTGTCGTTAATGGAAAGCGCAGGGCATCGCGTCTTCGAGGCAATGAAAAATCTTTTGGGCAACGTGGGCAAGAAAAGTATTTGCATATTGGCGGGCAGCGGCAATAATGGCGGGGACGCATTGACGGCGGCGCGTTATCTTTCAAACGCCGGGGCGCGTGTAAAAATTTTTTTACTCGGCGAAAAAGAGCATAGGACGGCGTCGCTTAATGCTCAAATGAGAATTCTGCGCGGCATGGGAATTGAACTTCAACAGCTCGACAGCGACCGGGCTTGGGAACGCTTGCAAGTCACTTTAAGATTTTCCGATGCAGTCGTTGACGGGCTTTTAGGTACGGGCTTTATGGGGCAAATTCGCCCTAGCGCACTTCGCTTGATTCGTCTTGTCAATGCCGCGAAAAAAATTACTGTCGCGATTGACATTCCCTCTGGCGTGGAGGCTGATAGCGGCGTAGTCACCGAAGTTGCTTTGAAGGCTGATTGCACAGTCGCGTTGGGCTTGCCGAAAATAGGACATTATATCTGTCCTGGCGCGTCTTATGTCGGAAAACTTGTTGTCGACAATATCGGGATTCCCGCCGAACTTCTCAACGATGAAATTCATCAAACGCTAGTCGACGACGATTTAGCTTTAACATTCTTGCCCGCTCGCCCGAAGTATTCGCACAAGGGAAGTTGCGGAAGAATTTTAGTTGTGGCGGGTTCAAAGGGTATGACGGGGGCGGCGTCTTTAGCGGCGATGAGTGCTATGAAAGTTGGCGCGGGACTTGTAACTTTGGCGACGCCCGAAAGTTTAAATCCGATTTACGAAGTTAAATTGACTGAAGTTATGACGGCTCCGCTTGACGAAGTTAAGCAAGGGATAATCGGCGGCGATAAGGCGGTTGAAAAAATTTTGGACTTGGCAGAAAATGCCGACGCAATCTTAATGGGTCCTGGACTTGGTCGCGAGCGCGAAACTCAAGCACTCGTCAAGAAAATCGTTGCGGAAGTCGATAAACCGTTGATTCTCGACGCCGACGCAATTTTTCCTTTCAACGGCAACGCGGAAGAACTTAAAGCTTGCAAACAAATTCCGATTTTAACGCCGCACATGGGCGAACTTTCTATGCTGTTAAATATTCCGCTGGATAAACTTCGCCCCGCACTTGTCCACGAAGTCAGACGCGCCGCGCAGGAGTATCGCGCAATCATTGTTGCCAAATGCGAAACGACATTTATTGGCTACCCGAATGGAGAAATTTTTATTTCGCCGCTTGGAAATAGCGCAATGGCAACGGGCGGTTGCGGCGACGTGTTAGCGGGCGCGATTGCCGGACTTATGAAACAAACACCCTTTGCGCCGTTGACGGGTGTTTGGCTCCAAGGTACGGCAGGAAATTTCGCAGCCGAAGAAAAAGCCGAGGGCTTAACCGCTTCCGACGTAATGGAGAACCTGCCCGCCGCGATTAAAAAACTTCGCGCAATCGGCTACAATAATTAGGAGTTAGGAATTGTATTTTGTTTTTTCATTCCTCATTCCTAATTCATAATTCCTAATTGCATTTTGAAGGGATTTAATTTTCGGCGTTGAATAGTTGAAAAAATTTTTAAATCGGAGAGAGGCGATTTGATTTGAAAGCTGAAGGAGTTTTGCCGACAATCGGCAGTAAGTACGACCCTTTGACAGGGCTTTACAATCGCGACGTTTTCTACACGGAAGCGCAACTACTTTTGGGCGCACGTTACGATACAAAATATTCTATTGTCTGCATGGACATTAGCTGTTTCAAAATCATTAACGACTTGTTTCACGTGGAAACCGGCAACGTAATTTTGCAAACCGCTGCAGATTATTTGAAGGAAATTCTCAACCCGCGAACGTCTTTAGGTTGTAGAGCCGACGCCGACCATTTTATTCTGTGCGTGCCGACTTCGGAACTCGATATCGAAAAAATTATTAAAAACCTCGACGAACGAATTAAAAATCTCCACATAAGCCACAACATTTTATTTTTCGCCGGCATTTATCCTGTCGATAATATTCATTTGCCGATTCATCAAATGTGCGACCGCGCAGGCATGGCACTTCGGCGCATTAAAGGCAGTTACTTGACGCGCTACGCTTACTATGATTCAAAAATGCGCGACCAGATGATTGAGGAACTTTTGATAACTGGCAATTTGGAAATCGCACTTCGCGAACGGCAATTTACAATTTTCCTTCAGCCAATTTTCGACCCGCATAAAAATACCGTCGTCAGTGCTGAAGCTTTGGTGCGTTGGTTCCACCCGATTCACGGTATGGTTTCGCCCGGAAAATTTGTTCCTGTTTGCGAACGCAACGGCTTTATCGTCCGGCTTGACCGCTTTGTTTGGGAGGAAGCTTGCCGCCTTCAGCGCAAACGCCTTGACGAACACAAGCCCATTGTCCCAATCTCGGTGAACTTGTCGCGCTTAAATTTCTACAGCACCGACTTAACCGAATTTCTTTCCCTGCTCCTTGAAAGATACGATTTAGAACCGTGGATGTTGAAATTGGAAGTCACGGAAAGCGCGTACACCGATAATCAAGTTCAGTTGCTCGACATGATTTCAACGTTCAAAAATCTGGGCTTCTCGGTGCTAATGGACGATTTCGGCTCTGGCTATTCGTCGCTGAACATGCTTAAAGATATGCCGCTTGACACGATAAAAGTTGACATGGCGTTTATCCGCGAACTTGAAAAGTCGCCGCGTGTCGCCGTCATCTTGAAATTTATAGTTGAACTGACGAACGCTTTAGGCATGGGAACTGTCGTTGAGGGCGTCGAAACGCAAACGCAAGCCGATTACGTCGCAAGCCTAGGAGACGTTTCTATTCAAGGATATTATTTTTCGCGTCCGTTGCCAATTAAGGACTACGAAAAACTTTTAGATAAATATCTTTTGAAGGAGGACGATTGATATGCCGTCAATTAAAAAGGAAGTTGCAGGTAACGCGACTGTCTACACAATGCGCAACACCAAAGGCAATGAGCTTAAAGTCACCGACCTTGGAGCGCGTGTCGTCTCGATGAGATTTCGCGACAAGAATTTTAAGAATCAAAGTCTGCTGAAGGACGACGCAAGTAATGTTTTCGTCGACGGCGGTGAGGATTTCGCCAAAATTGTCTGGCAAGCCGAAGAAACTCTCGAAGGCATGAAATTTTCTGCCGAAGTCGGCGGCAAGTCGGCAACCGTAACTTACAGCCTTTCCAACGACAACGAAATTAGTATCAAGTACGAGGCGAGCGGCATTGAAGACATTTCGACGGAAATGATTTTCGCTATGCCCGATGTTGATTTTCGTGCTTGCCAGAAGGGCGCGGCGTGGGAAAAACTCGACGCTAAGAAAAATTATCCCATTACGCAACCCGCTGAAGTCGAAATGGAATTGGGCATGTTCGGTTACGACCCCGGCTGCCCGATTGATTATCTCGACGCTGGCTTGAAAAATGCGGCGAATGTTTTCTGCGCGGCTATGGAAATTGATTTAATCGTCTACGCGACGCAAAATGAAATTCACGCGCAAACGGTCGACGGCGGCTTTGCAATCAAAACAAGCGGCTCGAACGCGGCGGACGGCAAGATTAAAGCGCAGACCGTTTATATGATTAAGAACAGGAAATAATTTCAGGGAGCTGATATTTTGAATATCCATGAGTATCAGAGCAAAGCAATCCTGCGCGGCTACGGAGTCAACGTGCCCGACGGAGGCGCGGCATTCAGCGTTGAAGAAGCCGTTAAGCAAGCGCAAACTTTAGGCGCGGACGTGACTGTCGTCAAAGCGCAAATTCATGCGGGAGGACGCGGCAAAGCGGGCGGCGTCAAACTCGCGCATAATCTCGACGAAGTTCGCCAATATGCCGAAGAACTTTTAGGCAAAACGCTCGTCACGCACCAGACTGGACCTGAAGGAAAAGTCGTTAAGCGTCTCTTGATTGAGGCTGGCTCCAATATCAAAAAAGAATATTATCTAAGCTTCGTCGTCGATAGGGCAACGGCTCGCGTCGTGATGATGGGTTCGGAAGAAGGCGGCGTAGAAATTGAGAAAGTTGCCGCAGAGTCGCCCGAAAAAATTTTCAAGGAATACATTGACCCCGCTATCGGACTTGCGCCATTCCAAGCTACGCGCATGGCTTACAAAATGAATTTCCCTAAGGAAGTTATTCGCAAGGTTACGAAGCTGATGATTAATTTGCACCGCGCCTTTGTCAAAAAAGATTGCTCGCTGGCGGAAATAAATCCGCTGGTCGTCACGCAGGAAAATGACGTTATCGCGCTCGACGCAAAATTGAATTTCGATGACAGCGCGATTTATCGCCACCCCGATATTGAATCAATGCGCGACGAAACTGAAGAAGACCCGAAAGAACTTCACGCCGCCAAACTCGGTTTAAACTATGTCAATCTCGGCGGCGATGTTGCTTGCATGGTCAACGGCGCGGGCTTAGCTATGGCGACGGTCGATATTCTTAAACACTTCGGCGGCTCGCCCGCAAACTTTCTTGACGTTGGCGGCGACTCCACGCCCGAAAAAATCGCTGAGGCTTTTCAGATTATGCTTGAGGGCGGGCAAGCTAAAGGAATTTTCGTAAACATTTTCGGCGGCATAAATAAATGCGACCTTGTAGCGCAGGGCATTGTTGACGCGGCAAAAATTATTTCGCCCGACGGCAAATCTATTCCAGTGCCGGTCGTCGTGCGCCTTGAAGGTACTAACGTCGAACGCGGCAGAGAAATTTTAAAAGAATCACCGATTGCCAATGTCATAATGGCTGAAACTATGGAGGGCGGCGCGGAAGAAATTGTTCGCCTCGTCAAGTCGGCTTAAATTAGGAGGCAATTTCAATGGCAGAAACGAATACTATTGACCTTGACGAAATCGACGAAAGCAAACCGATAACTTTTGCTCCACTTGAATGGAAATTTTTCAAGGAAGAAATCGGAAGACAATTCGTTGATGATGATTTTGACGCCTTGAAAGCAATTCGTCGCGCACGTTATCTAGCAAAGCTTGAACGCGGCTTTAAACAACTGGAAGAAGGTCGCGGTCATTTCCACGAATTAATTGAGGTGGAAAATGGATAAGCTTTGGACTGATGAAGGGTGGGACGATTACGTTTACTGGCAAAATCAAGACCGTAAAACCCTAAATCGAATTAACGATTTGTTGAAGGATATTGAACGCAATGGGGTTGATAAAGGACTTGGAAAGCCCGAAAAACTTCGTTATCGTAACGGCTGGTCGCGTCGCATTGACGAAAAAAATCGCCTAGTCTATGACATCAATGAACATGGTTATTTAAGCATAATTTCTTGCAGAGGACATTACTAATAATCGCTTTAAACTCCCGACAAGTCGCGGGAGTTTTTTTGCGCGATTGACAAAAATTTTTGCTCGGCTAAAATATTTTCAAACTCTGAAACAGGAGGCGAATTATTTTGCTTGATATAAAAAATTTGCACGTCAAAGTTGGCGATAAAGAAATTCTGCGCGGACTAAATTTAAGCGTCGGCAAAGGAGAAATTCACGTTATCTTGGGTCCGAACGGTTCGGGCAAGTCAACGCTCATGAATGTTATCTTAGGGCACCCCAAATACGAAATCACAAGCGGCGAAATTTTTTTTGAGGGCGAAGACTTAACCGCGCTGAAAACTTTTGAGCGGGCACGGCGCGGAATTTTTTTATCCTTCCAAAATCCCGAAGAAATTCCAGGCATTACCGTTGAAAATATGCTACGCACCGCTAAGCAAGCCGTCACCGGCGAGAAAATTAAAATTCTCCAGTTCCGTAAAGAACTCCGCGCCGTCATGGACGATTTGCAAATTAATCCCGAATACGCAAGCCGTTATATGAACGTTGGCTTCAGCGGCGGCGAAAAAAAACGCAACGAAATTCTTCAACTGCTCGTCCTTAATCCTAAACTCGCGCTCCTCGACGAAACCGACAGCGGGCTTGACGTTGACGCAGTCGAAATCGTTTCGCAAGGCGTCGCCAAATTTCACAATGAAAACAATTCCTGCATAATCATCACGCACAACGCGCAGATTTTAAAGCACTTGCCAGTTAATCGCGCCCATATCTTTTTGAACGGGCAGATTGTTAAGAGCGGCGGCGCGGAACTCGTCAGCGAAGTTTCCGAACATGGCTACGCGCCTTTTGAGGTCGTTACTTTTAAAAAGTAAACGCAAGCTAAACAGTGGACGCGTTTGACCGTCCGATAATTTGAACGTTATCGCCGCGCCGGTACGCTCCAATGCGTTGCGCTAGCATTTAAAATTAAATTCTTGCAGAGGGCAAATTATGAAAAGTTATATTCAAGACATTGAGCGGGCACTTTACGACGTGCGCGACGAAGATAAATCGATTTACAAGAGCGATGCGGGCTTGACTGAAGAAATTATCCGCGACATTTCGGCTAGAAAAAAAGACCCGCCATGGATGCTTGACTTTCGTTTAAAATCGTTAGAAATCTACAAAAAAATTGAGTTGCCGACATGGGGTCCAGACATTAGCGAACTTAACATGAATGAAATTGTCACCTACGTCAAGCCCAACGCTAAGCAGGTCGACGATTGGTCGCAAGTTCCCGACGAAATTAAAAAGACCTTCGACAGGCTCGGCATTCCCGACGCTGAAAAAAAATCGCTCGCGGGCGTCGGTGCGCAATATGATTCAGAGGTCGTCTATCATAGCGTTCAGAAACGGCTGACTGAACAAGGCGTTGTTTATACCGATATGGAAACTGCGCTTGTCGAACATGAAGACATTGTCCGCGAATATTTTATGACGCTCGTCCCGCCTAAAGACCATAAATTTGCCGCGTTGCATGGCGCGGTTTGGTCGGGCGGCAGTTTCGTTTATGTTCCAGCGGGTGTCAACGTCATGATTCCGTTGCAGTCGTATTTCCGACTCAATGCGGCGGGCGCAGGACAATTTGAACACACTTTGATTATCGTTGAGCCTGGCGCGAAGTTGCATTTCATAGAAGGTTGCTCGGCTCCGCGCTACAACGTCACGAATTTACATGCCGGTTGCGTTGAACTTTTCGTTAAGGAAGGTGCTCGCCTGCGCTATTCCACGATTGAAAATTGGTCGCGCAATATGATGAACTTGAACACTAAACGCGCACTCGTTGAGAAAAATGCGCTCGTCGAATGGGTCAGCGGTTCTTTCGGCTCGCATGTCTCTATGCTTTATCCTTGTAGCGTTTTGCACGGCGAAGGGGCGCGTTGTGAATTTACTGGCGTGACTTTCGCAGGCAGAGGTCAAAATCTCGACACGGGCGCGATTGTCGTCCACGCCGCGCCGAATACTTCCGCCAATATCAACACGCGAACTATTTCTAAATCGGGCGGCAGTGCCACTTATCGTTCAGCGGTCAAGGTTACTAAAAATGCGCCGTTCGCGAAGTGCTCCGTCAACTGCGAATCGCTTATGCTTGACGACCAATCCCGCTCTGATACTTTGCCCGTTATGGACATTGAAGGCGACGAAGCCGACATTGGGCACGAAGCGAAAATCGGCAGAATTTCCGAAGAAGCCGTATTTTATCTTATGGCTCGCGGCATTTCGGAAGAAGAAGCTCGCGCTATGATTGTTCGCGGGTTCGTTGAGCCTATCGCTAAAGAATTGCCGCTTGAATACGCCGTTGAAATGAATAATCTAATCAACCTTGAACTTGAAGGTCAGCTTTGAAATAAAACAAAAGCCGCTTGAAAATTAGCGGCTTTTATTTTTACAGTCATTTTTTCAAGCCTAAAATTGAGCGAAGTCAATGGCATGATAAGTTATGATAATGTCCGCGCCAGCGCGTTTCATAGCCGTCAAGTTTTCGACAACGATACGCTTGTAATCAATCCAACCATTAGCGGCGGCGGCTTTAACCATAGCGTATTCGCCGCTGACGTTGTAAACTGCCACAGGACGATTGATTTGCTTGCGGACTTTGCTAACAATGTCAAGATAAGCAAGCGCAGGTTTAATCATGATAATATCCGCGCCTTCAGCCAAATCCAATTCGACTTCCTTTAAAGCCTCGCGACTGTTAGCGAAATCCATTTGATATTGTTTCCTGTCGCCGAATTGCGGAGCAGAATCTGCCGCGTCGCGGAAAGGTCCATAGTAAGCTGAAGCGTATTTAACAGCGTAACTCATAATCGAGACGTTGATAAAATTTTTATCGTCAAGCGCGTCGCGAATTGCGCCAATGCGTCCGTCCATCATATCCGACGGAGCGATAATATCCGCGCCTGCCTCGGCTTGACTGACTGCGACTTTCTGCAAAAGTTTCAACGTCTCGTCGTTATCGACGTAATGCCCGCAAAGTTTGCCGCAATGCCCGTGGCTTGTATACTGGCAAAGACAAACGTCGCCGACGATAATTAATTCGGGCACAGCCTTTTTAATCGCAGAAATTGCGCGTTGCACGGGGCTTTTCATATCCCACGCACTGGAGCCTATTTCGTCCTTGTATTCGGGCAAGCCAAAAATTTCAACGGCGGGAATTCCCAACGCAGAAATTTTTTTAGCAAGCTCGACGGCATTATCAACTGACAAGTGATAGCAATCGGGCATTGACGGAATTTCTTCGCGAACATTTTCGCCCGCCACGACGAATAGCGGATAAATCAAATCTTTGACAGTCAAATTAGTTTCGCGAACCATTGAGCGCAAATTTTCATTGAGGCGAAGTCTGCGCGGTCTGAACTTAAGCATATAATCATTCCTTTGGCATTAAAATTATATTGACGGGCAAATTGGACGCGCCCGGCGGCGAATATTCAAAGCTGACATTTCCGCGATAACTTCCAAGCTCGGAAAGTTCGGTGCCTTCGGTCATAATGGAAATTCCTTCAACCCTAGCTTGCGCGACTTGCGGCGGCTCGTAAGGCGTCCTGTCTCCGAAATAAAGTTGCCGCGCAGGCGTCTGAATCACGCCCGAATAACCTTGATATTTAAAGCGAAGTGCGCCGGCATAATTGCCGCCAAGAGGACTAAGGCAAAAGCGCGTTAAAGATTTCGTGCGGAAATTAATCGTGTAATTCACGCCGTAATTGCCGTAGTTGACGACCTCTGAACCGTCAGTTGCGTCGATACCGCGCTTAAACTGGTCGTTGACGTTGTCGCCAATTAAAATGTAGCCAAGCCCGTCGCGTTTCCAATCGTAAGGTCTTTTAAGCGTCAACGTTCGATTCATATTCTTAAACGTGCCGCGCAGAGCGTATTTATCTTTGGGCAAAATTTCGGCGTAGCTTAAAAAGTCTAGCGGGTCGACATTTTCCGGATACATCATCAGATAAATTTTAACGGGCTTATCGGTAGTAAAATCGCAAATGCCGTGAATCAGCTGACCGGGATTGAGCAGAAAATATTTGTCGTAAGGTTGATAAAGTTTGCGCTCGTGCTTGCGCAATTTGATTTCGTCCTTGAAATTATTTTTCATGTACATTGTCTGCGTTCCCTTGCCGACGCTGTGATAATTTTTATTGGGCGCACTCAAACCGCCACGAGTTATCTTGACAACGGTTTTTCCGTTCGAGACGTTCTCGAAAATTATCGCGAATCTTTTGCGGACGCCGGTATCATTCAGGTGATAAAATAAAATTCGTGCGTCGCCGCTGACAGTGTCGGTGTATAAAATTCCGTTCTTGCGGACGTATTCGGGGCTGTCGGAAAAAATGAGCGTGCCGCCGCTGTCTTGAGAAGAAACTTCTAACTTGTGCATGACGGTAGAAATTTTTTCGGCGGAAGCGTTTGAAGTCAAAGTTAGCGCGGCAATCATAGCTGTAAAAAATTTTTTGATAAAGTTCAATGCAAGTTCTCCTTAAAAGTTTTTGGCGATTATAACACGTGCTTATTAAAAGCACAAAAATTTATCAATCAGCTTGCAATTTTTTTGCTTGTGAAATAAAATTCAATCCGCTTGAATTTTTTCTGATGAATTTAAGGAGTTGAAAGCTTTGGTACTTGAGCGGCTTGAAAGATTGCCCGTCGGCTCGTTCCATTACAAATTATTAGTCGTGACGGGATTAGGTTGGCTGTTCGATTCAATGGACACGGGGTTAATTTCGTTCGTGCTGCCGATTTTGGCAAAGGAATGGGGCTTGACGCCGGAACAAGTCGGCTGGATAGGGAGCGTTGGCTTAATCGGAATGGCATTGGGCGCGGTCTTAGCCGGAACGATTGCCGATAAGTTCGGGCGCAAAAATGTTTTCGCGGCGACGGTAATTTTATACAGCGTAGCAACGGGACTTTGCGCGGTGGCGTGGAGTTATGAAAGTTTATTGCTGTTCAGATTTTTAGTAGGCTTCGGCTTAGGCGGCGAACTTCCTGTTGCGGCGACTCTTATGAGCGAATATGCGCCAAGTCACTTGCGCGGGCGATTTATAGTTTTGCTAGAAAGTTTCTGGGGCGTCGGCTGGCTCGTGGCGGCTCTTATCTCCTACTTGCTTATTCCGAAATTCGGCTGGCACATAGCGTTCATAATCGGCGCAATGCCCGCGCTTTATGTCTTCTTAATCCGCTTGCACATGCCTGAATCAATTCGCTATTTGCTGTCTAAGGGCAAAGTTGACGAGGCGCAGAAAATAATTTTGACGCTGGAGAAAAAATTGGGCGTTCAAAGCAAGCCGTTTGATTCTGAATTTGTGGAAGACGCGACGCCGATTTTTAAGCTGAATGTATTCACGTTGTGGACGAAAAGTTTCCGCGTGCGGACGATAATGTTATGGCTGGCGTGGTTCGGAATAGTTTTCAGCTACTACGGAATATTTATGTGGTTGCCGTCGATAGTCTTCGCGCAAGGCTTCGAGGTCGTGAAAACTTTCGAGTACGTGTTGATAATGACGCTGGCGCAGTTGCCAGGCTACATAACGGCGGCATTTTTGGTCGACATAATCGGGCGGCGTTATACTTTGTCGCTATTCCTGTTAATGTCGGGCGTGTGCGCTTATTTCTTCGGGAATGCGGCGACGAGTTACGAGCTTTTAGGCTGGGGCGCGGCAATGAGTTTCTTTAATTTAGGCGCGTGGGGCGTCATTTACACTTACACGCCTGAACTTTATCCGACAGCGATACGGGCTTTAGGCTCCGGCTGGGCGGCTGGTTTCGGGCGAATTGGCGGAATGATTGCTCCTATGTTAGTTGGCGTGTTGCTGTTTAACAGCGTGCCGATGAATTTTATTTTCGTAATGTTCGCGTTGGTCTTCGTAATCATTTCGATAATCGTATTGAGTTTGGGCATTGAAAGCAAAAGGAAATCGCTTGAAGAAATTGACGCATCGTTCAAAGTCAAGGCGACATAAGAAATTTAAAGCAAAAAAAAATCCCCGCCGAGTTGGTGGGGATAATTTTTTTTACGCGATTAATAACGTCCTATCTTTCTGTAAATGTAATTCCAAGCTTCTTCCTGCGAAACCTTTATGTGATTGATGTAATATTTGTTATCCTTTTTGCCGTTATGAAGTTCGCAACCGACGCCGAGGTTGTTTAATTCTCTTTCAATGTCGTCCTTGTTGACTGGACCGTAACCCAAGCGACCGATTCCGCGCAGGCGGTCAGCGTCGATTTGAAGTTGCCAAGCTTTTCCGCCGGCGACCGCTTCGAGTTGCTCGTCCTTCAAAATTTCGTCATTCAAAATTTTTTCTTCTGCCATTGTTATCAATCTCCTTTGGTTAAATTTTTCTTTCTGCCTATTATACGTTGGAAAACTAATTTTGTTACACTCTCCGGAAAAAATTTTTTAAGCCATCTGACGTTTGACAAGCCCCGCGAAAATTCCGCCCTTTGCAACGAGTTCATCAAAGCCGCCCGTCTCGACGACTTTGCCCGCGTCCATAACAATTATCCTGTCGCAATTTCTAATCGTAGACAAGCGGTGAGCAACGATAATTCGCGTCGCCTTCAAATTGTCTAAACTCTTCGTGACGATAGCTTGAGTTCTGTTATCAAGCGCGGAAGTTGCTTCGTCGAAAATTAAAATTGAAGGCTTGGTGACGAGTGCCCGCGCTATCAAAAGCCGCTGACGTTGTCCGCCTGAAATATTTTTGCTACCTTCAGAAATAACGGTTTGCATTCCCATTGGCATCATCATTATATCCGCCGCAATGCCTGCCGCCTTAGCCGCCGCCCATGCGTCATCTTGCGTCAAAGCGTTCGTGCCGATTATGTTTGTGAAAATGTCGCCCTGCATGAGCTGACCATTTTGCAAAACAACGCCCATTTGCGTCCGCACCGACGGCATATTAAGTTCAGCTAAATCTTGCCCGTCGTAGTAAATCGTGCCTTTTTTGGGAGTTTCAAAGCCGAGCAAAAGTCTGACAAGCGTTGACTTGCCGCAACCTGAACGCCCAACTATCGCGACATTTTCGCCCGCATTGACTTTAAAATTTACGTCGTGCAAAACGTCGCGCCCTTCGACGTAGCCGAAAGTTAAATGGCTAACCTCAATCGCGCCCGATAAAATGCCCGCGTCGGGTTTGTCGCCGATACTTTCTGGAACTTCCTTCAATATCGGGCGGAAATTTTCAATCTGCGGCTGAATCGCGAAGTATTGACCGACAAGCGGAATTATTCCGTTGAGCGTGCCATTAAAACTCGTGAACGCCGCTTGGAACGCGATAAACTGCGCGTAGCCTATGCCCTGAACCGTTTGCCCGTTGGGTCCGACTTCGTTCATGCCGTAAACCGCTATGTAGTAAAGAGCCATCGTCAAAATAAACGGCTGAACGCTTCCGATTATCTGATTGTAGTTGCTCTGCCAGCGCAGTTTTAAGCTCCAATTCCACGTCTCGCCGAAAACTTTGCTCCAAAGGAAATAGGCTTGCTTTTCTGCGCCGTGCTCGCGGAACTTCGCTAGCCCCGCAAAAATCTGCTGAATCATTCCCGCTTCTCGGTTGTTCGCGTCAATCAGCTTGCGATTGAATCCAATGACGCGCCGATAAATAAACGCCGTGATAATCGCGTAGACGAACCAAACCGCAATCGCGACGCCCGTCAATTTCAAACTGTAGTAGCACATCAGAAAAACTGACCAGAACGAAAAGACAAAGCCGAATAGACTTCCGATAAATTCCGGACTGACAAGCCCCTTGATAACGCCCATGCCGCCCATACGGCTTGCCAACTCGCCGGAAGTGTATTTCCGGAAAAATCCTGTCGGCAAAGTCAAAAGCCTGTTCCAAAGTGCCGCCTCGGTCGCCATGTCAATTCGCGTCGTGATTCTCATAACAGCAATCGTGCGCACAATTCCCAAAGACGCCATTGTAAAGCTTGTGACCATTGTGACTTGCGTGACGGTCGCTAAGCCTTCGCGGTCGAGTATCGGGATTATGTCCTGGAAAATCGTTTCCGTGACAATCGGCATGACAAGCGGGATTAGCCCCGAAAACAAGCCGACGGCGATAACCGTTTTGTAATCGGCTATCCAACATTGCTTGAAGATAAATTTCAGCAGGTCGAAAATTTTCAGCTCCCGCGTAGGAAAACCGCCATAACATTCAAACGCGCTCGCGTCGATTTTTTTCGCAACTTCGTCAGTAATTTTTATCCCGTCGATATGTTGACGGCTGACGAGTTTATAATCGCCCGGCGCATTTGGTATCAACGCCGCCAAAATTTTATTTTCGCCGTAGTAGCCAATCAAAATGCCGCTGTCTTTCTTATACCAATTCTCCTCCAGCGTCACGAGCCGCATTTGCATATTGCCCTTTTGAACGAGTCGGCGCAGTAATCTTATCTGGTCAAATTTGCGCGTGAGTTCAGGCGCAATGCTAATGTTATCAGTCGGCATGTTCAGATAACGCGCCACGCGGTGAACGATAAATGTTGCCTCCTCAATCTTTTCGTCGCGGGAAATGGTTTCAGTGTAATTGGTCGTTTCCTCGCCGAAAAGACTTGAAATGGCGTCGTCGACAATGCGCCGCTGATTTCTTGCGCGAACTTCTACGCGCCGCGAAAATTTTTTATCCTCCGCCGCAAAGCGCACGCCCAATAGCATTGAAAAAATTCCTTCGTTCTCGCTGAACGCTTCTAGTAAATCTTCCGCGTCGTCAAGGAAATTTTCTTCACGCCATTTTATCAACATGTCGTCGCCCTTGTCGGCTAAAAGTTCTAGCCACGGCAACTTTATCAGCTCTGCAAACCATTTGCGCATTAAAATTTTCAGTTCGTAGCGGTCTACTTCGTCGAACGTCAAGATTTTTATCTGCGAATTTTCAACGGCGTAAATTTGCGTTTCAGTCTGTTCAAATTCGTCCAAACTCGGAAAGGCCGCTTCGCCCGTCGTCAGCTCACATAAGAATTGTTGACGAAAGGAGCCTTCTGCGCGAGTCGCGGCGTAAACTTCAACTTTGCCCGCCTCAACACGTGCGAGCCTTGCGCCGTCCTCAAGTTTGAATCTGTCGCCCGCCGCAAGCGATAAACTTTTATTCAATAGGCTCAACTTCTTGGCTCCTCTCCTCAATCAGTCTGCGATAAGGTCCGTCGTGTTTCATCATCTCTCTATGCGTGCCGCGCTCGACAACTTCGCCGCGTTCCAAAACAATTATCTCGTCGCAGTCACGAATTGTCGAAAGCCTATGCGCCACGATTAAGCACGAACAGCCGCGCCGCCGGATATTTTCCAAAACAACTTGTTCAGTCATTGGGTCGAGTGCGCTCGTTGCTTCGTCGAGAATCAACAGCGAAGGATTAATCGCCAAAGCCCTCGCAATTTCTAAGCGTTGACGTTGCCCGCCCGAAAAGTTCAAACCGCCCTCCGAAACTTGCGAATCATAGCCCTTGTCAAGTTGCAAAATATCTTCGTGAATGCAAGCGTCTTTCGCGGCGCGAATAACTTCCGCCTTTTCAATCGAAGAATCAAACAGCGTCAAATTTTCCGTGA
>Ga0310697_10001706_pt1 | contig 24825 bp, 24 predicted proteins | sample 172DNAGHGlowgp2_FD_203883 | JGI IMG/M metagenome (GOLD analysis project Ga0310697, IMG submission 203883) | Sheep rumen microbial communities from Palmerston North, Manawatu-Wanganui, New Zealand - 1728 DNA GHGlow gp2 (v2) (version 2) | ecosystem: Host-associated > Mammals > Digestive system >...
AATATGAAGTTTCTATATTGCATTTATCAGGTTTTTATTGCTTTTCCCGTCACCATTGTGATGACCATCTGGACTGCATTCCTCGTGAGCGTAGGATGTACGTTGGGCGATGGCCACTATTGGGGCTATTATCCTGGTCGTTGGTGGGCGCGAACCATCACGCGCGCTTTCCTGTTGCCAGTGAAGGTTGAGGGTCGTGAAAACCTGGAACCCAACCAGTCGTATGTCTTCGTGTCTAACCATCAGGGAGCGTTCGACATCTTCCTGATTTACGGCTTCCTGGGTCGTAACTTCAAGTGGATGATGAAGTACCAAATCAACAAGATTCCCTTTGTGGGCTATGCCTGCCGAAAGTCTCATCAGATTATGGTCGACAAGCGTGGGGTGGGGAAGGTGCGTCATACCTACGAGGCTGCACGTCATATTCTGGAGACTGGCAACTGTAGCGTGGTGGTGTTTCCTGAGGGCGCCCGTTCGTTTACAGGTCACATGGGCACTTTCAAGAAAGGTGCCTTCGCGCTGGCTGACGAACTGCAACTGCCTGTTGTGCCACTGACTATCAATGGCTCGTTCAACGTGATGCCGCGCATGAAGGACTGGCATTTTGCCACGTGGCATCCCCTGTCGCTGACCATCCACCAGCCTGTCTATCCCATTGGCCAAGGCGCAGAGAACGTCCAGGCCACGATGAATCAGGCCTACGACTCCGTGATGTCAGCCTTAGCACCTGAATATCAAGGCTTTGTGGAGAATCCCGATCAATAAATCGGCTTCGGATACTTCCGCGTCCAGCCATCCCAGCGCAGACGCATAACACCAAAGAATGCCTCGCCAAAGATGCCACCTGACATCTTTGAGACACCCTCGCGACGATTGACGAAGATGACGGGAACCTCCTTAATCTTAAAGCCAATCTTATAGGCGGTGAACTTCATCTCAATCTGGAAACCATAGCCCTTGAAGCGAATCTTGTCCAGCTCAATGGTCTTCAGCACGCGACGCTTGTAGCACTTGAAGCCCGCGGTGGTGTCGTGAACTTTGAAGCCGGTAACCACACGCACATATTTCGAGGCAAAATAGCTCATCAGCACGCGACCGATAGGCCAGTTCACCACATTCACACCACTGACATAGCGTGAACCAATGGCCAAGTCGTAGCCCTCGTCAGCACAGGCAGAATACAGGCGGGGCAGGTCATTGGGATCGTGACTGAAGTCGGCATCCATCTCGAAGATATACTCGTAGTCGTGCTCCAATGCCCATTTGAAACCAGTGATATAGGCTGTCCCCAAGCCCAGCTTGCCACTACGCTCAAGGATAAACAGACGGTCACTGAATTCCTCCTGCGCCATCAGTCCCTTCACAATAGCTGCTGTCCCGTCAGGAGAACCGTCGTCAATCACCAGAATATGGAAACATTTCTCCAGTCCGAATACGGCCCGGATAATCTTCTCGATGTTCTCCTTCTCGTTATACGTCGGTATGATAACGATGCTGTCGCTTGCGTGCATTTGTCCTTCTATTTATTATTTCCGTTGCAAAATTACAAAATTTCTCCTAACTCCAAGCCATTCCCCCAGTTTTTTTAGTATTTTTTTCCGTAACTTCACAAGAATTATTCCGCAAGGCAGGCGTCTGACGGTCGAAAAAAAGGTGGGCTGACGAAGGTGTCAGTCCACTTTTTGTTAGGTGTAGAATGATTGGGTTATTTTACCAATACTTTTTTGCCGCTGTGGATGTAGATGCCTTTCTGGGAAGGTTGGCTGGCGTTGCGGCCATTCAGGTCGTAATAGCGGTTGTCGTTGTTTGTGTTCTGCTTCACGTCCTTGATGGCTGTAATACCTGCGCGATTGGTGTGTACAATCTCCAGATTCTCGGCTGTGGATGCCTGTTGTTCCCAGCTGAAGCCGCAACGGGTGGGCAGGAACGACTGTTCACCAGAGGTGCGAATGAGTACGCTTTCCAGGATTTCTACATTCTGCTGGGCGGGAATGCCATAGAGCCCGTTTTTCTCCCGTTTGTTCCAACTGCTGCTGAACGTCACACGATTGCCCTGTCCGTCGTCCATGCGTACAGCGTGGATTTCGGTGTTGATGAGGCTGGCATCAGTATTCCTGGCTTTCAAATACTGGTGGGTGGGCGAGAAGATGAGGTAAGGCACGCCGGCCTGAATGCCCTCGGAGGTGCAATCGACAAAGAAGAGTTGCAGTGTCGAGCCTTCCTGACGGATAGCTTCCAGGCGTTCTACGCGGATGTCCTTGGCTGTGGCTGCCAACTGTTCGGCATTCAGCGTCATGGGCAGGCAGAGGGTGTTGTAACCCGCATAGAGATAGCGGTTCACCTGTACAGGGGTCTCTGTGTCCTGAATCTGTTCCACCTTCAGCGTCTGCGTCTCGGTGTAGAGGGTTTTCACTCTTTTCTGGGCTGTGGCCGTTTGTACGTTGAACAATGCTGCGGCCATCATGGCTAGTACAATCTGTTTCATAAGCATTTAGTATTTAGTTAATATTAGTTGGATGTTTCTTTCTTTCGTTTGCAAAGATAGTGATTTTTTGCTATTCTACAAATAAAAACTCGTTTTTTCTTTGTATTTCGCTCGATTATTCGTAATTTTGCCAAGTCATGATGAAAAGAAATATTTTGTTTGGTGTTCTGTTGGCGGTATGGGGACAGGCTGTGTGTCAGCCGATGATGTTGCAGTACGACCGTCCAGCAGACTACTTTGAGGAGTCGTTGCCCATTGGCAATGGCAAGCTCGGTGCGTTGGTGTATGGTGGTGTGCAGGATAATGTCATCTTCCTGAACGATATCACGTTGTGGACGGGGAAGCCCGTGGATCGTGAGTTGGACAAGGATGCCCACCAGTGGATTCCCAAGATTCGCGAGGCGCTGTTTCGTGAGGACTATGCTGCTGCCGATTCGTTGCAGTTGCACGTGCAGGGGCCTAACTCGCAGTATTACCAACCTCTGGCCACGCTGCATATCCAGGACCTGAATGCCACGTCGCAAACGCAGGAGAATGCAGGAGCGGTAACGGACTATCATCGCAGCCTGTCGCTGGACTCTGCCATTGTCAAGGACAGCTATACGGTTAATGGTCAGCAGGTTACGAGGGAATACTTCGCCTCACATCCTGACAAGCTCATTGCCATCCGCCTGCGAGGTGCTGTCAATTGCCGCCTCTTTCTCACGGCCCAGGTGCCTCATAAGGTTAAGCCAGGGAGTGGGCAACTTATGCTGACAGGACATGCTACAGGTGATGCGCTGGAGAGCATCCATTTCTGTACGATAGTGAAAGCCAATACGGATGGTGATGTGATGTATAGCGACTCGTCGTTGACTATCCGTGATGCCCACGAGGCTGTCATCTATGTGGTCAACGAGACCAGCTTCAACGGTTTCGACAAGCATCCTGTCAATGATGGTGCGCCTTATCTGGATGCTGTCGTGAATGATGTCTGGCACACGCAGAATTACAGCTATGACGAGTTCCGCCAGCGGCATGTCAACGACTATCGTCAGTACTACAGCCGTATGACGTTACAATTAGGAGAGGCTGCTTACGACGGTACTACTGACCAATTGCTCAAGCAGTATTACGACCAGCCAGGACAGCATCCCGAGGCTGAACGCTATCTGGAAACGCTTTACTTCCAGTTTGGACGCTATCTGCTCATCTCGTGTAGTCGCACGCCAGGGGTGCCTGCCAATCTTCAGGGACTGTGGGCACATCAGCTGTGGTCTCCTTGGCGGGGCAACTATACCGTCAACATCAATTTGGAGGAAAACTATTGGCCTGTGTTTGTGAGCAATCTGGCCGAGATGGCTCAGCCTTTGGATGCCTTTATCCAGGCTCTTGCCACCAATGGGCAGTTTACCGCCCGCAACTATTATGGTATCGAGACGGGCTGGTGCTCCAGTCATAATTCCGACCTCTGGGCCATGACGAATCCTGTGGGCGAGAAGCGAGAAAGCCCTATGTGGGCCAACTGGAATATGGGTGGTGCGTGGCTGGTGAACACGCTGTGGGAACGCTATCTCTTTACCCAAGACACCGACTATCTGCGCACGGTGGCCTATCCGTTGATGAAGGGAGCGGCGGACTTTTGTGCGGCGTGGTTGGTGGACAATCCGAAGGTGGCAGGAGAGTTGATTACGGCTCCCAGTACGTCGCCAGAGAACGAATATGTCACAGATAAAGGCTATCACGGCGTGACCTGCTATGGTGGTACTGCCGATTTGGCAATCATTCGCGAACTGTTGACGAACACCATTGCAGCCTGTTCTGTTCTTGGCCTTGAAAATACCAAATACAAAGATGTATTGGGGCGGTTGCATCCCTATAATGTCGGAGCGCAAGGTGACCTGAATGAATGGTATTACGACTGGAAGGACTACGACCCGTTGCACCGCCATCAGAGCCACCTCATCGGTTTGTACCCAGGCAACCACCTGTTGAGAGACGGGAGCATGGAAACGCGACGGCAACTGGCTGACGCCTGTGAACAGACGCTGATACAGAAGGGTGACGAGACGACGGGATGGAGTACAGGGTGGCGCATCAATCTGTGGGCGCGACTGAAGAAAGCCGAGCAAGCCTATCATATCTACAGGAAGCTGTTGACTTATGTGGAACCCAGTGGTGGCAAGGCGCCAAACTACCAACACGGCGGTGGAACTTACGCCAACCTGTTTGATGCCCATCCGCCCTTCCAGATAGACGGAAATTTCGGTGGTGTGGCTGGCGTGTGTGAGATGTTGGTGCAGAGCCATAGTAATTCACAATTTGACAATTCACAATTCACCATTCATTTGTTGCCCGCCCTGCCTGAGGCGTGGAAGAACGGCTCTGTGAAGGGACTCTGCGCTCGAGGCGGTTATGTGATAGACATGACGTGGAAAGATGGGCAGGTGACTGAGCTGCAGATTTATGGCAAGCATTCAGGTAAGGTCACCGTACGGTATAATGGTAAGGAGAGAGAGGTAAAAGTATCGAAGTGCTCATGAATATCCAGGAACTGTTAAAGCTATATGCGCAGTCGCCACAGGTGAAAGCCTTGGGAGACACCTTGAAGAAGAAGTCGGTGAAGATGGTTTTCCTTGAGGGGCTGATGTGTTCGTCGGCTCCGGTGGTATTTGCGGCGATGATGGAGAAGGGTGTGTCGAAGGGTGTGTCAAAGGGGGAACCTTCGACCACTTTATTTGTGATGCAGGATGGTGATGACGCGGGGTACTTCTATCATGACTTGGTGCAGATGTTAGGGGAGGAGCGGGTGCTGTTTTTCCCTTCCAGCTATCGTCGGGCTATTAAGTATGGCCAGCGCGATGCTGCCAACGAAATATTGAGAACGGAGGTGCTCTCGAAATTATCAACAGATAGGGGACAGTCCCCCGATTCTTCACTCTTCACTCTTCACTCTTCACTGTACATCGTTACCTATCCTGAGGCTTTGGCAGAGTTGGTGGTATCGAAGAAACAGCTGAGTGACAAGACGCTGGTATTGCGTAAGGGTGAGACCATAGCTGTTGATGACGTGACGGACTTTTTGCGCGAACTGGGTTTCCATGAAGTTGACTACGTCTATGAACCCGGGCAGTTTGCCCTTCGTGGCAGCATCCTCGACATCTATAGTTTTAGCAGTGAGCTGCCTTTCCGTATCGACCTTTTTGGCGATGATATAGACTCTATCCGCACGTTTGAGGTTGACACACAGTTGTCGAAGTCAATGCGCGAGCAGGTTGAAATCGTTCCTGAGTTAGGTGTTGTCGAAGAGAAGGTGCCATTCTTGTCGTTCCTGCCAGAAGAGGTGTTGCTGGTGGCTAAGGACTTCCAGTATGTGCAGGACGTCGTAGAACGAACCTATCAGGAAGGTTTCTCGCAACAGGCTCTGACAGAGCGCCTGGAGAGTGCTACCGAGATGGAGGAGAAGGAAGTCAGGATGGAGATGCAGCGCGAGATGCAATTGGTAAGTGGTGCGCAGTTCTGTAGTGACGTTCAGCGTTTCCGACGTGTAGAGATGGGTAGCCACCCATCGATAACTCCTGATGCTACGCTCTCCTTCCACATTGCGCCCCAGCCCCAGTTCCACAAGAATTTCGAACTGTTGCAGCAGTCGCTGGAGCAGTATCTGGCTGATGGCTATCAGCTCTATATTCTGGCAGACAGTGGCAAGCAGCTGGAGCGACTGAAGGATATCTTCGCAGAGATGGGAGCAGAGGGTGGAGGCAAAACCTCCAACCACAAAGAAAGCCCTATCAGCATCGGTTTTGAGCCTATCCAAAAGACCCTCCATGCTGGTTTCGTGGACTCCGACCGCAAGCTCTGCATATTTACTGACCACCAGATATTCGACCGTTTCCATAAGTATAACCTTCGTTCGGACAAGGCCCGAGGCGGCAAGGTGGCACTGACGCTGAAGGAAATCCAGCAGTTTGAACCAGGCGACTATGTCGTACACATTGATCATGGTATCGGACGTTTTGGCGGACTGGTGCGGATGCCACAGGGTGACGGCTATCAGGAGATGATCAAGATACAGTATGACGGTGGTGGAACCATCTATGTGTCCATTCATTCGCTGTATAAGGTGTCGAAGTATAAGGCGCAGGATGGTGGCGAGCCTCCACGTCTTTCGCATCTGGGTACAGGTCAGTGGGAGCGCATGAAGGAGCGCACCAAGCAGAAGTTGAAGGATATTGCTCGCGACCTGATTCAACTCTATGCGGCCCGCAGGAAACAAAAGGGTTTTGCTTTTTCGCCAGACTCCTTCCTGCAACGCGAACTGGAGGCAGGATTCCTGTATGAGGATACCCCTGACCAGTTGAAGGCCACGAACGACGTGAAGGCTGATATGGAACAGGCTCGGCCTATGGACCGACTGGTGTGTGGCGACGTGGGTTTTGGCAAGACGGAGGTTGCTGTGCGAGCAGCGTTCAAGGCAGCCTGCGACTCCAAGCAGGTGGCTGTGCTGGTGCCTACGACGGTATTGGCCTATCAGCATTTCCATACATTCTCCGGGCGATTAAAGGACCTGCCTGTCAGGGTGGAATATCTCTCGCGAGCCCGTAGTACCAAGCAGACGACAGCCATACTGAAAGACCTGGCTGATGGCAAGATAGACATCTTGATAGGTACCCACAAGCTTATCGGTAAGAACGTGAAATTCAGAGATTTGGGGTTGCTCATTATAGATGAAGAGCAGAAGTTTGGTGTCTCGACGAAAGAGAAGTTGCGCCAGATGAAAACCAACGTCGATACGCTGACGATGAGTGCAACGCCTATCCCCAGAACGTTGCAATTCTCGCTGGTAGGAGCCCGCGACCTGAGCATCATCCAGACACCTCCCCCCAACCGCTATCCCATCCAGACGGAGATACACACCTTTGGTGCAGAAATTATTGCGGACGCTATTAATTTTGAGATGTCGCGCAACGGACAGGTGTATTTCGTCAATCCACGCATCAACGACCTGACACGTATCAAGGAAATGGTTCAGAAGTATGTGCCTGATGCCCGCATTGCCGTTGGTCACGGACAGATGAAGCCTGAGGAATTGGAAAAGATTATCTTCGACTTCCAGAACTACGATTACGATGTGCTGCTTTCAACGACGATAGTTGAGAACGGTATTGACATTCCCAACGCCAATACCATCATCATCAACGGAGCCCACCATTTCGGGCTTTCTGACCTGCACCAGATGCGAGGTCGTGTGGGCCGAGGCAACAGGAAGGCGTTCTGCTATCTGTTGGCTCCTCCTTTGGCTGCCTTGCCTGTGGAGAGCCGCCGACGACTGGAAGCGCTGGAGCAGTTCAGCGACCTGGGTTCGGGCATTCATATTGCCATGCAGGATTTGGACATCCGAGGCGCAGGTAATCTGCTGGGTGCAGAGCAAAGTGGTTTCATTGCTGATTTGGGCTACGAGACCTATGTGAAGATTCTGAACCAGGCTGTAGTGGAACTGCGGAATGAGGAGCAAAGTGCAAAGAGCAATGGGCAAGAAGATCGTTTGGGCTCTAACAAATCCCATGCTCCTCGTCCCCTATCCCTTGCCCCTTCAGACTTCGTGGCTGACTGTACCTTGGAGAGCGACTTGGAGATGTACTTCCCTGACCAATACGTGCCCAGTGATTCAGAGCGAATGTTGCTCTATCGTGAACTGGATGGTCTGCAGACTGACGAACAGCTGGCAGCATACGGCAAACGGCTGGTTGACCGTTTTGGTCCCACACCTCAGGTTGGAGAAGAACTGATGCGTGTCGTGCCTCTGCGCAGAATGGGCAAATCGTTGGGTTGTGAGAAGGTTGTGCTAAAACAAGGACGAATGACGTTGTTCTTCGTGTCCAATGCGGATAGTCCTTTCTATCGGAGTGAGGCTTTCGACCATATCCTGTCGTTTGTGGCCCAGAATCCCCGTCGCTGCAACTTCCGCGAGGTGAATGGCAAGCGCTCGATGGTCATTGCGGACATCCCCACAGTGGAGTCGGCAGTCAAGCTGCTTTCACAGATGGTTTGAATACTTTAATAAGATTTAAGAGCGCTTATTTGCGTATCTCAAAAAATATGCGTAATTTTGCCGCCCGTTAAGAGTAATATGATATGAAAAAACTGATTGCACTATTGGCAATAATTGGTTTGCTAGCTTGTGTCCAGCGTGTGCAAGCACAAGACGGAGAACCGATGGATACGACAGAGATGTGGAGTCCGGAAGACTCGTCAGCATTAGTGGCTGACTCCGCAATGGCTGCTTTGGACGCAGAATTGGCTGATCCTGATGCAGAGATGGCAGAAGAGGGTGGCGGACTGCACAAACAGTTGAAACGGAAGTTTATAGAAGGCTCGGCAGGCTTTATGTCGCTGGTGGCCCTGGCGTTGGTGCTGGGACTGGCTTTCTGTATTGAGCGCATCATCTATCTGACGCTGTCGGAGGTGGATACCAAGAAACTGATGCGTGATGTGGATGCGAAGTTGCAGCAGAACGACGTAGAAGGGGCAAAGGACCTTTGTCGCGACACACGTGGTCCTGTGGCTTCTATCTGCTATCAGGGCTTGTTGCACATCAAGGAACCCCTGGAGCAGATTGACCGTCAGTTGACGAATTTTGGCACCGTGCAGATTTCGAAGATGGAGAAAGGTTGCACGTGGATTCGCCTGTTTATTGCCGTTGCCCCCTCGCTGGGATTCCTGGGAACGGTGATTGGTATGGTGATGGCCTTCGACCGCATCCAGACGGCAGGTGACATCAGCCCGACGATTGTTGCTGCAGGTATGAAGGTGGCGCTGATTACCACCATCTTCGGTATTATTGTGGCTATCGTGCTGCAGTTCTTCTACAACTATATCCTCTCGAAGATTGAGCACCTGACCTCGCAAATGGAGGAGGGAGCCATTATCCTCATGGACTCAATAACTCAACTAAAGATGCGTAACAATGGCTGAAGCAGGTAGTTTTTTCTTGGCCGAAGTGATGCTTTGGCTGATGTATATCGTTATGGGTGTGGCCATTGTGGCTACTATTGTTTCTGCTGTGCGTTCGTATTGGTTGAACAATAGAAAGTAAGAGGGATTCGCAACGCCACACTCTGCTTGCAGAGAAGAAGTAAGAAGTAAATATGTTCCGTTGGAAACACAGGGAGGTTCCTGAACTCAACACCACGTCAACAGCTGACATTTCGTTTATGCTGTTGGTGTTTTTCCTGGTCACTTCGTCGATGGACAGTGACAAGGGACTAGGACGTTCGCTCTCGCCTGTGGAAGAACAACAGGAACAAGTGGACATCAATCGCAGCAATGTGTTGCAGATTCGCTTGGACGCGAACGACTTGCTGTATTGTGACAACAAGGCTGTGACGCTGGCCCAGCTGCAACAACAGGTGGAGTCGTTTGTGGCCTCGCGACAGACAGATCGGTATATCGTTGCTGTGCAGACAGACAGCAAGACCAGCTATAATGCGTATTTCGAGATGCAGAATGCTGTGGTTGCAGCCTACCGTTCTTTGCGCGACAAGATGGCTCGGAAACAGTATGGTTGTTCGTTTAACCAGTGTACTGATGCCCAACGGGAGGTTATTAAACAGCGCTATCCTCAACGCATTAGCGAGGGAATAGCGAATAATTGATAATTGTGAATTGTGAATTGAAAACAGATGAGTAGGTTTCGCCCAACAGACAAGCGTGAGGTCCCAGGACTGAATCTGGCAGCAATGCCCGACTTGATTTTCACGGTCCTGTTTTTCTTCATGATTGTCACTCACATGAGAGACGTGAAGCCTAAGGTGCAGTATCAGATTCCGCAAGGTACAGAAATTGAAAAGGCCCGCCAATCGGGAATGGTGTACCTCTTTATCGGCAAGCCTGTCAACCAGCTTGGCGAAGTGACCAGTAACGAGACTTGCATTCAGTTGAACAAACGTATTGTCGCCTTGTCTCAACTGGGAGATGCTGTGAAAAGGGAACGTGAAAAGATGTCAGAGGACGCACGCCAGCATATGGTCGTTTCCATTCGTGCAGACAGGGATACCGAGATGGGTCTTATCAATGATGTGAAGCAGGAATTGCGCAAGGTTGGGGCGCTGAACATCAACTACTCTGCAACGATGAAAGGTAATAAAACAAAAAGGTAACGAAAGCGTTACCTTTTTTATATCTTCCAAAAAACGTTACCCTTTTATATAATCCACAAAAGCATAATTAAAGGCGTGCTTCTCGTCCTTCTCGTGCACTTCTTTCTGGGCTACTTGCCAGTCGCTATAGTCAGGGAAGAAAGCGTCAGCATTCTCTGGCGTATCGTCAACCTCCGTCAGACACAGACGATCAGCAAAGGGCAATGCCTGTTCATAAACGCGCGCGCCACCTATGATATAGATGTCCTCGTCAGGCTTACAGCTCTTCAGGGCTTTCTCCAACGAAGGGTAGACGTCACAGCCTGGCAGTTCCTTCGTTGTGCGCGATAGTACGACGTTTCTACGATTGGGCAGAGCACCTTTCGGCAATGAGTCGTAAGTGTTTCGCCCCATCACTATTGTATGCCCCGTTGTCAGTGCCTTGAAGCGTTTCAGGTCGTTGGGCAACCAATAAATCAGTTTATTCTCGAAACCAATGGCGCGATTCTTCGCCACCGCAGCTATAATACTAATCATACGCTTACCTCCGCCTTGATATGTGGATGTGGGTCGTAACCAACGAGCTCGAAGTCCTCGTAGTGGAAGTCGAAGATGCTCTTGACGTCAGGGTTAATCTTCATCGTGGGCAGGGGACGAGGTTCGCGTGTCAACTGCAACTTAGCCTGTTCGATGTGGTTCAGATAGAGGTGCGTATCACCTGTCGTATGGATAAAATCGCCAGGTTTGAAGCCTGTCACCTGAGCCATCATCTGCAACAACAGCGCATACGAGGCAATGTTAAACGGTACGCCCAAGAACGTATCGGCCGAACGCTGGTAGAGTTGCAACGACAGGCGATCTCCTGCGACGTAGAACTGGAAGATGGTGTGACAAGGGGGCAATGCCATCTTGTTGACCTCAGCGACATTCCATGCGGAAACAATCATACGACGCGAATTGGGATTGGTCTTCAACTGGTCAACGACGTATTGAATCTGGTCAATCACCCCTCCGTTGTAGTCAGGCCACGAGCGCCATTGGTGACCATAGACGGGCCCCAGTTCGCCGTTTTCGTCAGCCCATTCGTTCCAGATGCGCACACCGTGCTCCTGCAGGTACTTCACATTTGTGTCGCCATTCAGGAACCAAAGCAGTTCGTAAATGATACTCTTCAGGTGCAGTTTCTTTGTTGTCAACAGGGGGAATCCGTCGTCAAGGTTATATCGGCTCTGGGTGCCAAAAATACTGATGGTACCTGTGCCTGTACGGTCGCCCTTCTCCGTTCCTTCTGTGAGGATGCGGTTAAGTATGTCTAAGTATTGTTTCATAATCGTTTAAGTATGGGTTCGTAATCGTTGGGTATATGTGTCGTTTTGATTTTCCATTCTTTGGGGTAGAGGTTGTTGGCGCGCGGGCCGATGTTTTTGGCAGGACCAAGAGGGAAGCCCTGGAAAGCGACGTTGACCAATCCGCGCGGTGTGTCCTCGGGTAGTACGAGTGCTTCGTGGCGCAGGTACGCCATTGCCTGCTGGTAGGTTAGCTCAACCTGGGGACCGTCTACGTGCAGGGCAATTGTTCCCAGCGTGGGAATGGATTGTTCCCTCCGTGGGAATCTTTTGTTCCCAGCATGGGAATTTTTAGTTTGCTCCTTGGGGATTGCCAGTCCGCTTCCTTTGTGTATGACGCAAACAAAGAGACCTTCACTACGCGAGACGCCAGGAATGAAACGATAGACAGGTTCGTGGAATCCTTCGAGCAGGGAACCAGTGATATTCCACTCTGGTTTTGTATTGATTTCCAGTACGTTAGCGTCTTCGAAGGTCTCTAACATCCAACGGATATTCTCCTCGTTTTCCTTTGTGTTAAAGGTACACGTACTATAAATAAAGAGGCCTCCGTCGTTCAGACAAGCCCACGCGTCCGTCATGATGTCCCGTTGCAGTTGCCAGCACTTTTCTACCTGTTGGGGGCTCCACTCATGGATGGTCGCTTCGTCCTTGCGGAACATCCCTTCACCAGAGCAGGGGACGTCGCAGAGAATGACGTCGAACTTCATCTTCGACTTACGATAAGCCTCAGGATAAACATTGGTGACGTAGTGGTTTGGATAGCCCCATTTGGTGACGTTTTCTAATAAAATGTTCGCGCGATTGCGGATGGGCTCGTTGGAATAGAGCACGCAGTCATCAGGCAATGCCGAGCGGAGTAGGGTAGACTTGCCACCAGGGGCAGCACAAAGGTCGAGAGATGTATGAGGTATTATGTCTGATGTAAGATGTTGCCTCAATACTTCGTCGAGGAACATCGACGCGGCTTCCTGCACGTAGTAACAACCTGCATGGAACAATGGGTCAAAGGTAAAATTGGGACGCTTCTTCAAATAGTAGGCATTCCTGCACCAAGGCACAGGCTCTGCATCAACCACCTGCCATCTGTCCGTTTTTATCTTCATCGGGTTCGGTCGGATGCTCACAGGAGGCTCTTCTTCAAACGATTTCAGGTATCGTCCGAAGCGCTCCTCGCCCATCAATTGGCGCGTGTATTCGGTGAATTCCGCAGGTAAATTTGCCATTTCGTTTGCAAAGATACAATTTTTTTCGTACCTTTGCAACTAAATATGGATTTATTACGTCTAACGGATAAAAAAGAAACAAAAACGACGAAGTTATGAAAAAGGTTTTATTATTATCAGTTGTGACTCTGGGGATGTTGACATCCTGTGCATGTAGCGGATTGAAGGTGCATTACTCCAAAACCGATCCGCACGGAATCCATGAGCGTGATTTGAAGGGCTTTGAGCGCATTGAACTGCTGGGTTCGTTAGACGTAAAGTACGCTCAAGCCGACTCGTTCTCTGTTCGCGTTGATGCTCCCGTAAAGGTTCTCAACGACGTAGAGACTTATGTGACCGGCAACAAGCTGGTGGTTAAAATGAAGGGTGAAGGTAATATCATCAACCTAGGCGTGTCTGATGCTGACGATGTTACGGTCTTTGTGACCTCTCCCGATTTTCTCGGCATTGAACTGAAGGGCTCTGGCGACTTCGAGAGTAACGGTCTCGTTGATACCGACAACCTCGATATCACGCTGAGCGGCTCAGGTGACATCAAGTTCGACGACATCATTTGCGACCGCGTCAATGTGTCGCTGGTGGGTTCTGGTGACGTAGATGTGAAACATGTGAAGACCCAGTGGGCTGGCGTGCAACTCGTTGGCTCTGGCGATGTCAAGATGAGGCTTGACGACAGCGGTGCTGTGGATGCCAACGTGATAGGCTCTGGCGACATTACGCTCTCTGGCAACGTCAAAGACTATAAGTATAATGTTCGCGGGTCTGGCGATATGAATACTTCAGGCCTAACTATTGGAAAGTAAAACGATAAATACCAAAACAACAAAGAATATGAAAAAGGTTCTAATAACATTGGCCATGCTGCTGACGCTCGGAATGGGCGCACAGGCAGCAGCTCAGAAGCACCGTCACACACCACAGAGCGAACTGGTGGACTCGACGAGCAAGGATGCTGTAGAGGTTTATTCCGATACGACGAGTATGGATACGGCAACAGCTACATCATCAGTCACGAAGCATAAGGGGACAGTTACCGTCACTTATCCGACCTCTCCCTGGAGTAGCAATTCGACGACCTATGAGGTTGACGACGAAGACTTTGGAAGCATGATGCACCACGTGTTCAGTAATATGGATGCTAAAGACGTAACAGGTATGTTCTTCGTGCTGGGTGTCCTGCTCATTCTTTTCGTACTGGCTCCGTTAGTGATTATCATTGCGCTGTTCTACTTCATCAACAAGAACCGCAAGCAGAAGATGAAGCTCGCACAGATGGCTATGCAACAGGGTCAACCCATTCCCGACCAGTTGTTGGAAGACAAGCCGATAGACAGTGACAATGAATATCAGAAGGGAATGCGTCAGTGTTTCGTAGGTGTGGGCTTGATGATATTCCTGGGCTATGCAGCCGGACAGGTCGGCTTCGGCATCGGCGCACTGGTGTTCTGCATCGGACTGGGCAAGGTGTTCGCCTCGCGCACGGCTCGCAGAAACAACGACAGAGATTTATACAAAAACGATAACAACAACATTTAAACAATAAAGATTATGACTAAGAAACTACAACGCAGCAACGACCGCGTATTGGGCGGCGTCTGCGCAGGATTTGCAGAGTATATGGATTTCGACCCAGTTGCAGTACGTTTGGGTTACGCCGCTTTGACGCTGTTCACAGCTTTCGCAGGCATTCCCTTCTACATCGTAGCGTGGATCATCATTCCTGAGAAAAATGCTTTGACACGACAGTAAATGGCTTCCCTTACTGACATCTCCCTCGTTGCGCAGGTGGCTATATCGGGCAATCGACGGGCTTTCGACGAGCTCGTGCGCCGGTATCAGTCACCCGTTCGCAGGTTTTTCCTGCATCAAACGTTGGGCGATAGTCAGTTGAGCGAAGATCTGGCTCAGGACACGTTTCTCAAAGCCTATACGAATATTGCCTCTTTCCGTGGGCTGGCCTCCTTCCAAACGTGGATTATGCGCATTGCCTACAACGTGTTTTACGATTATACGCGCAAACGGCAGTTAGCGGTTAGCGATTGGCAATTAGCAGAAAGCCAACAGCCAACAGCCAATAGCCAACAGCCATTAAAAATGGACCTCTACGCTGCTTTGGCGCTATTGAAACCAGACGAACGCACATGTATCACCCTGCAACTCATTGACGGATATGACATTGCAGGTGTTGCCAAGATTACAGGCCTCAAAGAAGGCACGGTGAAGTCACACCTGTCCAGAGGCAAAGAGAAATTAGTTAACTATTTAAGAAAGAATGGATATGATGGAAGATAACGAACGCTTGCTACAGCAGTTTTTCAGCGACGCTGCCCGTCAGCAGATAGACGACAACGGATTCACGGAGCGCGTGATGCAACGCATTGAGGCCGAACGTAAACTTCAGACCTCAAACGTCAGACTTCAGACGTTTAACCGTCTGTGGAGCGTCTTCTGCATCACTACTTTCGTGGTGTTGTTCATTGTGTTCCGCGGATGGGAATTGCTGGCTGTACACTTCGAAGTGATGTTGCGTACATTGGCTACACAATCGTTCAGCATCAATCTGATGATGATATTCTCTGTCGTTTTCGGATTATTGCTGGTGGGTGCGGGGGAGGTTATTTCTTCGGAAAGAGCCCGTAGGTAGTTCTCAGCACCTTAAACTCCGTACGACGGTTCAGCTGGTTGCATTCCTCTTGCTGTTCCTCGTTCTCCAGCGTCTTGATGAATTCTTCCGTCAAGACGTCGTTTTCTTTTAGGAAAGGATACTTCTCTGCCACCTTCCTGCGAATCTTCTTGGGGTTCTCCTTGCCGTAACCCACTGGTGTCAGACGGTCTGCCGCAATGCCGTGCTCTATCAGATAGTTCACCACCGACTCCGCACGGCGCTGGCTCAGGCGTTTGTTATACTCTGCCGAACCCTTGTAGTCGGTATGTGCCGAGAGTTCAATGGTGATATTGGGATTCTCGTTCAGCAATTTGACCAAATCGTCCAGTGCTGCTGCCGATTCCGGGCGCAGCGTGGCCTTGTCGAAATCGTAGAAGATGTTGTCAATCAGCACGGGTGCCATAATGTTAGCCAACGGGAACTGCAAGACGTAGTCCTCCGATTCCGTCACAGGCTCTACGCGCAACTGTTCCTGGTGATTCAGGAAACCCTTACACGTTCCTAAGAACACGTAATCCACGCCCGGCTTGATCTGTTGGGTAAACGAACCGTCGCCCTTGACGCTCAGTTTGAGGTTTGTGCCGTCGTTGCCCACCATATATACTTGACCTGCAGGCAGCTCGTAGCCGTCCTGTTCGTATACCCAGCCCGTCACCGTCTGAATGATTTCGGGGTTGTAGAACGAGTAGATGTGGTCCCAGCCTTTGCCGTCGCCGCGATTCGACGAGAAAAATCCTTGATTGTTCAGTCCTTCGAAGGTCATTCCGAAGTCGTCGCCTTGCGAGTTCAGCGGATAGCCAGGATGCTCCAGCTCGTAGAGTTGTGAGGTTTCCGAAATATTGTCGTGATTCTCAGTAGGTTTGGCAATATAGATGTCCAGTCCACCCAAGCCCTCGTGGCCGTCCGACGAGAAGTAGAGGTCGCCATTGGGTCGGAACGTCGGGAACATCTCGTCGCCAGGCGTGTTGATGGGGGCACCCAGATTCTCGACACCGCCCAAACCGCTGGTGGTCAGGCGCACACGCCAAATGTCGTAACCGCCCTGCCCGCCAGGCATATTGCTGGTGAAGTAGAGCCACTCTCCGTCAGGCGAAACGGCAGGGTGGGCGTAGGCCGACAATGTGTCGTTGGTCAGTTTCAGTTCCGTAGGTTTGCTCCAGGATGCATCACTGCGGCTCGATGTGGCAATGATGGCATAGCGCGGGTAGTCGGGGTCGGTCTTACACTGGGTCAGATACATCGTCCGACCGTCAGGCGTAAACGAGCAGGCACCCTCGTCGAACTCCGAATTCAGTTCGCTGTCGATGACTTCCGGTCGTTGCCACTTGCCTTTATCGTCTTTTTGCGACATAAAGATATCGCCGTTCTTGGTTCCTGTGATACCGCTCAAATCGTCGCCTTTGGCCTGATTACGTGTGGAGGTGAAGAACAGCTGGTTGTTCTCTTCGCCAGCCAACATGGGAGAATACTCGGCCCGTCGCGAATTGAAAAAATTCTCGCGCTTGACGGTATAGGCCGAGCCCTCCTGCTTCCACGCTGGAGCCAGCTTTGCTGAGCGCAGTCCCGTGCGAGCCAGCAGTTCATAATTCTCTGAATCCGTGAATTTATAATTCCCTGCCGAGTCCAAGAATGTTTGGAATGCCTTGGCGGCTTCCTTGTAACTGCCGTTTTTCATCAGTTGCTGACCCAGATACAGGTGCATCAGCGAGTCCTCCTGCTTATAGCGGATGGCATTGTTGTAAGCAGCAATAGCCTTCTGCGTATAGTTGATGCGCCGATAGCATTCGGCCATCTTCAATGCCCGCTGTCCACGCTGGGCGCGCTGCTTGGGCGGTGTCTGCGAATAGGCCTTCTTGTATTGGTTGGCAGCATCAAAATATTCGCCCAGGGCGTAGAACTTATCACCCTTCTTCACGGCCTGATCAGCACTCGTGCAACCAGTCATGAGTGCTAACAAGCAACAGCCAACAGCCAACAGCCAATAATTCTTCATACTGACTATATAACGCAGTTTCACCCCTTTTTATTGCCTTTCTTCTTTTTTTCTTCCTCTGCGGGCATCACGGTGATGCGCCGGTTAGTGGGGTCGCTCATCACGTCGTGAACGATGTCGGTTACCTGTTGCTTCAGTTCGTCGATAAACTGCTTCGGGTCGTATTTCTTCGCCTCAATATCGCGCAATTTCTTTTCCCAGATACCCGTCAGCTCGCAGCTCTTCAACAGGTCTTCGCGAATCAGGTCGATGAGTTCGATACCTGTCGGCGTGGCCACCAGACGCTTGCGTTCACGGCGGATGTAATGGCGTTTGAACAGCGTCTCGATGATTCCCGCACGACTCGACGGCCGTCCGATGCCGTTTTCCTTCATGGCGGCACGCAGGGTCTCGTCTTCCACGAACTTACCTGCCGTTTCCATGGCGCGCAATAGGGTAGCCTCCGTATAATAAGGTGGTGGTGTGGTCCATTTCTCCGTCAGCGTGGGCTGGTGGTCACCGCTCTCGCCTTTGACGAAGGTGGGCAGCGTGCGCTCCTCGTCAGCTTCTTTTTTCTCCGGATTATCTGAATTGTCCGTCTGTTCTGTATTTTCCGCGGGTTCCGGGGTTTTGTCCCTCACCACGCGCCAGCCTGGGTCAAGGATCTCCTTACCGGTTACTTTGAACTCAACGGCATCGGGGGAACCGATGCCCACTTCGCCCAGCACCGTCGTTGTGGAAAACTTGCAATCCGGCAGAAACACTCCGATAAACCGCCTTGCCACGAGGTCGAACACCTTCTGCTCGGCATCGCTCAGGTTCTGCGGAATCACCCCCGTAGGAATGATGGCGTGGTGATCGGTGACCTTCGACGAGTCGAACACGCGCTTCGACTTCTTTAGAGCCTTGCCGCCAATGGGCTTGATGAGCTCGGCATACGGCGCAACGCCCTGAAACTTCGTCTGATACAGGCCGTTCATTGTCTGTGGACATTTCGGATAGATGTCGTCCGACAGGTATTGCGTATCCACACGCGGATAGGTCGTATATTTCTTCTCATAGAGTGCCTGGATGAGGTTCAGCGTCATCTCTGCCGAGTAGCCGAACTTCCTGTTGCAGTCCACCTGCAACGACGTCAGGTCGTACAACTGCGGCGGCTGTTCCTTGCCCTCTTTCTTCTCCACCTTCGTCACCGTAAACGGCTTGCTCTCGATGGTGGCAAAGGCCTTTTCGCCTTCCTCCTTCGACGTAAACTTACCCGACGTAGCCGTAAATGTCGTGTCGCGATAGACCGTTGCCAATACCCAATACGGCTCAGGCTTGAACGTGTCAATCTCTTTCTGGCGATTCACGATGAGCGCGAGGGTAGGGGTCTGCACGCGACCTATCGAGAGCACCTGGCGGTTCTGGCCGTACCTCAACGTATACAGTCGCGTGGCGTTCATGCCCAGCAACCAGTCGCCGATGGCTCTCGACAGTCCGGCCAGATACAACGGCTGGTAGTCGGCTTGGTCTTTCAGATTGGAAAAACCCTCGCGGATGGCTTCGTCCGTCATCGACGATATCCACAGTCTGCTTACAGGACACTTCGCCCCAGCTTTCTGCATCACCCACCGCTGGATGAGTTCACCCTCCTGTCCCGCGTCACCGCAGTTCACGATGCGCTCGGCCTTCTGCATCAGTCCCTCGATAATCGCGAACTGCTTCTTGATGCCGTTGTCGTCAATCAACTTGATGCCGAAACGCTCGGGAATCATCGGCAGCGACGTCAGGCTCCACGCCTTCCACATCGGCGTATAGTCGTGCGGCTCCTTCAGCGTACACAGGTGGCCGAACGTCCATGTCACCTGAAAACCGTTACCTTCCATATACCCGTCGTGGCTCGTCGTCGCACCGATAATCCGTGCAATATCCCTCGCCACACTGGGTTTCTCAGCGATACATACTATCATCGTTCTTTGCGATTACTCTCCGAAGATTTCCTGCAGACGACTTTGCAGGGCTTTGCCGCGAAGGGCGCGATCGATAATCTTTCCCTGCGGGTCGATAAGAATATTGTCGGGGATGCCGTCAATCTTATAAATGGATGCAGCGGCACATTGCCATCCCTTCAGGTCGGAAATCTGCAGCCAGGGCAACTTCAGCTGTTCGACACCTTTCACCCAAGCCTCTTTCTTGTTGTCGAACGAGACACCAACCACCTCGAAACCCTTGGCGTGATATTTGTTGTAGGCATCCAACACGTTAGGCATCTCCGCACGGCAGGGACCACACCACGAAGCCCAGAAATCTACGAGCACCCACTTGCCGGTACCTGTCAACTCGCTGAGTTTGTGCATCTTCCCATCGGTGTCGGCCATTTCCAAATCCGTGAACTGCTGCCCGATGAAAGCCGTCTTTTCGGCAGGAGCCAGCCTGAAGGCCACGATGTCTCTTGTATGCTTCAGCGCAGGATGGTTGGCAAAGACCACCTTCTCCGCTACCAGCTTGTCGTAAGCCCTCAGTCCGTTGTCGTAGAAATACATTTCGGCAAAGGCCACAGGAATCAGGGTGTTACGCTCGTCCACAAATAACTTATTGATGGAGGCCGTATATTCGCTGAGGAGCTTATCCATCTCTTTATTCAGTTCCTCGGCATGCTCCTTTATCTCAGTCTCCGACATTCCTGCGAGCCTTGCCCTAAAATCTTTCAACGGCTGGTTCATCTGCAGGTCGTAGGCATTCAACTTCTCGTTCAGCGCAGACCCCTTCACCGTGCTGTCGTTCATATTGATGGTGATAGGTGTGCCGTCGTTGAAGAAAGACGTCTCCCAGTCTGCATTTTTCATTCTCACCGACAGTAGGGCGTCCTTGTCCACAGCCCCTGCGAACGCAAACTTACCGTTGGCCACCACCGTGCTGTCGAGAAACTGACTGTTGTTCTGGTTTGTCAGATACACCATTCTACCATTATCGTTACTGATTCCGCTGACGGAATACTTCGTCTGTTGTGCCATTGCCGGCATCACCGCAGCCACCATTGCTGCTATCAATAATACTTTCTTCATAATCATATCTATTCAATTTCGGCCACAAAGATAGTGATTATTTCTTAATTACGCTTCATTTACAACGAAAAACTTTCCAAATCCTCTGCCGTTTCGAAATCTTTGTCCAAATGTTAAATTTATCGAAAATCAATAAAGTTTTATCGAATTTGTTTGGCGGAATGAAAAATAGTTCCTACTTTTGCACATCGAAATTCGATAAATATGTAAACGAAATCAATAAATAACATCAATAAAACAATAAAAATTATGGGTACAATTAATTTGTTTCGCAATGCTGTAAAGAATCAATTCACCACGGTTTTCTTTTTGGTTATAGCAGTTGCAATGGCAGTTGTCATTTATGGCGATATTCAGGACATCCGCTCTGCCACGACAGGCTACGACTATTGCGATGCTCTCTGCTATTTGTTCGAGAACATCTGTGTCTGCTATTTCATGGCCATCTTCTTCATCATGTATTACCTTACTTATATTAATAAGCAGTATTCCAAGTGGAGCATCTGGCTGTTTTATGCGTTGGGAGTGTCGGTATTCGTAAAATTTTTCATAGCAGGCTTGATGTTTCGCTATGTTTACCATCATGTTGAAAGCCAGTACATGGACCACCTGCCCTCGATGGCTAAGAGAGTATTCTCAGGAGCCGTCTACTGGATTACCATCGTCTTCTTCCTCGTGCCCAAGTTCATCAAGGACACCATGAAACTGAAGGAAGAACAAGAATTAACGATATAATGCCTATGGGAAAGATTATTGTAAATCTCGATGTTGAGATGGCTAAGCGCAAAATGTCGCTGAGCGAACTGGCTGATCGCGTAGGTCTGACGCTGGCCAATCTTTCAATTCTGAAGACGGGTAAGGCCAAGGCCGTGCGTTTCACGACCCTTGAAGCTATCTGCCGCGAATTAGGTTGCCAACCCGGCGACATCCTCGAATACAGAGACGAATAAATAAAAAAGAATAATTATGAAAATAAGAGAATGTCCATATTGTCACGGGATTATTTCTTTAAAGAGATGTCTTAAATACATTTACCGAGGCACCAACTATACAACCGTCTGCAACCATTGCAATAGAAGCGTCAAGTTGGCAAAAGAGCCGATACCTTTCAAGTATTGTGTATTTGCAGGTTTCCTGAGCATATACCTGCCGATGAATTTGTTCTTGTATGTCTACAAGATGTCCTTTGTTGACTCCCTGATTTATACTCTGCCATTCTTTGTGGCATGTATTTTAGTGGTAGCAATTCTTACTTTTAGTAAGATTCGCTTTAGTGGAGATATGTAGTGTACATAAAGTACAGACGGGACAGAGATTCGAGAGGCCGATGCTGGCGATTCAGCGGTGGCCTCCCGAAGTTTTGTTTGTCAGGGGGAATCAAGAAACTTTCACAATCATTCATTTCTCTTTCTTACAATGCATTATTGCGTGCCCTTTTTTCGTCAACGGAATCAAATGTGTGTGAGAATTATGATATTCTTGGAAATCCTTTATCAAATCCTCGTCTGTGAACTCCGTTATGGCATTGTTGCCTACTGTTACATTCACTTTCTTGTAGAGCAAATCCACGCCGCCTTTGTTTTCTATCCAGTTTGCTAACAATTCTCGGAACGAAAGGTCTTCGTGATGAATGTCTATGTTATCCCATGTTAAGATTTCACCCGTTATCGTACATGTTGCCCCAATTGCTTTTCTCTTTGCATCATTCTTGATTCCACTGATAGCTTCTCGGCAACATTTCTTCACGTCACGTTCCTTATTAATGCCTCCGCCTTTTTGAAAAAAGCTGTACCCAAGGTGATTGTCTGTAACGTGGCACTCATCCAATTCAAAATAGAAGCATTGGTTATTCCATTGGTCTGGAGCCTTATCAACATAGAAGTATGCGACATCCAAACCATGGGTTTTCTCCATCCAATCTGGGTGATAGATGGAATATGCCTTATGTAAAAAAACAAATTCGGGCTTATCGGGAACTATCTTGACTGCTTTGCTCTCGTTCTTTGTTTGCTCCCAATAGTAGTCCTTGATGATTTTGCATACATCCTTTACTTTAGTGGGCTTAGCATAGTCAATCTCTTCCCATATAATTTCTCGGAACTTCATTTCCGCAACACTTTCGAAGAGAGAATACTGGATGGGCATTTCCTACGTTTTCTTATTTTACGAATAGTTTCTTGACTTTACCATCAGATGATTTTACAATGTTCACGCCTTTCTTTGCTCCATTTAATTTGCTGCCATTAATATTGTAGTAAGTGATGCTCTTATCTGTAGTGAGCGGAATGGAAATTCCACTTGGGTCGCCAGGACAAGCTGGTCGGATATTGCAGCCATAACATCTATACATAAAGGTATCGGTTAATTTGTCGTCGAATCGCACATAAATAACCCTTGCATCCTGTGGGTGACTGTCAACGCTATAGAGTTCGGACAACCAATAATAGCCTATTTGTCCGAAGTCAAAAACTTCTTTATCATACATGCCGCCATTGAAAGCAAACTTTACCACATTTCCATTTGGGCCTTTTACGTTGAGCATATAATACTCGTCAGTCCAAACCGTGCAATTCTCTATAAGCTCTGCAGCTTCAAGCATAGTCGGCATGCGCCATTCCCCTCCCCAAATCACTTGTGCGGCATCGTCTCTTGGCTGTAGTTTGCTCCTATTGTCAACGACACCATAGTTCGGATTGCCGTTGTATTTCGTCAGGTAGTCATAATCGCCCCACTTGTAATTCTCGAAATTATACATGATGCTCGGCTCAACTTCGCCCCATGCAAAGTAATCGCCGATTTCGTTTTCATTAGCAGCGCCGATGTTACAAGTAGCCCAAAGAAGACCGGATGGAAGTCCTAAATCCACATACTCATGACCGTCTTTTATGTTTTGAGCATGTATGCTCCATGCTGTGCCAATCATGGCAAGCAAAAATCCGAGAAATCTAATGTTAATACTCATATCTATAATGCGTTTGTCGTTTCTAAACTTTGAATGAGGACATAAATGAAGCGTGAACTTCTTTATCTCATTCGAAGGCTGTAGGAGATGCCCTGTTGTAAAGATAATTCCGCCCACGCCTATCGCGTGAGCATCCATTATCTATTCTTTACTAACAGTTCATTCTCAAACTCCTACATTCTCGAATGTCGAATAAATAGCGAACGCTACTTTTTAACCCACGATGTAATGTGTCTCATTAGATACACGCTGCAAATTTACACAAAAAACTTCAAATTCGATGCCCGAAAATGCAAAAATCGCATAAAATGTGATGGAAATAGTCATTTTTTCGGCCAGTTGTGCTCAGATTGAAAGAAAAATTGCTGAACTTTGCGTTCAGAATTTCATCTTCGACGGAAAGAGAGCCTGAAGTTTTCAAGAAGACAGAAAACTAGCACATTCCCAAGTTAAAAGCAACAAGCTAAAGTAACGCAGTCCTTTACCTTAGGTAACATGCCACGTTACTTTAGTTAACGGCGGCCGTTACCTAAGGCACTATATAATGCCAGTTTTTGCCTAATCACCTTACGGGCTGAACGGCGCTCTGCTCCCTGCTGTCGGCTTGACACCTCCCTGTTGTCGGTCGGACAGCAGGGAGCAGAGTGGCGGTTAGCAGGGAAGGTGTTGGCGATTAGCCGGAAGAGAGTCGGGACCAATACTTTCGGAGTAATTGAAATTACTTTTGGAGTAATCAAAATTTCGTTCGCCGTATTGAATAATTGAGAAATAATGTGTAACTTTCACCTTTGGTGAAGATAGGCTGCATCTCAGAAAAACTCAAATAAATTTGGTTTTTCGTTCGATTTGCACTACCTTTGTAGCGGCTAACAACAACTATACATTATGAACAATAACAAATACCCGCATTTGACAAGCCCGATTCAATTGGGCAAGGTGACATTCCGTAACCGTATCTTCTCGGCACCTATGGGTGCAACCGACATTACTGCAGACTGCTGTCCC
>Ga0310697_10001707_pt1 | contig 24817 bp, 18 predicted proteins | sample 172DNAGHGlowgp2_FD_203883 | JGI IMG/M metagenome (GOLD analysis project Ga0310697, IMG submission 203883) | Sheep rumen microbial communities from Palmerston North, Manawatu-Wanganui, New Zealand - 1728 DNA GHGlow gp2 (v2) (version 2) | ecosystem: Host-associated > Mammals > Digestive system >...
ACTCCTTTCGTTTTTTTCCCGCGTCAAAGCCTTTTTGCTCGACGGCACCGGTCGTTTTTACGCTTTGAGAGTCAATTAATGCTTGGGTCGGTTCTTCGCTTAAGCCTGCTCTTTGGCGCGTCAGCTTTACGAGGTGTTCGAGGATTTTGTCCCAAAGTCCGTTAAGGCGTGCACGTCGATAAAAGCTGTGCACGGTAAAGACTGGTGGGAAATCGTGCGGTAAATTACGCCACTGACACCCCGTTTTCACCAGATACAACACCGCATTTACCAATTCGCGCTTTTCCCATTTGCGTTTTCGCATGTTGACGAACAAGGGCGCAATCACTTCCCATTGCTCATCCGTTAAATCTGTTTCGTATTTTTTTCTCATAATATACTTATTATATCACTTTTTACCCTTTATGAACACCTGTTCTGAGAATTTCGTTTTACTTGCTGCTTGTGTTATTCACTTTTAATTTACCAACAACCCCTAGCATATAAAAAGCATCAGTATAACCTTCACAATCTGTTTTTTTATAGACAAGAGCACCAATAGCATTTTCATGTGTAATTTCTGCCTTGTTATCCGGATAATCTGCGATTCTACATATTTCATCATGAATATACTTAGCCTTTGCTAATTCAGATGAACGTTTATTTACTTCAGAGACGATTTCGACTGCCGTATAGTAAAGTTGTAGCTCTTCAGGAGTAAGTTTACTTGTATCACCGATTTTATAAGCATTTGCTACGTGTGTACCCGGATATTCTATTATTTTAAAAGCAAGTTGCATACATTTATCTTTGATAGCACCATAAAGTAGATTATCTTTTGGCAAATCATGACAAGGTATAATACTTACAAATTCATCTTTAGAAATATAGCCGTTTTGCCATACGCTTGGAAGAATCGAAGTGTTTGTAGTATAAAAGTGGAAAGTATCGTATCCTTTACGGCGTCCATTTTCGATATAAGTTGCGAGTTCGGCTTTTGAATTGATTCTCGGAACAGAATTCCAGTCAACGGCGGCGGCAATTTGCGCACTCAAAATAAACACGGCGAGTATCACGGCGATAAAAAACTTTTTCACGTCGAACACCTCCTAAAAATTTTCGTCATCATAGCAAAAAATTAATCCCCTGTCGATAATTTGACGGGGGATTTTATATTTATTTAAGATATTCGCTCAAACTGCCGCAAATCCGTCCTCCAAGTCGGCAATTATGTCGTCAATGTGCTCCGTGCCTATCGAAAGGCGAATCGTCGCGGGCGTAATGCCGCTTGCAAGCAATTCAGCTTCCGTCATTTGCGAATGGGTCGTCGACGCGGGGTGAATCACCAACGATTTAACGTCGGCGACGTTCGCGAGCAACGAGAAAATTTTCAGCGCGTCGATAAATTTCTGCGCGGCAGCTGCTCCGCCCTTAATCTCGAACGTGAAAATCGAAATGCCGCCGTCGGGGAAATATTTTTCGTAAAGCGCGTGATCAGGGTGTTCGGCAAGCGCGGGGTGATTGACTTTCGCAACCTTCGGGTGCTTGGCGAGGAATTCGACAACTTTCAGCGCGTTTTCGACGTGACGCTCAACCCTAAGCGATAAAGTCTCGACGCCCTGCAGAATCATGAACGCGTTCAGCGGAGAAATCGCCGCGCCCATGTCGCGCAAGAGAATCGCCCTAATGTAAGTGACGAACGCCGCCGCGCCGAGTGCCTTGTAAAAGCTGACGCCGTGATAGCTTGGATTCGGTTCGACGAGTTGCGGGAACTTGCCCGATTTTTCCCAATCGAACTTGCCCGACTCGACGATAATGCCGCCCAAAGTCGTTCCGTGTCCGCCGAGGAATTTTGTCGCGCTGTGAATCACGATGTCCGCGCCGTACTCGAACGGACGAATCAAATACGGCGTGGCAAAGGTGTTGTCGATAACCAGCGGGATTTTGTGACGATGAGCGATTTCGGCGACGGCTTGAATGTCAATCAGCGTGGCGTTGGGATTGCCGACGGATTCGATAAAAATCAAGCGCGTATTTTCCTTGACGGCCGCCTCGAACACGTCGACGCCCTTGGTCGGGTCAACGAAAGTCGTTTCGATACCAAAATCGGGCAAAGTGTGTTCAAGCAGATTGAACGTGCCGCCGTAGATTGTCGTAGCCGCAACGACGTGGTGCCCTTGCTGAGCCAAAGCCTGGACGACGTAAGTGACGGCAGCCGCGCCGCTCGCCACAGCCAAAGCCGCCGCGCCGCCCTCCAATGCCGCAACGCGCCTTTCAAGCACGTCCTGCGTCGGGTTGGTCAAGCGTCCGTAAATGTTGCCCGCGTCCTTGAGCGCAAAACGATCCGCCGCGTGTTGAAAGTCGTGGAAGACGTATGAAGTCGTCTGATAAATCGGAACTGCGCGGGCGTCGGTGACGGGGTCGGCTTGTTCTTGCCCCACGTGCAGTTGAAGGGTCTCGAATTTGTATTTGCGTTCAGCCATGATGATACCTCCAAAAATTTATTGAACGTCGACTTCGGTCGTGATTTCGCCGTTTGAAACGGTAAACAGCACCAAAGACGACAATGCGCTGTCGCCGGTCGGCGTCACGAACTCAAAACCGTAAGCGTAACTGCCGTCGCCGATATTTTCGTCCTTAATCTGCGGATTTTCGCCGATCGTGAACGTATCGACCTCAACTTGCGTAAAATCGCTGTCGTCGCCCGAAATACTCATGCCGTAATGGAGCGTGGTAATTTCGTCGCCCGCGCGGAGCTGAATTAATTCGCGACTGCTCATGCCGTTGCTTTCAAGACCGTGGCGCGCGCCGAGGATGTAATATTTTTCGTCTTTGTAGACGTAAGCGACCTGCAAATTGCATTCTACGCCGTTGAGTTTAATCGGAATCGAATACAGGTTGTAGCCGTCGTTTTCCTCGACAATCTCGACGTAAACGGGGTGCCCGTCAAGCATAGGCCACACGGCGCGGAAATTGTCGGTGAAGATGCCCGCGTCCCAATCGGCGTTGATGTCGGCGTCGCTGCCCAGGTAAAGAATAACGTCGCCTTCAACGTCAATGTAGGCAAGCTGACAGTGCACGCTCGACAACAGCTCCATTTGCTCCGTCGTGAGCTGCACGAAAGCGTTGTTGTTCGCGTCAAGCTGAACGGGCAAATCTTCCAGCTGCGAAATGTCAAACAGCTGTTGCGGCTCGGCAGGCGGTTCGGGCGCGGGCGAAACCAACGTATCTCCTTCAAGCAAAGGAACAACGTCGGCGGGGATTTGTCCGTAAATCAGATAGTAGTACAGCAGTTTATGCGAAGCGGGCGCGGATTCAAGGTTGATGTATTTGGCGAGACTGCCCTCGTCGCCGCTGTAGGAGTAAAAACCCGACAAGCCGCCGCCGCGATTGCGATAACCGCCGCTGATTTTGTAAACAACAGCGTCGTCGACAGCCTTAATTAAGCCGTCGGCAGTATTCGGGACGATTTCTTTGTTGGTTTTAGCCAAATCAACGATGTCAACCATATTTGTATAGCCGGTGCGCCGAGTATTGCCGCCGTAGTTTTCAGCCTGCGCGGCACCGCGACCGAAATGCGAAAAAAATTGACGCGGATTCTTATGAGCAGCCCTCAAAGCCTCAAGACCGAACGCTTCATACGAATGACGGAGCATAGGGAGCTTTTTCAAGTCGATAACGGACAAAGTAGCCGTATCTTGAACGTTGTAGCGTCTGCAGGCGTCAAGATATGTATCGCAAATCGTTTGACCGAGTTTTGCGCCGCCCATAGCGGGATTTTCGACGAGTTTGCCGACCCAACCCGTGTAATTCCAGCCGATACCGGGCTCAACCTCTTCGGATGCCGTGACGTAGCGCGAAATGCCGTCAAGGGCGTTTACAGTGTCGTAAGTTGCCATAAGACACGCGTCAAATCCGATGAGTTCAAACGGCGGATTGTCGATTGAAGCCGTATAAACGGACGTAAAAGCCTTGCGCAGGTCGTTCAGGCTCAAAAAATTGCCTGTGCGTTCGTCGTAGCAGACGCCGACAGCCGAACCGCCGCCGTGATCCCAAAAAATAAAAATTCTGTGGTCGGCTTTATAATTTTCCTCGCCGTAGCGCACAAAATCCGCCAGCGTGTCGACATTGCCCATATCTGCGTCGGGAAGCGTCGCAAGTCGTTGCAAGCCGCTCGAATCGTAAAGATAACGCTCAACGGCATTGCTCGGCACAACATTGTTATGCCATTGCTCCGCGCCGCCCGTTTGAATCAAAACTTTGACATTTGCGGGCAATTTTACGTTCAAAAGCTCTTGAAAGTCCGCCGAAGCCGCTCCGCTGCGCGATTCCAAGTCCGTGCCGCACAAATACCATTGAATCAGCCAAGTGTCGTCGGCTTTGTAGGTGTCCTCGAAGGTTGCAGACTTGACAGAGGGTTTAGCGGGAGCCGCGCCCTGTTCAATCGGCATTTCGGTACAGCCCGTCGCCGCCAAGCTCGCCGCGATAAAAATTGCCAACAAAAAAAATCGTTGTACAGCCTGTCGAAACCGTTTCATGCCTCACGCCTCCTTGATAAGTTAAATTTTATTGTCCGGAAAGCCAATCGATTAAAGCTTTGCCGTCTTCGGGCTCCCAATGCGCGGTGTCGTCGTCGCCCGAAACTTTTTGGCAGGTTACATCGAAAGTTTTTTCGGATTGAAGCGCAACGCCGTTGATATATTTGGTCAACGCGCTCACCGCCAGCTTTTGAACGTCCGGACTGCTTGTAAGCTGGTCTTCAGTCGCTCCGTCGGCTTTGAGTTTGCCGATCATGCCTACAAGCGCGATGATTTCGCTGTTATCGGCGGCGGAAGTCTTTGCCGTGGCTGCCAGGTCAACCGGCGTCGTCGTCAGCTCGACAACGGGTTTGTCGCCGTTGTTTTTGAGCGTCGTTTTGAACGTGACGTTGCCCTTTAGCTTGTCGAAATATGTTTGCGCGAGTATCTGCGCGGTTTCGTCGCTTAAAGGCGCGATTTTCTTCATTGATTTGATAAAACTGTTTATCACCGCTTGCCGAAGGGTGTTTTTGTAGTCTTCGGAGAGCCCCGACGCCGCCAAATTTTCGCTTTCGCCGGTCATGATGATTTCGGCGCAGGCAAGGACGGCTTTTTCGGGCGTTCCGATGATTTTTTCTTCGCCGCAACCCGCAACAAGCAACGCCGTCACCAACGCCGCGCAGATAAAAATTTTCCTGAGCATAAAAATTTTTCCCCCTTCCGTGTCGCAGGCATTATACCAGAAAAAATTTCGTGTCGCCAAAAATTTTTAAGCGCGGTCTAAAATTTTTGCGATATAAACTTTGATAAATGCGATTGTGTGTTATAATCGACAAAATTTTTGACTGCAAAGGAGCCGTGAATATGAAAATCCTCAAGAAACTTTTAATAACCGCGACTTTGTCGGTGATGATGTTGCTTGGCGGCGAGGTTCAGGCGGCTGATTACTACAGCGCGATTTATCAAACGGTCAACCGTTACAACGGCAACGAGGTCGAGTGCGATTGGATAACGCGCGCGATTCTTTACGCGTCGAGCGAATATCAAGTCGATCCGATTTTGATAACGGCGATAATGGAGGCGGAAAGCAACTTCAACTTCCACGCGATGAGCCCCGTGGGCGCGGTCGGGCTTATGCAACTCATGCCGTCGACGGCGGCGTCTTTGGGCGTCAATCCTCACAACCCGCTTGAAAACATTGTCGGCGGCACCATTTACATAAAAAATCAGCTCGGACGTTTCAAAGACTGGGGCGCGTACAGCGTGACTGACGCTGTTGCGGCTTACAACGCCGGTCCCGGCGCGGTCGAGAAATACGGCGGCGTCCCGAACTATTCCGAAACCGTCAACTACGTCATAAAAGTCGCGGGCAATTACAAAAATCTGCTGAACCTGATTCAATCGTGACCTTGTAAAACTTTTTGACGCGCAAAATGTTTTCGTGTACAATCCTTTCCATAACCCAACTATGGAAAGGACTTCGCTATGGAAAAATTTTTTGCACTCAAAGAACGCGGCACAGATGTCAGAACCGAGGTCACGGCGGGAATTACGACGTTCATGACGATGGCTTATATCCTTGCCGTCAATCCGATTATCCTTGGAGCGTCGGGCATGGATACGGGCGCAATCTTCACGGCAACGGCTCTTGCGTCCGCGTTCGCAACGTTTTGCATGGCATTCTTGGCGAATATGCCGTTCGTCCTGTCGGCAGGCATGGGTCTCAACGCCTATTTTGCCTACACGGTCGTTATCGGCATGGGCTACACCTGGCAACAGGCATTGGCGGCAATTTTCGTCGAGGGTGTCATTTTTATTTTCTTGTCGCTGGTCAATATCCGCGAGGCGATTTTTAACGCAATCCCTCCGTCGCTGAAAATCGCGGTGTCGGTCGGCATCGGACTATTTATAAGCTTTATAGGACTGCAAAACGCGCATATTGTCGTTGCGGGGCCGACGCTCGTCACGCTTTATTCGTTCAAGGGCTCCGTCGAAGGCGGAATGTTCCATTCGGAGGGCATAACGGTTTTGCTCGCGCTAATCGGCTTGTTGATAACGGCGTTCCTGCTGATTCGGGAAGTCAAAGGCGCGGTGTTGTTCGGAATAATCGCGACATGGGGTCTGGGCATGATTTGCCAAGCGACTGGGCTTTACGTCCCCAATCCCGAAGCGGGATTCTTCAGTCTGTTTCCGAACGGGATAATGTCAATGCCGGCGTCACTTGAACCGACGCTTTTGCAGGTTGACTTCAGCTCGGTGATGTCATTTGAGTTCTTTACGGTGCTCATGGCGTTTCTTTTCGTAGATTTGTTCGACACAATCGGCACGGTCATAGGTTGCGCGTCGAAAGCAAATCTTTTGGACGAAAACGGCAAATTGCCCAAAGTCAAGCAAGTTTTGTTGACGGACGCAATCGGAACGACGGCGGGCTCGCTTATGGGCACGTCTACGATAACAACGTTCGTCGAATCGTCTGCGGGCATAGCTGAAGGCGGCAAAACGGGCTTGACGGCAGTAACTGCGGGCTGTTTGTTCGCGTTGGCGTTATTTTTCTCGCCGGTTTTCCTTGCGATACCCGCATTTGCGACGGCTCCCGCGCTGATTATCGTCGGATTCTTGATGATGCAACAGGTTGCAAAGATTCATTGGACGGACGATGTGTTGACGGCTGTTCCCGCTTACATTACGATTTTCTCGATGGCATTCATGTATTCAATTTCGGAAGGAATTTGCTTCGGCGTCATAAGTTACACGCTTTTGCACGTCGGCATGGGAAAAGGCAAAGAAGTTACGCCGCTGATGTATATTTTGACGGTTTTATTCATTTTGAAGTACGCGTTCCTTTGATTAGGAGTGATTACGGTGACGAAAGCTGAACTGAAAAATTTAATCGACGCGGCGGCGGGCAGACGCCTTTCCGACTTGGTGATAAAGAATTGCCGAATCGTCAACGTTTTGAGCGGCGAAATTCATGCGGGCGAAGTCGCGATCTTCGGCGGCAAAATTGTCGGCATGGGCGCGGCTCAATACGACGCGGCAGAAATTTTCGATGCGGGCGGCAAATTTCTCGCGCCGGGCTTTATCGACGGGCACATTCACGTTGAATCGTCATATATCAGCCCCGAACAGCTCGGCAGGATAATCGTCCCGCGCGGCACCACGACAATTATCGCCGACCCGCACGAGATTGCCAACGTTTGCGGACTGCGCGGGCTCCTTTACATGCTCGACGCCGCGAAACACACGCGCTTGAACATAATTCAAGCAATGCCGTCATGCGTCCCCGCCACGCCGTTTGAGGACGCGGGCGCAACGATTGACGCGTCGGACATGGCTGAACTTATCGGCGACGAAAATATTTTCGGGCTCGGCGAATTCATGAACGCGCCGGGAATCATCAACTGCGACGACACGGCTTTGGATAAAATTTTGCTCGCGCACAATTCGGGCAAGCTTATCGACGGACACGCGCCGAATTTGACGGGCAAAGAATTGAACGCGTACCTTAGCGCGGGCGTGGGTGGCGACCACGAATGCACGACCGTCGCCGAAATGCACGAACGCATTGCAAAGGGCATGTACGTCCTGATTCGCGAAGGCTCGGCTTGCCACAACTTGAAGAAATTGGTTAAAGGCATCACGCCCGCCAACGGCCGTCGCGTCTTGCTGTGTTCAGACGATTGCCAACCCAAGACGATTCTCGAACTCGGTCACATGGACAAGAACGTCAAAATGTGCGTTGCGGAAGGGCTCGACCCGATAATCGCGATTCAAATGGCGACGATAAATGCTGCGGAATCGATTGGCATTTACGACAGAGGCGTGATTAAAATCGGTGCCCGCGCAGATTTGATTTTGCTCGACGACTTGACGGACTTCCGCGTTGCCGACGTTTGGATTGGCGGCGAACACGTTGCGCACGACGGACGCTACTTGCCCGAAATTATTCCCGCCGATACGTCCGGCGTTCGCGGTTCCGTCAAGGTTAAAGATTTCAGCGTCGACCGATTGAAACTGCATTTGACGGGAGGCAAAGTCAACGTCATCGGCATTGAACCGGGCGGCGTCGTCACGAAAAAAATTATCACCGAAGTCAAGCGCGACGAGGCGGGCGATTTTGTCTTCGACCCCGCGCGGGACGTTTGCAAGGTTGCGGTTATCGAACGGCACCGCGCGACGGGCAAAATCGGGCTCGGACTGTTGGGCGGCTATGGCATTAAACGCGGCGCGATTGCGGTTTCTGTGGCGCACGATTCGCACAACATCATCGCGGCGGGCGTGAGCAACGAAGAAATTTTCCGCGCGGTCAAAGCTCTGATTGACATGGAAGGCGGCATGGTTTTGGTCAGCGGCGGCTCCGTCATTGCGTCGATACCTTTGCCGATTGCCGGGCTTATGAGCGAACTCAGCGGAGAAGAACTCAAAGAACAACTTGACGACCTGCACGCCAAAGCTCACGCCGAACTCGGTATCAGCGCGAACGTCGAACCGGTAATGACGCTTACGTTCATGTCGTTGCCCGTCATCCCCGAATTGAAATTGACGGCGCGCGGGCTCTTCGATTACGCGGCGTTCGACTTCATTGCGCTTGAGGTGTAAACATGGGCGCTACATACGAATACATTGCAACCAAAATCGAATCGCTGAAAAGCGATTATTCCTCCCTTCGTTCTCGACCGGATGATTATGTTTTTTCCGCACTTTGTGTCGAAGTCAATTTTTATAAAGACCCTGCGCTGGTGCTGAACGAAAGCGACTTTGCCAACATAATCGTCGACGGGAAAGCCGACGGCGGCGCGGACATTCTTTTGACCGACCCCGGCTCCGAAAACTCCGACCTTGTCATCGGGCAGGCGAAGTTTCGTAAAACCATTTCGCAAGAAACCGTAATCAACGCAATGCTCAAAATGGCGCGGTTTTATCACGACATGAAGGCGGGGCATTACGAACGCGTCAATGCGCACGTGCAAAGCCGTTTCCTCGCGTTGGACGCCGAACGAAGCGACGAAGCCAAGGTACATTTTGTCTTTTATACGAGTGCCCCGCAAAAAGGCATTAAGAAAGATGAAATTGAAAGTAACTTTCTGGCTCAATTCACGGAGCTCGACAAGATTGAAGTTTCTATCCTTTTCGCCGAGGACATAAAGAACGAAATAGATGAGTGGAATTCCAGAAAGCCGACCGTGGAACGCGGCAGTATTCAAATCGACGATAAAGATAATTATCTGCTTTATGGTGACGAAGCTGTAGTTGTCAACGCGTCAGCTTTTTCAATCAAGAAACTTTACGGAGAATATAACATTGGCTTGTTGTCGCGAAACCTGCGCTACCATATCAAAGGCGGCAAACTCGATAAGAAAATTCGCGACACAATAAACAAAAATCCTGAGTCGTTTTGGCTCAAGAACAACGGCATAACGATTATCTGCGATAATTTTGTTATCGACGGGTGCGAAGTCAAGCTTTGGAACTTTTCAATCGTCAACGGCGGGCAAACGACTTACCTGCTCAACAAAAGCAACATCACCGAGAAAAAAGATTTCCGGCTGACGTGCAAGATTATAAAGACGATCGGCGAAACCGAGGACGAAAAAGTTGCGTTCAGCCTGGAGATAGCCGAGGCCGCCAATTCCCAAAAGGCAATCAAGCCCGCCGATTTGCGCGCCAACGCCCCAGAACAAAGACGTTTTGCGACGGTTATGCTTGAAGTCGGTATTTTTTATCAAACCAAACGCGGCGAAGAAATCCTCAAGCCGTTTCGCGACGACGATTACCGGCATACCAAGTTGGAGGAAGTCGGCAAGCTGTGTCTGGCGGCGATATTCCAAGAGCCCTGCAAAAGCCGAACCAATCCTTCAGCCGCTTATAAAGATGAACGATACTACACGCCGATTTTCAACGGCAATCAAAAACAAATCGCCGCCGTTTGCAAAGAGTTGCTTTATATCGATTATTACTTCAGGAAAAAATTTCAGCCGGCATTTGAACGAAACAATGAGGATATGCCCGACGCCGCCGATAGGCTTCCCTTTGCAAGCAACGCACGGACGATTTGTATCGCGTTCGCGGCTCTGGCAGCGCGTTATTATCAAGGCAACTTGACCGACAAGGATGTTACGGCTTTAACGTCCGCGCAGAACGATTCGGACGCAAATTCTTCCTACAAGACTTTGCGCGACCTCGGAGACATGAAATTTCTGTTGCCGATGAAATTGCAAACGGACACTTACGACGCGACGCTTGACAAATTGTTTGAAACGATTATCGACGAAGGAGCCGCTATTTTTTCTGATGCCCGCGAGAGCAATTCAAATTTGGCGGCGGCGAATTTCTTGAAGAGCGACAAAAACTATTACAAAATTTTAAAACGCCGTTGGTCGACGCTTCGGCGGGCGATTCGCGAAATTTTTTCCGAAGCGCAGGACGCAAATTAAACCGCAACCAATTAGGAGGTCGGCACGTTGCAAGAATTAATCGGCATAACGAACAGCATGCAGGGCAAAAAAATTTTGGTTATCGGCGACGCGGTGGCTGATGTCTACGTCGACGGGCGCATTTCCCGCATTTCCCGCGAGGCTCCCGTTTTGATTCTGGAAAAGGCGGGCGAAAAAATTGTGGCGGGCGGCGCGGCGAATGTCGTTGCCAATGTTGCGACGCTCGGCGGTGAAGTCTATGCCGTCGGTGTCATCGGCGACGACGCTCATGCCGAAAGCTTGTGCAATATCTTGAAGAATCTGCGCGTCCATGTCGAAGGGCTCGTTCGCGACAAATCACGCCCCACGATTTCCAAGACGCGAATCATCGCGGGCGGCAGAGCGACCGTCAGTCAGCAAGTCGTCCGTATCGACGAAGAGAGCAAATCGCCGCTCGGCCAAGATGTTGAAGCTGAACTTCTTGCCAAAATCAACGCGATTCTTCCGCACGTCGACGGGATTATCATGAGCGATTACGGCTCAGGCACGATAACCGCCAAAGCCCGCGAACTCATTACGCGCTGCGCCGCCGCGAAACGGTTGCCGAATATCGTCGATTCGCGCTACAATATCGGTGACTTCGAGGGCGTCGGCTACGTCAAGCAAAACGATTCGGAACTCGGCAACTTCGTCGGTTATCCGCTAAACGACGTGAACGATTTAATCTGCGCGGGTAACAAGCTTTTGACCAATCTCAACGTCGACGGCGTGCTGATTACTCGCGGCGAACAGGGCATGAGTTTATTTGAACGCAACGGCGCGACGCACCACATACCCGTCAGCGATATGAGCGAAGTCTACGACGTGTCGGGCGCGGGAGACACCTGCGTTGCTGCTTTCCTGCTTGCGTTGACGGCGGGGGCTCAACCTGCACTTGCGGCGAAGATCGCCAACTTTGCGGCGGGAATTGCCGTTCGCAAGCTCGGCACCAGCACCGTCAGCGCGACCGAACTAATTTCAACTTTGGAGCGTGCAAGATAAATGTTAATCGACAGAAACGACGCCGCGCAGGTTTGCGAAGACTTACGGCAACGCGGCAAGCAAATCGTCTTTACCAACGGTTGCTTCGATATAATTCACGCGGGACATGTTCGCTACCTTACGACCGCAAAAAGTTTCGGCGACGTGCTGATTGTCGGGCTCAACACCGATGAATCCGTCAGGCGGCTCAAAGGCGCGAATCGCCCGATAAATTGTCAAGACGACCGCGCCGAAGTTTTGTTGGGGCTTAAGTCCGTCGACCACGTAATTTTTTTCGGCGAACAAACGGCGGAGGCTTTAATCGCCGAAGTCAAGCCCGCTGTTTACGTCAAGGGCGGCGACTACACTTTGGACACTTTGCCCGAAGCAAAAATCGTTCAAGCTTGCGGCGGGCGCGTCGAGCTTGTAAACTTGGTTGCGGGGCGTTCAACCACGGGCGTCATTGAAAAAATCTTAGCGGGGCTCAAATAATATGGAAGACTTGAAAAACGTTTTAATCGTCAAACTTAGCGCGATGGGCGACGTGATTCACGCGCTGCCCGTCAGCTACGCGATAAAAGAAACCTTTCCGCAGGCAAAGTTGACGTGGGTCGTCGAACCGCCGTCGCTTGAATTGCTCAAAATGAATCCCTGCGTCGACAGAATCATCCTCTTCAAGAAAAAAGACTTCCGCACGCTCACGGGCTTCATGAAGGAATTTTTCCCGTTCAAGCACGAACTGCAGGAGCAAAGTTACGACGCGGTGCTTGACTTGCAGGGGCTGTTCAAGTCGGCGGCGATTGCATTCTTTGCGAAGTCGAACATCAAGCTCGGCATCTGCAACATGCGCGAAATGAGCGACAAAGTTTCAAAGCCCGTCGTCGGCGCGAACGCGGAAGGGCATATCGTCGAACGCTACCTTGACACGGCGCGGGCTATCGGTTGCGTGGCGGGCGAAGTCGTCTTCCCGATTCAAGTGCCCGTCGAACAGTCGGAAAAGGCGCGCGCGATTATGGAACATGCCGGCATTCGCGAAGGCAATCCTTACGTCGTGTTTGTCGTGGGCGCGAATTGGCCGAACAAACGCTGGCCTACCGAATACTTTGCCGCGTTGGGCGACTGGTTCTATCAACTGGCGGTCGTGCCCGTTCTAATCGGCAACGGAGACCTTGACGCGCAACTTGCCGCCGAAATCGAAGCCAAAATGGAAATCCCGCCGATTAACCTCGTCAACCGCACGAACATCCCGCAACTTGCGCATGTGCTTAGGACTGCGCGACTGGTTATCGGCGGCGACACCGGACCGGTGCACATGAGCTCGGCTTTGGACGTGCGGACGATTATGCTTATGGGACCGACGAACGTCGAACGCAACGGACCTTTCGGGCAACTGCAGAACGCAATCGAAGTCGAACGCCCGTGCAAGGGTTGTTGGAAGCGCGCCTGCCCGAAGAAAGAAATTTGCCTTGACAAAATCCCCGTCGCCTTCGTCAAGCAGAAAATCGAATCAATGAGTTAAGGAACAAGGAAGTAGGAACAAGGAACAAGTTCAACCCCCTTGCCCCTTCTCCCTTGTCCCTTGTCCCTTGTCCCTTGTCCCTTACCCCTTGTCCCTTACAAGAAAGGAGCCTCGCCTTGAAGTTCCTGAAAAGATTTTTCGACGGCATACAGCGCGACCTGCGGCTGTTCGCTTTCGTGCTGATACTGCTGGAAATTTATCGCGGGCTGTTTATTTTTTTCATGTCGAATTACATCAGCGCGGATTCGGGCGCGGCGCAAATCGCGGCGGCAATGTTCGCGGGCTTGCGGCTCAGCTTGAAGACGGCGGGCGCGGTAACGCTCGTGTCGTTCGTGTTTGTGACGATTGGCGGCTTGTCCGCGCGATTGCGGCTCGGTATCGGCGTCGTCGCGTCGCTGATATTCTCGTTGCTGTTTATATTGCGTTTCCCGTATTATCGCGCGTTCCAATCGACGTTCGGCATGGAGGTCGTCCAAGGTTTCCACGATGACTTGTGGTCGATAATCGTGACGATGTTCCAAGAATACGGCATAGCGTGGCGATTCCTCGTTGCGTTGCTTTTGACGCTGATTTGCATTGCGGCGTTGAGTCGGCTGTTGATTTTAAAGACTTACCCGTTGCCCGAACTCGAAGGCAAATCCAAAGTTGCGGGTTTCGGCGCGGGGCTCGTCGTCGCGATTTTTCTGTTCGGGTTGTTCGTGCGCTTCGGCGGCAGTTTCACTTACGCAAGCGGGATAAATTGGGAGAACGCCGGCGTCACGACGGACGACTTTCTAAACGAATGCATACTTGACGACGCGCAGGCCTTGTATCGTGCACGGGCTATGGCGAAGCGCATGGAGGCGGGCGAAATTTCCGGCGTCGACGCCGCCAAGATTCAGGAGTCCGCGCAGATTATCGCCGTCAACAAGGAGCTGACCGAACAGAATCTCGCGCCCTATCTCGAACGCAAGGCGGCGGGTGCTCGTGTTCAAAAGCCGCGCCATATTTTTATCATCCTCGGCGAAACGTTCATGCAATGGCCTATGCTCGGCAAGTACGACGACCTTTTAATCGCGGAGGGCATCAAGTCGCTTATCGCGGAGGACAAATGCTATTACAGCCGCAACTTCATGCCCAACGGCGATTTCACGTCGACGGCGATAACCGGGCTCGTGACGGGCTTGCCCGACGTCAACATCAAAGTCAACTACCAAGCGCGCACCTACGAACGGCTTTACATCACGTCGATGGCACCCGCGTTCAAGGAGCTGGGTTACAACGTCGACTTTTGGTACGGCGGTATGCCGAGCTGGGACTCGATAGCAAAAATGTCGCTGGCGCAGGGCTTTGACAACTTTTACGGCTACCCCGACTTCAACGCGCCCAAGCAGACGACGTGGGGCACCAAGGACGAAAATCTTTTTAACGCGCTGCTTGCACATCTCGACGCGGAGCCGCCGACCGTGCATTTGATTATGACGACGACCAATCACCCGCCGTATAATCTCGACCTTGAGGCGGAGGGCTATCACATTGACGCCGTGACGGAAGTCTTGCAGAAAATGCCCAACGTCGACGACGTGAGCCAAATGGCGACGGAGTTGGGGCATTATTGGTACATGGACGAGGTTATCACGAACTTTATCCGCGCCGCGAGTGAAAAACATCCCGAAAGCATTTTCGTCGTGACGGGCGACCACGCGGTAAGGTCTGACCCTTCAACGCACCCGACAATTTTTGAACATCAAAGCGTACCGTTCGTGCTTTACGGTGCGGGCATCACCAAAGAAATTCTGCCTCCCGACGCGGTTGGCGATCATATTTCCATTGTCCCGACGCTTATCGAACTGATTGCGCCCAAGGACTTCGCCTACTACTCCATTGCGCCGAGCCTGTTCAACAGTGACGGCGTGGGCTTTAACAACGCTGCTTTTGTCACGTCGAAGGTCGCGGGGCAAATCGACGCTGACGTTATCGAACTGTTGCCGCACGTCGCCTCCAACGAACTTAACGACGTGAATCTTGCCGACGAACGCGCGCACGCCCGAACGGTTATCGATGCAATGCGAACCGTCGCTTGGTGGGTTATCACCAAAGGGCTTTTCTTCGGCGGGCAGGACGGCAATTAATTAATCAAAAAATAACTTGTGTCAAATGCTACGCGTGTTATAATGGAAGAAATTTTTAGCAAGGAGCGGATCAGCATGGCAACGGCAAATGTCATCAAAGTCAGCGGATTGAAGATTGAGGAAGTCAACGAAAACTCGGTTAAGATTAAAGGCACAAACGGCGTAAGACTCTCCATTACCGACGTCGACGACACCGACACGACCAAAATCGTCGCGGGCAAGACGGCGGATTACATTTTGGAAGATCGCGCACTTTTCACGGGCAACAGGGCGTCTGTCAGCCTCTTCGGCTCGGCGGGCGATTTCGACGCAACATTTTACGACAAATATTCGGCAGTAAAGACGATAAACGCAGCGGCGGCTAACAGTGCGATTGCGCTCACGGGCAACGACAACGCCAACGAACTCATCGCCGGCAACAGCGGCTCGACACTCGACGGCGGCGAAGGCAACGATACCTTGACGGGCGGCAAAGGCGCAGATTTGTTCATCTGGCAAAGCGGCAACGACGTTATCAAAAAATTCACGGCTTCGACGGACACGCTCAGGATTGACGACGACTCCGTTTCGGACGCGTCGATAAACGGCAGCAACGTCATCCTCAAAATCGGCAACAACACTTTGACTGTCGAAGGAATGGGCAAAAAGGAACTCTCCTTCACCGACTACGACGGCGAAAAGATTTTCAAGGACAGCATTTTCTACGACAGCGACAAAACTTCGGCGACGCTCGCATCGTCCTTTGCCAAGACCGGCAAGGTTAAGCTTAATGCAACGACGATTGACGCCTCCGCAGTGAAAAATGGCGTGAATCTCGTCGCCAACGGCTCGGTCGACAACAGCATCCTCGGCGGCGCGAAAAACGACACGCTCGACGGCGGCAACGGCGCGGACACCATTGAAGGCGGCAACGGCGCGGACAAACTTTACGGCAAAGCGGGCGACGACGTTTTAATCGGCGGCAAGGGCAACGACTCGCTTTGGGGCGGAGACGGTGCAGATACCTTCGTCTACGCAAGCGGCGACGGCAAGGACGTGATCTTCGGCTTCGGCAGTGACGATTTGCTGACGCTCGACGATATTGAATTCACGTCCGCCACCGTCAACAGTCGCGGCAAGGAAGTCGCGCTCAAACTCGGCAGCGGCTCCGTCACGTTCAAGAGCTTCGACGCCGATACGCAATTCCACATCGGCGACGACACGTATCAAATCGCGGCGGCAGGCAAGAACAAATACACGTTCGACAAGGTTTCGGCTGAATAACACTCCGCCCGCAAACAATTTTTCCCTGCGTCAAAGGCGCGGGGATTTTTTTGCGTGATTGAACTGTCGACGCGCCTTTGGTATAATCACAGAAATTTTTCATAGGAGGGAGCTTCATGGACGGCTTCACGCATTTGCACGTTCACACCGAATACAGTTTGCTCGACGGCGCGGCACGAATCGGCGACCTGCTCGACGCGGCAAAAAATTTCGGCATGACTTCCCTCGCGATAACCGACCACGGCACAATGTACGGCGTCATCGATTTTTATAAGGCGGCTCAAAAGCGCGGCGTCAAACCGATTATCGGTTGCGAAGTTTACGTTGCGCCCGGCTCACGCTTCGACCGAAAAGAAATCGACGGTACAAAATATTTTCATCTTATCCTGCTCGCCAAGAACAACACGGGCTACAAAAATCTCGTCAAGCTGGCGTCGCTGGCGGGCACCGAAGGATTTTATTATCGTCCGCGCGTCGACAAAGAAATCCTGCGAAAATATCACGACGGGCTTATCGCGTTGAGTGCTTGCGTCGCCGGCGAAATCCCGCGCGCGATTCTCGAAGACGACGACCTTGAACGCGCCCGCAAGCTCATCGCCGAATACATCGACATTTTCGGGCGGGATAATTTTTTTCTGGAAATACAAAACCACGGACTCAACGACGAAGCCAAAGTTCGCGACGCGCTTAAAATTCTTGCCGCCGAATTGAATATCCCGCTCGTCGCAACAAACGATTCGCATTACGTCCGCCGCGCAGATTGGGAGTTTCATGACCTGTTGCTTTGCATTCAGACGGGCAAGACGCTCAAAGACGAAAAGCGGCTGAAATTTTCTTCCGACGATTATTATTTGAAGTCCGCCGACGAAATGCGCGCGCTGTTCGCCGACACGCCCGACGCTTGCGACAACACGCTGACGATAGCCGACCGTTGCAACGTTACACTCGAATTCGGCAAATTTCAAATGCCGGAATTCCCTTTGCCCGCAGGAACGACCGACGCCGATTATCTGCGCGGGCTTTGTTACGAAAAACTTCCCGCCCGCTACGAAACCGTAACCGACGAAATCAAAGCGCGCCTCGATTATGAATTGGACGTTATTCACGGCATGGGCTACGACGGCTACTTTCTTATCGTTTGGGACTTTATAAACTTTGCGCGACAAAGCGGCATTCCCGTCGGACCGGGGCGCGGCTCGGCGGCGGGCAGTCTTGTCGCTTACGTCCTTGAAATTACGGAACTCGATCCGCTGAAATACAATCTGCTGTTTGAACGCTTCCTGAATCCCGAACGCGTCACACTTCCCGATATTGACGTTGACTTGTGCTACATTTGCCGCGAAGAGGTTATCGACTATGTGCGCAAACGTTACGGCGCGGATAAGGTTGCGCAAATCGCGACGTTCGGGACGCTTGCGGCAAAGGCTTCGATTCGCGACGTTGCCCGCGTGCTTGACCTGTCCTACAACGAAAGTTCGCGTATCGTCAAATTTATTCCCAACACGCTTAACATCACGCTCGACGACGCGCTGAAGACTTCCAAAGACTTCCGTAACGAATACGACACGAACGCCGAAACGCGGCGCGTTATCAACTTCGCACGGAAATTGGAGGGCTTGCCGCGCAATTTATCCGTGCACGCGGCGGGCGTCGTCATATCGAAGGAACCGCTAAACGAAATCGTTCCTCTGCAGCTTTCGAACAAAACCGAAGATGCCGCGTCAAAAAAAGTTGTCGTCACGCAATACGACAAAGACAAAATCGAAGAACTCGGCTTGCTGAAAATGGACTTCCTCGGCTTGCGCACGCTGACGATTATGGCGGACACGTTCAAGAACATCAAAGCATCGCGCGGCTTGACGTTGACGGCGGAGCAAATCCCGTTGCGCGACACAAAGACTGCGGCAATGCTGACGGCGGGCAAGACAAGCGGCGTCTTCCAAATGGAATCGGCGGGCATGACGGCGTTGGTTAAAGAGTTGCGCCCCGAATGTTTTGAAGACTTAATCCCGACCGTCGCGCTGTATCGTCCGGGGCCGCTCGGTTCGGGCATGGTTGAAGACTTTATCGCGGGCAGGCACGGACGCAGGACGCCGAAATATTTGCACCCGAAACTTGAGCCGATACTCAAAGAGACGTTCGGCGTGATTTTGTATCAGGAACAAGTCATGCAAATCGTGCGGACGCTGGCGGGCTTCACGCTCGGTCAAGCAGACATCTTGCGGCGCGCAATGGGCAAGAAGAAAGCTTCGATACTCCTTGAGCAAAAAGAAAACTTCCTGCGCGGCTGTGAAGTCAACGGCGTCGAAAAACCCTTGGCTGAAAAAATTTTCGACCTGCTCAGCAAATTCGCGGATTACGGCTTCAACAAGTCGCACTCTGCGGCATACGGCTTGCTCGCTTGGCAGACGGCGTATCTTAAAGCGCACTACCCCGCCGAATACCTTGCGGCGATGATGTCCGGCACGTCCGACATTGACAAGATTGCGGGCTACATTGAGCGGGCTCGCCGCGCAGGCATAAAAATCCTTGCTCCCGACGTGAACGCGGGCGATGCACATTTCACGGTTGAAGGCGGCGCGATTCGTTTCGGCTTGGCGGCGGTGAAGACCGTAAGCGAAACCGTCGTCAACGGCATTGTCGCCGAACGTGCCGTTAACGGTAAGTTCAAATCACCGATTGACTTTTGCGGGCGGCTCGACGTTAAATCCGTTCCGCGTCGCAGCTTGGAGAATCTGATTAAGTGCGGCGCATTCGACAGCCTGGAAAATCGGCGGGCGGCTCTGCTTGCGTCACTCGATTCGATAATGGCGGCGGGCTCCAAACGCATTCGTGAAAAACGCGGTGGCGCGATAAATCTTTTCGGCGACGAAGAACTGCACGATGAGCCGGCTCCGCTCCCCGACGTCGAAGATTCGCCGCAACGACTTTTGGCTTGGGAAAAAGAGACGCTCGGTTTTTACTTGTCGGGACACCCGCTCGACGCCTTCCGTAAAAAATTTTCCTTGCTCACGTCAAGCAACGATGTCAACGCCGGCAAGCATTTGGGCAAGCGCGTCGCAGTCGGCGGGATTATCACGAATGCGCGGCGCGTCATGACGAAAAAGGGCGAACCGATGGCTTTCCTCACGCTTGAAGACTTCGACGGCACCATTGACGTCACGCTTTTCCCGAACGTCTTTTACACCGCAATAAGAGTTGTTCAGCCCGACGTAATTGTCGTGGTTAAAGGGCGCGTCGAACAAAACGGCGATGCCTTCCAGATTGTGGCGAACTCCGTCATCGCGGCTGAAAACTACGTGCCGAACATTTGTTTGACAATTCCCGCGCAGATTGACAACGCCGCCACGTTTGATAAACTTAAGCGAATTTTCGCGGCTCACGCGGGCGAAAGTCCAGTTTTACTCAATACCGACGGCAAGGGGCAAAAACTTCCGATAAAAATTTCGGACGACGCGTGCGACGAACTCAAAGCTTTGCTCGGCGACGACAACGTCCGAATGTATTAAGGGACAAGGGACAAGTAAAAAAAACTTACCCCTGACACCTTATCCCTTATCCCTATCAAAGGAGAGATGCATTTGAACGTGAAAAAATTTTTGGCGGCGATAACGATACTGACGCTGACAATCGCGGGCGCGGAAGCTGCTCCCGAAGGACGAATGCCCGCCTCCGAACTCATGCGGCTCGACGAAGCTCCGCGCGGCGAAATAGCCCGACCAATGCAAGCGTTGACAAGCGAAAATTCGGGACTCAATCCGGGTTACTCCGTCACGCCGATTCAAAACACGCGACCCGTTGCGCCCGACGACGTTCTTCCCAACGTCACGGCGACGGCGGCTATCGTTATCGAAGCGTCGACGGGTCACGTCCTTTACGAACGCAACGCCGATCAGCACATGTTCCCCGCAAGCACGACAAAGATGATGACGCTTATCACCGCGCTGGAAGGCAACAAACTCGACGAAATCGTTACTGTCGGACCGGGGGCTTACAACGCGGAGGGCTCGACGTTGTGGCTTGACGTCGGCGAAAAAATTCCGCTCGGCGATTTGCTTTACGGCATGATGTTGATAAGCGGCAACGACGGCGCGATTGCCATAGCCGAACACTGCGGCGGCACGGTTGCCGACTTCGCCGCCCGCATGACCGCACGCGCTCACGAACTCGGCGCAGTCAACACCAACTTCACAAACGCCAACGGCTTGCCCGATTCAAACCACTACACCACGGCTCGCGACTTGGCGACGATGGCGGCTTACGGTTTCACGCTCCCGCACTTTGAAGAGATTTGCTCGGCGAAGGAAGCGTCGTTCGGTTGGATTCACGACGACACGAAACTTTTGCGCAACGAAAACCAAATGCTGTGGCTCTATCGCGGCGCGAACGGCGTCAAGACCGGCTACACCGACGCGGCGGGACGTTGCCTCGTGACGGCGGCGAAGCAAAACGGCGTTCAACTTATCGCGGTCGTGCTCGACAGCCTGTATATCTGGAACGATTCAATTTTCCTGCTCGATTACGGTTTCGGGCGCGTGTCCAGTCAAAAGCTGATTCAGCCCGGCGACGTCGTCAAAACTTTGCCGATAACGTCGGGGCGGCGCAAGTCCATGCAAGTCAAGACGGCGGGCGAAATTATCATGCCGGTCTTTGAGGGCGACGACAACGCTTACGACATTGTTTACGACCTGCCCGAAGTTTTGACCGCACCGATAAAAAGCGGCGAGACTATCGGCAAGATACGCGTGGTGTTGCCAAACGGCAAGGAAGCCGCCTCCGTCGACGTGGTGACGACGGCGGACGTTGAGCAGAAATCTTTCTTCCGCTTGGTGCTGAATAAAATTCGCGGTATCTTTGCGTGATTTTAGCTATTAGCTATTAGGTTATTAGCTTTTAGCTTTTAGGGAAGACGTTGCTAACAGCTAAAAGCTAACTTTCAAAGGAGACTTTAACATGAGCGACAGAATTACAACGGCGGACGAATTGCACCGCAAAGGCTACAGTTGCGCGCAATCGGTGGCGGTCGCCTGCGCGGACTTGGTTGACGTGCCCAAAGAAACGCTGTTCAAGGCGGCTGAAGGTTTCGGCGCGGGCATGGGCACGACAGACGGCGTTTGCGGCGCGTTGACGGGCGGCTTGCTTATCGCGGGCTTGAAGAACAGCACCGGCAACCTTGACAACCCCAAATCAAAAGCGTCGACGATGAAACTGTCCAAGGCGATGCTTACGAGTTTCCGCGACAAATGCGGCGCGCTTATCTGCCGCGAACTCAAAGGCGTCGACACGGGCAAGATGATTTGCTCCTGCCCCGACTGTATCAAGCACGGCGTCGAAGTCGTCGAAGAGAACTTGGCACGATGAAAAAATTCTTGCTCATAATCTTGCCACTTATAATCTTACCACTTATAACGGAGGCAAGCGACGATCTGGACGCGGCGGAAATTCGCCTTGCGTGCGCGATTTGCTCCATGGGTGCTTACAGCGACGACGCAAGTTATTTGATGCGTTCGGAGTTGACGGCTCGCGGCTGGCAGATTGAAAAGATTGCACGCAAGAACAATCGCGCCGACGCAAAGGCTTACCTTGCCGGCAAGGGCAACGTGAAGATTTTGGCGATTGCGGGCACCGAAAGCCTCAAGGATGTCGAAGTCAATTTCCGCGTGGGACGCGTGCAACTAAACGGCAACACCGCGCTTGACGCCGAAGAAAAACATTCGGGCGACAAACTCTTCGTGCATCGAGGCTTCCGCGATTATGCCGACGTTGTGTTGGGCGACGGGCTTGCCGAACGCTTGAAGACTGCCCTTGCGCAAAATCCGCGCGCGACGCTTTACTTGACGGGACACAGCTTGGGCGGCTCCGTGGCGACGGTCGCGGCGATTCGCCTGAACGATATGGGCGTCCCAAAATCACAGCTCAAGGTTATCAGCTTCGGCGCACCGGCGGTCGGCTCTCGCGCATTGGCGGTAGCTTACAAAGATAAGCTTGACGTGACCCGCGTCGTCATGAAAGGCGATGTCGTAAAGAAGTCGTTGCGCGTGTTGGGTTACGTGCAGTTCGGCAAGGCGTTGGAATATCGTCCGAGCGCAACGAGCGATCAACTTGAACACAAGATGGCGGTTTACCTTGACAGCACGATTCGCGATTACATTGCGGCGGGCGGCACCTTCCGCCACGATGCGCCCGATAAAATCAACACGCCGATTTACGCCGCGCCGGTTCTTGTGGTCGAAAACAGTCTGCACAAGACGGACAGGGAACTTGTACTGAACGCGCTCAACGACAGCCTGACGAATAATTTCAGCAACGTGATAATCGCGAACGAACTGAGCATCAAGATTGACGCGGACGACGTTTTGGACGAAGACTTCGGCGAATACGTTGCCGCCGCCAACAGTTTGCGTTGCAAGTACGTTTTAATTCGCATCCTCAACGCAAAAAAAATTCGCGACGCGCAGTCGGGCGACAAACTCGTCACGTTGGAGGAAATTATTTTGGACACGAACGGCGTCCCGTTGTCCATGCAGACGGCGGGCGCGTCGACGGACAATCTGACGATCTTCGAGGCAACGCTTGCCGCGCAGGCGACGCTCAACGAACGGTTACGAAATTTTTTTACGAACAAATAATTTTGTCGGGGACTGAAGCAACGGGAACGACTTCCTGCGCGGCAGTCTCCAAATTTTTTACGGTGACGGTCGAGTTGGCAACTTCGTCTTCGCCGACGATCAGCGCGAACTTTGCGCCCGACTTCGCCGCCGCTTTCATTTGCGCTTTCATGCTCTTGCCGCCGAAATCCATTGCCGCAACGACGTTCTGACGCCGCAAATCGGTCAACAGCTTGAAGGCATAAACATCAGCCGCCGCGCCGCCGCTCACCACGAACGCGGCAATTTTTTTGTCCTGAGCGGGCAAAAGGTTCTGCAGTTCAAGCGCGAGCAAAATTCGTTCCAAGCCCGCCGCGAAGCCGACAGCCGGGGTATCTTCGCCGCCGATTTCCTTAATCAGCCCGTCGTAGCGTCCGCCGCCCGCAACAGCCGATTGCGCTCCCAGCGGCGCGTATTGAATTTCAAAGGCGGTCTTCGTGTAGTAGTCGAGCCCGCGCACCAGCCGATTGTCAATCGTGAACGCAACGCCCGCCGCCGTCAAAAATTTCTTGACGCCGTTAAAATGTTCGCGGCAGTCGTCGCAAAGGCACGTTTCAATCTTCGGCGCGTCGTCCATGAATTCTTTGAGGCCGTCAATCTTGCAGTCGAGAATGCGCAACGGATTTTTTTCCAGCCGACGCCGACAATCGCTGCAAAGTTCGTCAGCCTCTTCCGTGAAAAATTCCGTGAGCTTGCGTCGATAAATCGGACGACACGCGGGACAGCCGACCGTATTGATTTTCAGCGTCAAGTCGTCGAGTCCCAAGCCGCGCAGGAAATCCCAAGCAAGCAAAATAATTTCGGCGTCGACGGCGGGATTTTTTTCGCCCAATGCCTCCACGCCGAATTGATGGAATTCACGCAAGCGTCCCGCCTGCGGTCTGTCGTAACGGAACATCGAGCCGATATAAAAAAGTTTCGCGAGCCCTTTGGCGTAAAGCTTGTTCTGCAGGTAGGCGCGCACGACCGACGCGGTGTTTTCGGGGCGCAACGTTATCGACCTGTCGCCGCGATCTGTGAAGGTATACATTTCCTTATCGACGACATCGGTGCCTTCGCCTATGCCGCGCAGGAAAAGTTCGGTGTGTTCAAAAGTCGGCGTGCGAATTTCCTCGTAACCGTAAAGTTTGCACAGTTCGCGAATTTTATTTTCAAGCCGAAGCCAATTCGGTGTCTGCTCCGGCAAAATGTCTTTGGTGCCTCTCGGCGCGTTCGTCAGCAATGGTCATACCTCCTGTTATATAAAAGTGTATTGAAACTCGAAAGAGTTTTGCTAAAATCCAAGCGGACAGGTTTCTTCTTTCAACCTCCATGTGGTGCTGTCCACTTCTTTGAGAGTGAAGACTCT
>Ga0310697_10001708_pt1 | contig 24806 bp, 24 predicted proteins | sample 172DNAGHGlowgp2_FD_203883 | JGI IMG/M metagenome (GOLD analysis project Ga0310697, IMG submission 203883) | Sheep rumen microbial communities from Palmerston North, Manawatu-Wanganui, New Zealand - 1728 DNA GHGlow gp2 (v2) (version 2) | ecosystem: Host-associated > Mammals > Digestive system >...
TTAATTCCGTGTATTGCATAGCATGCTCAGAAAAATCATAGGCGTTACATTCAACCAGCGAAACGGAAACGATCTCATTTATTCGATCGGTGTAGTCGTAGTAGATTGGATTGCTTTCCGCATCGTTGCCTGCAGCGATCATCGCGAAAAAGCATACGAAAACGATTAACAAACCTGCACCGACCGCGGTCAGGACGATTCCGATCGCGACTCGTCTGCAGCGCAGCAGAAGCCGAAGTACACCGTACCCGGTCAGCAGAAGCAGGATCACGGAAGCAGCAAAGAACAGCCATAAAAACACGCTGTTGTTGCTGTCAAGCTGCAGCCTTTTGATGACAATGGAAAGACCGAGCGCGATCAGAGCCGCCACGATCGTGCCGACCACAACAAAGCAGATGACTTTCTTTCGCATAGTATTCTCCTTTCACATGCAGGGACTCGACGAGGGGATACCTGACGTTCACATTGCAGCAGTTATTTCTTCTTTTCCTTGCTGCGTTTGTCGTTGATCGTCTGCATTTCGGCGGCGGTGATCGTTTGTACGCCGTTCTCCTTTGCCCACGCGACGCATCCGCGCAGAACGGTCGGCAGGAAGATGCGCGGCACGTTCACGATCATTTCCAGCGCGTCGTCGGTAAACTGCACCGTGGGGTCGATGCGGTCGGCGGCGTAGCGCACGGACGCGAGCGTCGTCTTGCGCACCGGTAAAAGCTCCGCGATCATGCCGCGGTGTTTGTGGTACCAGAAGTTCTTGGAATCGCGGTAGCCGTAATCGACGGGGCAGGGCGGGAAATCACGTCCTTTGACGCCGTTGACGATCGCGTTATAGTATTTTTCCTTCATCAGAATGTTGTCTACCCTTAGGATGAAATGCGCGCCGTACGGGCTTGTGACGCCGTTGAAATCATGGTATTTCGGAAGCGTATAGTGATCTTCGCCTTCGGGCAGGGGACCGTCGTCCTGCGCGTTGTCGAGCGTGTCCACCCACGTGCATTCGAGCACCTGAAACGATTCTTTGACGATCTTCGGATACGCGCCGATGGGGTCGTTTTCCGCGCGCAGACCGTCGATGAGCGTCATATTGAAATCCTTCATTTTTTCCGCGGTCGTATCGCCGGGCCAGCCGAGCCGCACGGCTTCTTTGAAATACTTGCGATCGTCGGGGAAGAAGTTGATCGCGCACTTCTTGCGCTTAATGAGGTTCTGCGCCGTATTCGATGAATTGCGGCAGCTGAGGAGCATCGCGTAGAAATCCTTGCCCGCCACATAGTACGGCTGCACGAGCGAGTACGCGCCGCAGTTGGTCTGCCCGTCGTCGGAAAGCGTGCTCACAAGCACCGCGGGCATCGGGAAGAACAGCGACGTCTGGTAGAAATTGTCCACGATCCGCAGGTTTTTGAATGCGTTCATTGGTTGCCTCCGTATTCTTATTGCTGTACAGCATTGTACCACGAACCGGGTCGCATTGCAAAGGTCGGGCGACCATTCGCCGTAAACAGACAATGTACGCGGACGCGTTTGCAGAATAGGACGTGCTAATTCGACGAAACAGCGGAAATAGACGCATCCGATACGCTGAAGTGCCCGTGGAAACAGTCGCGGCAATGCGGTATGATGAAGTCGTAAGAAAGAGGTGGGGCAACCCACCGGACAGCAAGGGACCGGAGATACGAAGGGAGAGGGAAACATGTATATTACGGTAAAGTCTTTGATGTTCTACAACATTCTTCAGTGGGAGAATCAGGAGCGGGAAAAAGAACTCAATTCAGGGTATGCGGAAGCCGAAAATGTCGGACGGTTCTGGCTTGCAAAGAGCAAAAAGACGCCGAACGAGTATTATGATACGAAAGACGCCGCGGCGCATGTGAATGAAACCGGTTCCGTATGGAAGAAGCTGGAAGAGACGCAAAAAACGCTGCCGGAGACGCTGGCGTACGCAGGGCGGTTCCAGACGGACGAGGGCATGACCGGGTATCTGAAAAGAGTTCTCCCGACCCTGCCGGAAACCGATCGCAGAACCGTTGAGAATCTGCTCAAGCTGTCCGATCAGGAAATCCGGGCAGAGATCAAAAGGATCAGTGCGTAAAGCAAAGCGCGGAGGGCTTGCCCTCCGCGCGGATTTATGATACGCTGTAATTCAAGAGCGGAAAGGAAATTGATGGCATGTCGCTGTTTGATTATCTGGAATTAAAGCGCAAAACAAGGGAATTGCAGGAAGACATGAGCGCGGACTACGTCGCGCTTACGAAGGCGGGAAGGACGAGGGAAAAGCAGTTGAACGCGCAGATCGATCAACTGCGGACGGAGATCGACGAACTGCGCACGGAGCTTGTTGGGCTGAAAGTGCATTTGGGTATTCTTCCGCCGCCGGAACCGCCGAAGGAGCCTGCGCCCGAACCGTGGACAAAAGAGCTGAAGAAGGAGCCGCCCAAGGCGCCTGAAACGTTTTCGGAGATGCTCGCATACGCGGCGCGGTTCGAAACGGACGACGGCATGACGGCATATCTTGAAAAGATCGCTGCAGAGCTTCCGGAAGAGGATCGCAGAACCGTTGAAAACCTGCTTCGCCGTTCGCCTGCGGAGATCCGCAAAGAGATAGGCAGGATGACCAAAGCATAAACGGGACGCGCGGAATACGGAGTGCTATTTCGCTGTTTTGACGGAAATAAACCCTGTCATTTTGATGAAACGTCCCTGGTACATAACGGCGATGTGCGGTATGATGAAACCGTAAGAAAGAGGTGGACCAAACCGCCGGAGCGCAAAGGGCCGGAGACGAAGGAGGAAAGGACATGAATATCTATAAAGTCAATGCCGCATTATCGGGCTATGTAAACGCGACGGAACGAATGAAGCAGACCAAAGAAGCGGTCGAATCGGGGAACGCGGAGATCGGCAGAGTCGGGCGGTTTCAAAAAGTCAGAAACCAGAACGCGCCGCAGGAGTACTATGACACGAAAAGCAAAGCAGAATACGCCGCGGACGCCGCTTCTAAACCGAATCCGGTTCAAGAGACGGCGAAACCGCTGCCGGAGGTGCTGGCATACGCCGTGAAGTTCCAGACGGACGACGGCATGACCGGGTATCTGAAAAGAGTATCGGGTGTCTTGCCGGAAGAGGATCGCAGAACCGTTGAGAACCTGCTGACGCAGTCGCCCGCCGAGATCCGGGCGGAGATCAAACGAATCACAAACGCATAAATAATAAAACGCGGAGGGCAACACCCTCCGCGTTTGCGTTATCGCTGTTTAATAGTTCTCCGCGTGTACTTCGAAGTATGCCTGCGGATGCGCGCAGGCGGGGCAGACGTCGGGCGCCTTTTCACCGACCACGATGTGCCCGCAGTTGCGGCATTCCCAGACCTTCACTTCGCTCTTGGCGAACACGGCGGCGGTCTCGACGTTCTTCAGAAGCGCACGGTAGCGCTCCTCATGATGCTTTTCGATCGCGGCGACCAGACGGAACTTCTCGGCAAGCTCGTGGAAGCCTTCCTCGTCCGCGGTCCTGGCAAAGCCCTCGTACATGTCCGTCCACTCGTAGTTCTCGCCGTCGGCGGCGGCTTTGAGATTCTCGGCGGTGCTGCCGATGCCCTCGAGCTCCTTGAACCAGAGCTTCGCGTGTTCCTTTTCATTGTCCGCGGTCTTTAAGAACAATGCAGAGATCTGCTCATAACCCTCTTTCTTTGCTTTGGACGCAAAGTAGGTGTACTTGTTGCGCGCCTGCGATTCGCCCGCGAACGCGGCGAGCAGGTTCTGTTCGGTTTTTGTTCCTGCGTATTTGTTCATCTGGCACCTCCGTTTTGATTATGCTTTCCAAAGTCCGTGCAGGTTGCAGTAGGCGTAGACCGCCTCGACCTCGTCGCCGTCGCAGATGCGGAAACAGACCTCGGGCGCGCCGTTCGGTTCGAGCGCCTTTCTCTGATTGCCGTATTTGGTCTGCAGGGAGACCCATTCGATGTAGTGTTCCGCAAGCATCGGGTGCGCGACGGAGCCGATTTTCACGGTGACCGTGTTGCCGTTGACCTCCACGACCGGCACATGCTTTTCGAGGGAAGCGTCGGTTTCACCGGGGACGATCTCCTTCATCGGTTTGCCGCAGCACATGACCGGCACGCCGGTCTTTTTAACGATGGCGATGATCTGTCCGCAGGTTTCGCAGCGATAGAACTTCATTTCCATTGGTTTATCCTCCTGTTGTTTTTGATATACAAAAACGCCCGTGAAACCGGGCGTGTTTCGGTTCGGATCAGAAGCTTGAAATGCCGTAGGTGTTGACCATTGCATCGAGCTTGATGCCGGTTTTGCACAGCGGACATTCATGTGACGCGCTGCTCATGTAATCCGGCCAGAGATTCGACGTATCGCAGATGGAGATGACCGGGTATCCGGCGCACTCGTCGATATTGGCGAGGATCGAGCAGATGCCGACCGTGTTGCCGCCGTAGTACTGGATCGCTTCGACCGCGCCGAGCGCGGTATAGCCGGTGGACACGGACGCGGCAAGGATCAGGACGTGCTTGTTGTGGATCATCGGCGCGGTGTTGTCGCGGAACAGAAGCTGACTGCCGGTCGTATGCTCCGGGGTCACGACGCAGATCGGACGGTTGGAGTTCATGCTGGTCAGGCTCGTCTTGCTCAGCTCGCTTGCCATGCAGGCGCCGATCACCTCGGTGCCGTCCAGGCAGAGGATCGTATCGATGACCGTGGTCGACTTGAACCGGTTGGCAAGGTGGATCGCCGCTTCCCGCGCTTCGGGGAGGCAGTATTTGGTCATGGTTAGATCCACATAGTAATTGATATGGCTGTGGCTCGTCGCAAAGTGTCCCTTTGCCACGCGCAGCGGCAGATTGCCGTTGTTGGGATTCCGGTATTCCCGCATTTGAATCGACATTCCGAGATACTCCTTCTCTTTTTTTGTCAACCTATATCATATCAAAAACGACGGGCGGTGTCAATGCCGCGGCCGTCGTTTTGGAAGCGAACTTATTTGTAGCTGTGGACGCCGGGCAAAAACGTGTTCACGCCGATGTAGGTGAAGATCACGCATACAAACCCGATCACGGCGAAGATCGCCGCGATCTTGCCGTGCCAGCTCTTTCGGATGCGCAGATGCAGATACACGGCGTAGATGATCCAGGTGACCAGCGACCAGGTCTCCTTGGGATCCCACGACCAGTAACTGCCCCAAGCGCGCTCCGCCCAGATCGCGCCGGTGATGATCGTAAACGTCAGAAACAGCAGTCCGAGCGCGACGCTGCGGTAGCTGATCGTGTCGAGCTTGTCCCGGGAGGGGATATGCTGATCCCAGAACCCGCTTTCCTTGAACCTGCCGCGCAGAAGAAAGATGATCGACAGCACGAACGAAACGCCGAACGCGCCGTAGGCAATGATCGCCGTCGACACGTGGAAGCCGAGCCAGTTGCTGCGGAGCGCGGGCATCAGTTCGTGCAGTTCCTTGCTCTGCATGGCGGCATAGCCGATCACAAGGAACGTGACCGGCGCCGCAAACGCGCCGAGCACGGGGAACTTGAAGCGCAGAATAAAGATCAGGCTGACCAGGGCAAGACCCCACGCGAACGCGGTCGCAAACTCGTACTGGTTGGTCAGCGGCAGACGTCCCGCGCCGATCCCGCGCACAACAAGCGCCGCGGTGTGCAGAACGAGTCCGGCTATCTGCAGTCCGATCGCGATCTTTGCGATCGGCTGTTTCTTGATCGCGATAAACAGGAAATAGAGGATCATTGCCGCAAAGTACAGCAGCATGACAATGGTGAACAGAATGTTTTCCGCCTGAAGCATTGGAGTTCCTCCTATGGATTCGTTTCGCCGGTGACCGCGCGCTGAAACGCCTCGCGATACAGCGTGCCGCGTTTTTTGCTGATGCCGTACATCGTCCAGGTCCCGTCTTCAGCCCGTACCGCCCAGACGCGTTCGGGCAGCACGTACAGCGCCAGAAACAGTCCGAGCATGGTGATCAGTCCGCCGACCAGCGCGATCCACGTATAGGGATCCTTCTTGACCTGGATCAGTGTGTAGTTCTGCGGATCGGAGAACGCGATCTCATAACTGTTGACCTTGATCGTCTCGCCGTTTTCCAGCACGTTCATGCCGACGGGGTCTTCCCCGTAGTAGATCGAATACAGGTACGCGGGATTTTTGAGCGTTCCGGAAGCTGTCATCGGACCGTTATCCGGATCAAAGACGTAATCGGGGTAGAACGCGTTGAAGAATACGACAAGATTCGTGTTGTCCGCCATATGCAGCCCCTCGCCGGCGCAGACGATCTCGCTTTCGAGCGGTTCACCGTCCTTCTTTACACTCACGCGCGCCGCCCAGCCGGTCGCGTTCTGATAAAACTTCATGCCGAACAGGCTGGCGGGATTGTTGACGCTGATCGAAGTGCTCCGGCTTTCGCCGATGTGCGCTTCGGAGAGACTGCGCACCGTGATGTCCGCAACGTATTGTTCCACGGTGTCGTCGTCGCGCAGGTTCACGTGAAAGTCGTCGATGGTGAGCGCCAGTTCGGTATCGCCGATCATGCGCGTCTGTCCCGGAACGCCGTATACGACGTACTCGACCTTTAAGAGCTGTCCGAGCGTGAACCCGACGATCAGCAGCAGGATCCCGAGATGGCAGACCCATGCGCCCCAGAGCCCCGCGCGGTTTTTGCAGGCGTACAGGGTTTCCGTCCCCTCTTGCGTCCTGCGGGCGGGGGTTCGAAAACGCATGCGCGAAAACGCCGCTTCCGGATCGGATACCTCTGAAGCGACCGCGTCCGCAAGCGCCGGATCGCCGGGGGAGGCGAAGTCTTTGGTGCGGCGGATCAGGGGGGTCAGACGGATCAGGTTGCAGAACAGCAGGTTCAGGCACAGAAACGCCGTAATGGCTAAGAACCACCAGCTGTGGAACGCGTCGTCGATTTTAAACCACGTGATCAGCGCGGCAATGCGCGGCGAATACGTCGCGGCATACCAGTCCGCGTCCTTTCCCTGCGGAATGAAGCTCGCGAGAATGCATGCGGCCGCAAGGATCACCAGCAGGATGATCGCAAACCGCATGGAAGACAGAAACCTGTAGATCTTTTTCAATACCGCCATGATACCTCCCTGATAAAAACGCGGCAGAGCAACGGAACAAACCGTAACGCTCTGCCGCGCATCGAATCCGGATCAGTTTCCGAGCAGCGCCATGCCCTGTTCGATCAGCGCGTCGGACGTGTCGAGACAGCGGAACGCGAGATCGGAGTTGTGCGCGCCCTCGGCGTTCTCCACATAGCAGAAGTCAAAGTACCACTGCGCTTCGCGATAGAGCTTGCGCACGGCATTCAGGTCCTCCTCGGACATCTTGCCCGCGGCGACCGCTTCGGTGAGCGCGTCGTTAAAGGCGGACAGCCGGTTGCCGGTCTCGGTCTCGCGCGCAGTCACGCGCTCCTGCAAGCGATGCACGAACTCGACCATGTCGGTGTCGCCGTGACACTGCACACAGGTGGAGAGCAGCGTCTTGTCCTCAAGCGGACTCACGAGCGTGTGGCTGTGATAGATCGTGCCGTCCTCGGACTGCTCGATCGGCATATGACAGTCGGCACAGTTCAGAAGCTGCGCGTGCTTGCCGGTGAGGTAGGTTTCCATTTCCGGATGCTGCGCCTTCAGAAGCCGCGCGCCGGTGCTTTCCTGCGTCCAGTCCGCAAAGCCCGTCGTACCGTCCGGCAGAACCATGCTGTCGTAGTAGGCGAGGATCGCTTCCGGCGTCATGCCTTCCACCGAATGGTACGGCATCATCGTTTCCTTGTCCTCCGGCGTGAAGTAGTACTCGATATGGCACTGTCCGCACACGAGCGTGGAGGAATCGATCGCGTCCGCATTGCTGCCGAGCGCTTTCAGAACATAGGAGTGCGTGATCTCATGCGCACCCTTGTTGCCGGCATTGTTGCCGTGGCAGGTGTAGCAGCTCACGTTCTCTTCCATGTTCGCCATGACCTCGTCAAACGACATCGTGTACACACCGACGCCCTGATCATTGACGAGCTTTGCGAAGTTCGGCGTTTTGCAGGTCAGGCAGTTCGCATTCGCATGCGGGCGCTGCGTTTTTGCAACGTCTTCGAGCGTATACTCATGTCCGCGCGCGCTGCCGTAGTCCTTGGCAAACCCGTAGCCCTCGTAGATATTGACCAGATACGGATCCTGCTCAAGGTAATCGATGACGTAGGTGTTCTGATCGTTGTTGCCCATCGAAACGGCGATCTCTTTGTACATGCCGCCGACACTCTTCCAGTCGGCCGCGTTCACGGTGCCGTCTTTGCTGCTTGCCGCAGGCGCTTCGACCTCCTGATACACGATGTCGTCGCGCGTCAGCGGACCGATCTGATCCCTGTTCTTCAGGTGATACATCATCGGCTTCGCAAACACGATGCCGCCGATGAACAGGAGCGCAAGGATCGCAACGATCGCGCCGATGATGAGCTTTGCTGCTTGATTTCTTTTTTCCATCGTTAAGCCCCCATTGCTTGATCCGTCTGTGCCGGAGCGCGTCCCGGCATGGGCGGAGTAATGACGCCGGCCGGACATTTCTCAACGCACTTGCCGCACTGCGTGCAGTTGTCATAGTTGACGTGCGCGAGGTTGTTCTCGACCGTGATCGCCTCAGACTCGCACTGGCGCACGCACAGCGAGCAGCCGATGCAGCCTGCGGAACAGACCTTCTTCACGAGCGGGCCCTTGTCGCGGTTCATACATTGTACCGCAACGTGCTTGCTCTCGGGAACGAGCTCAATGAGACCTTTCGGGCACGCTTTTACGCACAGACCGCAGGCGACGCACAGATTGCGGTTGACCACCGCAACGCCGTCGACGATCTTAATCGCGTTCTGCGGACAGACCGTCACGCAGGAGCCGAGTCCCAGACAGCCGTAGTCGCAGTCCTTGAGGTTGAGACCCGCAAGCGCTGCCGCACGGCAATCGTTGATGCCGGTGTACGCGCCCTGCTGCTTGCACGCTTCACAGGTGCCCTTGCAGCGGACGAACGCGACCTTGCGTTCCAAAGCCTCTGCGCTGGAGCCCATGATGCCGCCGATCTTTTCGGCAACCGGCGCGCCGCCGACGGGGCAGACGTTGACCGGCGCGTCGCCCGCGACGATCGCCGCCGCAGCCGCGTCGCAGCCCGCGTAGCCGCAGGCGCCGCAGTTGTTTCCGGGCAGGCATTCGCGGACTTCCGCTTCGCGCTCATCGACCGGAACGTGGAACTTCTTTCCGACAAAGACCAGACCTACGCCGACAATAATGCCGATCACGGTGATCACGAGTGTGGTAATCAGAATGGTTTCCATCTTAGACCTCCTCAGAACGACAGACCCGAGAAGCCCATGAACGCGATCGACATCAGCGCAGCCGAGATCAGTACGATCGGTGCGCCGCGCACGGGCGCGGGCAGGTCTTCTTCGCGGATCCTTGAGCGGATCCCGGCAAGCAGAACGATGGCGAGCGTGAATCCGACCGCGGTACCGAAGCCCGCGAGCACGCTCTCGATGAAGTTGTACTCGTTCTGCACGTTGGTGAGCGCAATGCCTAAGACCGCGCAGTTGGTGGTGATCAGCGGCAGGTAAATGCCGAGCGCTTTATAGACCGAGGGCGATTTCTTTTTCAGGAACATTTCCACGATCTGCACAAGCGCCGCGATGACCAGAATGAAGACGATCGTCTTCATGAAGTCGAGACCGAACGGTTTCAGAATGTAGGTATACAGCAGGCTTGCCACCGCCGATGCGATCGTCATGACAAAGATGACCGCGCCGCCCAAAGAAGCCGACGCCTTCAGCTGTTTCGATACGCCGAGGAACGAGCAGATGCCGAGAAACTGGTTCAATACGACGTTGTTGATCAACGCGCCGCTGATCATGATGAGGATCAAACTCTTCATTTCGTCTCTTCCTCCTTTGCGTTTTCACAGCGCGTCATGCACGTTGCGCAGCAGCCGTCGCAGCCGTCGTTGTTCACCAGCTCACGCTGGCGCGTCTTGATGCCGATGGCGTTCATGATGATGATGAACAGCGCAATGACCAGGAACGCTCCCGGCGGTTGAATGAAGATGCCGACCGCGTATTCCTTCGGGAAGACCCGCAGATCGAATGCGGTGCCCGCGCCGACAAACTCACGCACAAGACCCGCAAGCGTCAGCGCGATCGTGAAGCCGAGTCCCATGCCGATGCCGTCCATGACCGCAAGGCCCGGGGTGTTCTTGTTCGCGTACGCTTCGGCGCGGCCCAAGATAATGCAGTTGACCACGATCAGCGGGATGTAGATGCCGAGCGCGGAATAGACCGAGGGAAGGTATGCTTCGATCAGCAGCTCCGTCACGGTCACGAGCGACGCGACGATGACGATATACGCAGGCAGACGAACCTCGCTGGGGATCACCTTCCGAAGAAGCGAGATCACGAAGTTGGAGAGGATCAGAACCGCCGTTGTGGAAAGGCCCATGCCGATGCCGTTCATGGCGCGTACCGACACCGCAAGCGTCGGACACATGCCGAGCATCAGGATCAGCGTGGGATTCTCTTTGATCAGGCCGTTGTACAGCCGTTCCAGATATTTATTCATATCAGTTCCCTCCCTGCATGACGCTGTGGAAGAAGTCCAGACCTGCGTTCACCGCATTGACGACCGCGCTTGAGGTGATCGTTGCGCCGGTGATGGAGTCGATCGAGTTGTCGGTGTCTTTGTTGAGCACAAACTCGTCGACCGCGCGGTTATTGAACTGGTCCATAAACGCCGGTTCGGCGGCAAGCGAGCCCTTGCCGGGCGTTTCGTTCAGCTCGGTGAAGGAAATGCCGTTCACCGTGCCGTCCGCTTTAAGACCGATCGAAAGCTTGATGTCGCCCGAATAGCCGTTGCCGTTCGTCACGCTGAGCACGTAACCGACGACGTTCCCGTTTTCGTCGACGCCGGCAAGCGCTTCGTTGATGAACGACTTGCCGAACTCCGTGCCGTACACGCCGCCGTTCAGCGATTCGATCGCGGCGTTCGCGGCTTCGATCTCTTCAAACGTATCGGCGTCGGGGCAGACGACCTTGTAGGACTGCCGTTTTTCCTCGAGCTTCTTTGCTTCGATCGTATCCTCCGTCATGGTGAATACGCCGGAAAGCGCGACGCCAGCGAGCAGCGTGATCAGCGTCAGCGCGATCACGGGTTTGGGGATCCGCTGCGAAAGCGGGATCTTCTTTTCGCCGCTTGCCTTGCGGATCGCGCCCTTGCGGTACGCATAGGGCGTGGGGATGATGAACATGTCGATCAGCGGCGTAGCGAGGTTCGCAATGATGATCGAGTAGCTGAACGAGTCCGCGCTGTGTCCGAAGATGCGGAACACCGCGCCGAGCACACCGATCAGGCAGCCGTAAACGAGCTGTCCGAGACGGCTCACCGGAGAGGTGGTGTAGTCGGTCGCCATGAAGAACGCGCCCATGACGACGCCGCCGCCGCACAGATGCGCGAGCAGGAACTTCGGATCGAAGCCCTGTCCGCCGAACAGACCCATGAACAGCGTAAAGCCGCCGATGACCGAGAAGCAGATCTCGCCGTGGATGATGTCGAGTCCCCAGAGGATCAGACCGCCGACGAGCAGCGCCAGCACCGAACCGCCGATGACGCCGTTTGCGGTGCCGAAGAACATCGAAGTGATATTGACCGCGCGACCGGCCGCCAGTTCCGCAACAGGCGTTGCCGAGGACATGCCGTCGAGCGCGGGGAACTGCGTCATGGCATTGCCGAACGAGATCAGAAGGAAGCAGCGCGCGGCAAGCGCCGGGTTGATGAAGTTCTTACCGAGACCTCCGAAGCAGCACTTCACGACCAGGATCGCAAAGGCCGAACCGATGACCGGAAGATAGACCGGCGTGCTCGGGGAAAGCGACAGCGCAAGCAGCATGCCGGTAACGGCGGCGCTGCCGTCGAGGACCGTGATCTTCCGCCGCGTAGCGAGGCAGAACAGAAGCTCGGTCAGCATGGCGGAGCCGATCGACGCCAGAATGACCCACAGCGCGTTGAGGCTGTGATAGTGGATCCAGTTCACCACAACGCCGACGACGGCGGTGGGGAGCAGGGCAAGCAGAACGACGAACATGATGAACGGCGTCGTCCAGCGGTCGCGGATATGCGGACCGGCAGAAAGGTTCAAAGTCCGATTCATTTGGTTCCTCCCGCAGCCGCCGCACGCTTCCGTGCCATGATCTCCGCTTTGGTTTGCTTGAACGTCTGGGTCAGCGGGCGCTTCGCCGGACAGATATAGGTGCACGATCCGCACGAGATGCAGTCGAGTCCGTAGAGCTTGTTCTCGTACCGCTCATAATCGCCCGCCGCAACGGCGTCCGCCATCATCTGCGGCATCAGTCCGTTCGGACAGACGGTGGTGCAGCGTCCGCAGTGCAGACACGGCGTGAGCTTGCGTTCGGCTTTCAGAACGGGGTCGGACGCCAGAACGGTGATCGCGTTGGTCGTCTTGGTGATCGGAACCTCGGTCGAACCGACCGCAATGCCCATCATCGGACCGCCCGAAATGATCTTGGCGGGTTCAACGCCGTCCTTGATGCCGCCCGCGGCTTCGATAAGCTCTTGAAAACTCGTGCCGTCGCGCGCAATGAAGTTGGACGGGTCCTTGACCGCTTCGCCGGTGACCGTCATCACGTGACGGAACAGCGGTTCGCGGTACAGCACCGCGCGGCCGATCGCGTAGATCGTGCCGACGTTGTCGACGATGCAGCCGACGTCCGCGGGCAGTTTCGTGATCGGATAATCGATGCCGGAGATCACGCGGATCAGACTGCGCTCGCCGCCCTGCGGATACTTGGTGCGAAGACCGAGCACGCGGAGACGATTGTGTCCCGCGCACGCTTTCCGCATGGCTGCGATCGCTTCGGGCTTGTTGTTCTCGATCGCAATGACGCCCTCCGCGTTTGGGAACAGCCGGAGCACGATCTCCATGCCCTCGACGATCTCCTTTGCGTATCCGCGCATGAGCTGATCGTTGCAGGTGATGTACGGCTCGCATTCCGCGCCGTTCGCGATCAGATACTTGATGCCGAGCGGGTTTTTCGGCGCCAGCTTGACGTGCGTCGGGAATCCCGCGCCGCCGAGACCGATGATGCCGGCGTCCGCGACCCGGCGCAGGATCTCCTCGTTTGTGATCGCGGAAGCATCCTCACGCGTGCCGAACGTGCCGGTTTCGGTGTACTGTCCGTCGTTTTCCACCACGATGCATTCCTGCATGGCGCCGGAGATCGTGCGGCGTTTTTCGACCGCCTTGACCGTGCCGGAGCAGGAACAGATGACGTTGGCGGAAACGAATCCGTCAGCCGCGCCGATGCACTGGCCGACCAGCACGGAATCGCCTTTTTTGACGATCGCCTTCGCCGGTTTTCCGATGTGCTGCGCGAGCGGATAAACCATTTCACCCTTTGCGTCATAGACGCGCAGCGCCGCTTCCCGACTGAGCTCTTTTCGATCTCTCGGATGAACGCCGCCGCGGAACGTGTCTCTCACGATTGTAACCCCTCCTTAAATCGTTTTCTGCGTCCGGACCGTTTCGCGCGCAGGCGCGAAAAAGGTCGATCCGAACCGATACCTACCTATTCATAAGATTAACAGAAAAGTCGCATTTTGTAAACAGAGAATCCATGGGAAATCGCCGCCTTTATCATATATTATTATACAGCCGGATTGATGCGGCGAATAACCGCATCGGACCAAAACAACAAAAACCCGCGATCGGATCGCGGGTTTAAGAATGGATCGGCTTATTCGGTGACGCGCGGCGTCCGGCTGTTCGGCACCAGACCGGCCTTGTCGAGCGCATACACAATCAGCGGGATCAACACGATCTGAATCAGAATGCCGGGCCACGCGTTGACAAACGCGCCCGCGAGGAACGCAGGCAGCGTGAACGCATTTCCCTTCATGCCGAGCAGAATATACTGCGCGATGCCCCACACCACGCGGCCGGCGAGCATAGCGGTCACCAGGGAAACAAAGATGCTCCACGGCTTTTTCGGAAGCAGACGGTACATCATTCCTGCAATGGCGCCGTACGTCGCCAATTCAAACGCCATCGCAACGGCGGTCGGATAGATCGGCGGCATCCCGAACAGCAGGAAGCGCAGCAGCGGCGCAATCGCGCCGACAGCAAGTCCCCACGGCCAGCCGCACAGAAATCCGCACAGCAGAACCGGAAGGTGCATCGGGCACAGCATATTTCCAATTTGCTGGATCTGTCCCGTCAGAAGCGGCAGTACCATACAAAGCGCCAGACAAAGCGCCGCGTAGATCAGTTTTGTAAGGTTCTTGTTCATGGATGTCTCCCCTTGAGATTGCTTGAGTTGTATTGTAAGAGAAAGCCGCCGATTTGTCAAACAAAATCCGCTGCGGCGGAATGATTTTCCTGGTCGCGGGGGTTGTAAAAACGTACTTCTTCGTTTACAATAAACGGGTAAGACAGATCAATCATAACGGAAGGAACGGTTGTATGTATCGAATCGTCAGCAAGAAACCTTTGAACCCGACGGTCACGCAGATGGAGATCGAAGCGCCGCTGGTTGCGAACAAAGCGCTGCCCGGACAGTTCATCATTCTGCGTGTGGACGAAGACGGCGAACGCATTCCGCTGACTGTTGCGGGCGTTGACAAGACGCGCGGCACGGTCAAGATCATCTTTCAGATCGTCGGCGCGACGACGGAACGGCTGAATCACAAGAACGAAGGCGAGTACATTTCGGACTTTGTGGGACCTTTGGGCGTTCCGACACACACGGAAGGCGTCAAAAAAGTCTGTATCGTCGGCGGCGGCGTGGGCTGCGCGATCGCCATGCCGGTGGCGCAGGCGTTTCACGAGCAGGGCGCCGAGGTCACGAGCATCATCGGCTTCCGCAATAAGGACCTGCTGATTCTTGAGGACGAGTTCAGAGCGTGTTCGGACAAGCTGATCGTCATGACCGACGACGGCTCTTATGCACGGCACGGCAACGTGACCGTTCCGCTCAAAGAAATGCTGGAAGCGGGCGAGCGGTTCGATCTGATTATCACGATCGGTCCTTTGATTATGATGAAGTTCGTCACGCTGACCGCGAAACCGTTCAACGTGCCGGTCACGGTGTCCATGAACCCGATCATGGTCGACGGAACGGGCATGTGCGGCGGCTGCCGGCTGACCCTTGTGCAGGACGGCAAGCGCGTCACGAAGTTCGCCTGCGTCGACGGGCCGGACTTCAACGGCTATGAGGTCGATTTCGACGAAGCGATGAGCCGCGGCAGGATGTATTTCGACTACGAACGCCACGCGCACGAAGAGACCTGCAATCTCTTCAAACACGCGTAAGGAGGGCATATGGCACTGAATCCGACAAAACATGAAATGCCGACGCAGGCGCCCGAAGTGCGCGCGCATAATTTCCGCGAGGTTGCGAAAGGGTATCCCGTTGAGATCGCGCTCGAAGAAGCAAAGCGCTGCTTAAACTGCAAGAACCGCCCCTGCGTGTCGGGCTGTCCCGTCAACGTCAATATCCCGGACTTCATTATGAAAATCAAAGAGGGCGATTTCGAGGGCGCGTATCGGATCATCAATGAAACGTCCTCACTGCCCGCCGTTTGCGGCCGCGTCTGTCCGCAGGAAACGCAGTGCGAGAGCAAGTGTACGATGGGGATCAAGTTTGAACCGGTCGGCATCGGTCGGCTCGAACGGTTCGTCGCCGACTGGCACAACGCCAACGCAACCGAAAAAGCGGTCCCGCCCGCGCCGAACGGACACAGGGTCGCAATCGTCGGATCCGGTCCGGCGGGTCTCACCTGTGCGGGCGATCTTGCCAAGAAAGGCTACAAAGTCTCGGTGTTTGAAGCGCTGCACACCGCGGGCGGCGTGCTCGTGTACGGCATTCCGGAGTTCCGTCTGCCCAAAAGCATCGTCGCAAAGGAAGTGGAAACGCTCAAAGAGCTTGGCGTGGAGATTGAGACCAACGTCGTGATCGGCAAGACGCTGACGGTCGACGAACTGTTTGACATGGGCTTTGAAGCCGTGTTCATCGGCTCCGGCGCGGGACTGCCGAACTTTATGAATATCCCGGGCGAGAGCTTAAAAGGCGTGTACTCCGCAAACGAGTTTCTGACGCGCTCGAACCTGATGAAGGCGTATCTCGAGCATCCGAACACGCCGATCATGAAGGGCGGAAACGTGGCGGTGGTCGGCGGCGGGAACGTCGCGATGGACGCGGCAAGAACCGCGCTGCGGCTCGGCGCTGCGCATGTTTACATCGTCTACCGCCGCTCGATGGAGGAACTCCCGGCAAGGCGCGAGGAGGTCGAGCACGCCATGGAGGAGGGGATCGACTTCCGGCTTCTCAACAATCCCGTGGAGATTCTGGGATACCAGAACCCCGACGATCCGCGCGATCCGAAGAACGGGTTTGTGACCGGCATGCGGTGTATCCGTATGGAGCTCGGCGAGCCGGACGCCAAGGGCCGCCGCCGTCCCGTTCCGATCCCGGGCAGCGAGTTCACGCTGGACGTAGACACGGTCATCATGGCGATCGGCACCAGCCCGAATCCGCTGATCAAGAACACGACCGAGGGGCTTGAAGTCAACAACCACGGCGGGATCATCGTCAACGAAGACGGACTCACCTCGCGGGAACACGTCTACGCCGGCGGCGACGCCGTCACGGGCGCCGCGACGGTCATCTCGGCAATGGGCGCAGGCAAGATCGCGGCAAAGGCGATCGACGAAGCGCTGTCTGAAAAATAAGGGATTTTCCAAGCAACCGAAAAACCCGCTGCATCGTGCAGCGGGTTTTTGTATCTGCTTTTATTTACGGTTTGACCGGCTTGATGGGGTTAACAGGAATCGGAGTGATATCCTTGAGAATGGTAATCGGTGATAATCTGATTGTTCCACCGTTCATCACAACGGAGGTTGATACAAGGTATCCATTGATTCTTCCGATTTTCAGCGAATAAACCGTTTCGACCGTCTGTTCGTTCAGCTTCGGAAGCTTCTCAAACCGAATTGAATAGGTGTTGTCGCGATTGTCAATAACTTCAAGACTGTTGCGGTACTGGTCGGTAACCTCCACGCCGTCGGCATAAAGACGCACCTTGGATGCGATTTCGGCGGTGCTCGGTCGATACTGTTTGCAATTGTTGTTCATCTTGGATTTACCCAAAACCAGCGTGATTTCAAACCGCATGGCGGGGCGGACGGTCAACGTGACGTTCGCTGCTTCCGCCTGCTTTGCGGAGATCAGGATCTGATCGGAGTCATCGTTCTCGATATCATAGTTTTCCGGATAATAGAAGTACAGATAATACTCATTCGGATGTTCCGTACTGCCGATCAGATCGTTGAACGCGTTGATATACTTTTGAGGGAAAACGTAGTCCTCCTGATTACCGTGATCAGCTCTTGCGTGATGAATCACCGTTCCCAGAACGCTTCCGCCGGGATTGAAAATATAGTTGCCGTTTTCGTCCCGCATCGGTCTGCCGTTTGCATCACGCTTTAACAGACTGTTTCCGTTCGCGTCATACGCGTAGAAACACTTCGGATCGGTAAAATTCTTGATGGCGATATATGAAATGTAGCGGATCTCGCAATCATCAAGTCCATACGCTTCTCTGACTGTTTCGCTGCGATAGATGATGGAAAGAACGTGATCATATAAGTCTTCCTCTGAAATATCGTCATTCTTGTTTAGCGCGTATTGAAAAAGTAGGTGCGGCGTTGCGGCATACTCTTTATAGTTGCTCTCTCCAGTCGGATTTGATCTGCCGTGGTTGAAGCAATAGGCGACCGTGGTGTTTTCATTGTCACTGACAGTATACAGTTCAAGACCGACGTGGCTGGGATCAGTGCAGATCTCGTGGGCATGGTCATACGTAACGCTGCCAGTATAGGCTTGATTCTCCTCTGCGGTCCGCGCGATGTTTATTTCGACGGGTTCGGCCTCCTCCAGATAGTCCTCCGAGATGGCGAGATTTTCAATGGTATATGCGCCTTCCTTCAGGAAAAAGACCTGTTCGCCATCGGCGTCCCAGGTTTTCAGGATGTTCCCTTGGGAATCTGAAATCCGCATTGCCGCGCCGGAAACGGGTGCGCCCGTTTCATCCATAACGCAAACAGAAACAGGTCTCTCGAACGTAGGTTCCTGGTTTGTCTCTTCGCTCTCTGCCAAAACCGTACCGCAGACAGAAAGCAGCATGACAAGCGTCAAAAATGCAGCGAGTATTTTTTTCATTTGTTTGCCCCCTTATTGGTTTGTTTTATCGGAAACTGATCCGAACTCTATAACAATATAATCCATTTCATAAATGAATACAAGGAAAAAATGAAATTTTATACGTGAGATGCAAGAAATATATAATGGAATAAAATTGAAATGCAGCGAGTTTCGCTGCGTTCTGACGATGCAGTATTCTACGGCCGCTCGCAGAACCTGCGCAGACGCGAGGCGGCGTCCAGGAGAAGCGGCGTGTCTTTGGTATACGCGATGCGCACGTATCCGGGGCAGAGAAACGCGCTGCCCGGCGTGATGGCGACGCCCTGCGCATCCAGAAGCCGGCGGCAGAAGCGAACGTCGTCGCCGTCGATCTTTTTTACGTTGAGCCAGAGATAAAACGCGCCGGCGCTCTTTTGCCCGTGCAGCTGCGGGATCCCGTAGACCGCGGACCAAAGCAGATCGCGACGAGTTCTGAAGATCTCCCGAAGCGCGTCCGTCCACGTGTCGTGAAGCGACAGAACCGCAATTGCGGCGCGTTCCGAAAGCGAGCAGGGACAGCCGACCGCGTGGCTTAAAAAGCCGGACATTGCGGCGGCAGCCTGTTCGGGCGCAACCGCGTAGCCGAGCCGAAGACCCGCCATGGCGTAGGTCTTTGAAGCGCTGTTGACAAGGATCAGCCGGTCGCGCACCTCCGGAAAGCTGTACAGACTGACAAACGCGCCCTCATACACGAACGCGCCGTAGACCTCGTCCGCAATGAGCCAGAGATCATGCGCCATAGAGAATTCGACGATCGCGCGGAGCGCATCCGCGTCGTAGACGGCGCCGGTCGGGTTGGTCGGATGATTCAACAGCAGCGCCTTTGTGCGGGACGTGACGCTGTGTTCGAGATCGTCCCGCGTAACGGTGAACCCGTTTTCCGCGCGGCACGGAACCGGCACGGGGACGGCGCCGAACAGGCGGATCATCTCCGGGTAGCTGGTATAGCAGGGCGTGGGCAGAAGCACCTCGTCGCCGGGGCCTAAGATGCATCCGATCGCGGCAAACAGCAGCGGCTTTGCGCCCGATGAGATCAGAATCTGTCCGTCCGTCCAGCCGTTTTTCCGGCGCACGGCTTCCTTGAGATCGGCAGAGCCGGTCGCAGGCACGTATCCGGTCTGATCCGCTTCCAATGCGGCGGTCAGAGCGGCTTTGCCTTCATCGGGCATCGGCAGATCGACCTGTCCCGCGGTAAGATTGATGATATCTCTTCCGGCGGCGGACAGCTCACGCGCCGCAAGGTCCAAAGACATGGTGACGGAAGCGGGTACCGTGCGGACGATCGGTTTCATGTTCGGTTCCCCCAGCGGTTGATCAGCAGAACGGCGGTTACGTCACCCGCTACGTTCAGGGACGTGTACGACATATCCAGCAGCCGGTAGATTCCGGCATACATGCCCAAAAACAGTCCCGCGTCCGGAAGTCCCATCAGGTTCAAAAACGTCGCGCCGAGAACGATCCCGCCGCCGGGGATCCCGGGCGCAGCCATATTCAGGAGCTCCGCGATCAGCAGCATCCACAAGAACAGTCCGAGCGTAACAGGACGGCCGGTCATCTGCATGGTAAACAGTCCGAGCAGGCAGAAAGAGACCGCGCCGCCGCACATATGGACGGTGCATCCGAGCGGCGCAACGACGCCGGTGACATTCTCCGGCACGTCGAACTCCTCGCGGCAGGTGCGCAGCGTCTCCGGCAGGGTTGCCGCGGAGGAGCAGGTGGAGAGCGACGTTAAAAACATGCGCCCCGTTTTGCGGAAATACGTGATCGGATCGATGCGGCAGATCAGCCAGAGCGGCAGAACCATGACGAGCAGCAGGATCAGCACGGAACCGCCCCATGCGCAGAGCACGTAGGAAAGCGCGCCTTTGAGCGCATCGACGCCGAAGCCGGACGTGCAGCGTCCCATCAGAACGAACACGCCGAGCGGCGTCAGGTACAGCACATAAGAGAGCATCTTTGTAAAGATGTTCTCCAGCTCCGAAAACAGCGTGATCACGCGTTCGGCGCGGACACGCTCCGCCGCGAGTCCCATGCAGAACGCAAACAGAATGCACGGAAGCATGGCGCCGCCTGTGAGCGACGCAAAGATGTTCTCGGAAAAGACGGAACGGAAGAATCCTTCAAAGGACAGATCGGCGACGGTCCCGGTCCACGGTTCTCCGCCGGACAGGGAAAACCCGACGCCGGGGGAGAGGATCGAGAACAGCACGCCCGAAACGGCAAAGGACACGGCAAACAGCGACACGAACAGCAGCAGGGATTTTCCGAGCGTCCCGGATGCGCTGCGCGCGCCGCGGGCGGCGGCGCAAAACACCGTGCACAGCACGATCGGCAGCGCCATCAGCTTCAGCAGATTGATGTAAACGGTGCCGATAAACCCGATGTGTGAGAACACCTGCGGCACAATCAACCCGAGCGCGCCGCCTGCAAAGAAGCAGGCGAGCGTGATCAACGAGAGCAATCGTGTCCGGTTTGTCGAAAGACCTTTCTTCATAGCAAGTATTATATGATTCCGTGTGGAAAAAGTCAAACCGCAAAAAGCACCGCCTGGTTTGACGGCAGCAGAGCGGATGAAGAAAAAGGATGTCCCGATGCGGTTTCGGGACATCCTCTTTGTAATGGACTGCTTAATACAGTTTCGCGCCCGCGGGAATGTGCGGATCGAGCTGCAGAAGATGCAGCTTCTCTTCACCGTTCTCGGTGTGGATCGCAGAGAGCAGCATGCCGCAGGATTCGATGCCCATCATCGGACGCGGCGGTAGATTCGTGATTGCCACGCAGGTCTTGCCGATCAGACTTTCCGGCTCGTAGAACGCGTGAATGCCGGAAAGAATGATGCGCTCGGTTCCCGTGCCGTCGTCCAGCGTGAACTTCAAGAGCTTCTTGGACTTCGGAACCGCTTCGCAGGCAAGCACCTTGACCGCGCGGAAATCACTCTTTGAGAAGGTCTCAAAATCGACGAAATCCTTGAACAGCGGTTCGATCTCGACGTTGCTGAAATCGATCGTTTCAGGCTCTGCGGAAACGGACACCTCATCCGGCTGGAGCGCAGCCACCTTCCCCTCCGGGGGAAGGCTTTCTGCTTTCTTCGACTGTCCGATCGGCTTCATGGTCGGGAACAAAAGGATATCGCGGATCGTCGGCGCGTCGCACAGCAGCATGCACAGCCGGTCGATGCCGATGCCGATCCCGCCCGTGGGCGGCATGCCGTATTCCATTGCGAGCATGAAGTCCTCGTCGATCTGCATGGCTTCGTCGTCGCCCTTCTGACGTTCCTTTGCCTGCTGAATGAACCGCGCGCGCTGGTCGATCGGATCGTTGAGCTCGGTGTACGCGTTTGCGTATTCGTGCCCGCAGATAAAGATCTCGAAGCGGTCGACGATGTCGGCGCTGCCGGATTTCAGCTTGGTCAGCGGAGAGTTTTCGATCGGGTAATCGGTGATGAACGTCGGCTGGATCAGCTTGCTTTCGACAAACGCGTCGAACGCCTCCGCCAGGACCTTGCCCTTGCTCGACTCGGGATCCTTCAATTCCAATCCGAGTTCCTTTGCGATCGCGCGCGCCTGCTCATCGGTCGCGCAGGCATAGATATCCTTGCCGGTATACTCTTTGACCGCGTCGTTCATCGTCAGGCGGCGGAACGGGGGAGTCAGGTCGACTTCCTGTCCCTGATACGTGATCTTCGTCGTGCCGTTGACAAGCCGGCAGCAGCGGGACATGAGCTGTTCGCACAGCGCCATCATGCCGCGAAGATCGGTGTACGCCTGATAGATCTCGATCGTGGTGAACTCGGGATTGTGCGTGGCGTCCATGCCCTCGTTGCGGAACAGGCGCCCGATCTCATAGACCCGCTCGAGCCCGCCGACGATGCACATTTTGAGATGCAGTTCGGTGGCGATCCGCAGATACATATCGATGTCGAGCGTATTGTGATGCGTAATGAACGGACGTGCCGACGCCCCGGAGGCGACCGTGTTCAGCACGGGCGTTTCGACCTCCATAAAACCTTCGCTGTCGAGATAGCGGCGGATCTCCGCGATGATCGCGCTGCGCTTTTTGAACGTATTGCGCACGTCCGCGTTCATGAACAGGTCGACAAACCGCTGCCGGTAGCGCAGTTCGGGATCCTTGAGCCCGTGGAACTTCTCAGGCAGCGGACGCAGCGACTTGGACAGCAGCGTAAGCTCCGTCGCGTGAACGGAGACCTCGCCGGTGCGGGTCTTGAATACAAATCCCTTCACGCCGAGGATATCGCCGATGTCGTACGTTTTGAAATCGGCGTATGCGTCCTCTCCGACGTCGTCGCGCTTGACGTAGAACTGAATCTCGCCCGCGCCGTCCAGAAGATGCGCGAAACTCGCCTTGCCCATGATGCGCTTGGACATCATGCGCCCGGCGATGCTGACTTCCTTGCCTTCCAGCGCGTCATAGTCGGCAATGATCCCTGCGCTGTGATGCGTCTGCGGATAGGTAATGACCGAAAACGGATCCTTGCCCGCGTCGCGCAGTGCGGAAAGCTTGTCCCTGCGGATCTTGAGCAGTTCCGAAAGCTGTTCTTCGGTCAGTTCGGCAGTTTCCTGCGGAATGTTCGTTTCTTCCATAAGAGTCTCCGTTATGACTGGATGCTGCAAATCTCAAGATGAATGACGCCGCCGGGGGTTGCGACCGCAACGGTCTCGCCTTCGCCGTGACCGATCAGCGCGCCGCCGATCGGGGAATCGTTGGAGACTTTGCCCGAGACCGGGTCCGCCGCGGACGAACCGACGATCTCCAGGTTCATTTCCGCACCGGTCGCGGTGTTCTTGACCGTAACCTTGGAGCCGACGTTGATCTTATCGCCGCGCAGCGCAGAGCGGTCGATGATCTTCGCGGCGCGAAGTTCCGCTTCGAGCGTGGCGATGTCGTACTCGTTCTTCGCCTGCTCGGCCTTTGCCGCGTCATACTCCGCGTTCTCGCTGAGGTCGCCGAATCCGCGTGCGATCTTCAGCATTTCCGCGATCTCCAGGGTGCGCGTCGATTTCAGATAATCGAGATGCTCCTTGCGCTTTTCATACTCTTCCTGAGTCAGCCAAATCTCTGCCATGTTGTTTCTCCTTTTGCCCGTCTTGGGAATTACATCAGGCTGTCGTAAAAGGGACCAGACCGTTTGCGGCGAAAATAGTAAACTGGTACAACGGTTGGTGGAAAAGGCGAACAACGCCTTTTCTTTTCATTTGTTTCGCCGCAAACTATCCGCGTTTTCGCTCGGTCGCATACGTTAGTATAGCTCCGTCGCGAAGAACGCGAATTCTGCTTCCCTTCCCTACAGCCTGTTCAGCGTGTCAAAAGGTTTTTGACACGCTGACATATTATTATATAGTGATGTCCTTTACACTGTCAAGCAGTATTTGCCGGATCTCGGCCGCGCTGTTCGCCGCATTCAGCCGCGTGCGGAGCGCCGCGCCGTTGCGTACGCCGTGCAGGTATCGCGGAAGATGCTTGCGAAGCTCGACCAGTCCGTGCGGTCCCTTTTCCGCTTCGATGCGCTCCGCGTGCAGCAGCGCGATGCGCAGCCGCTCCGAAAGCGTCGGCGGTTCGTACGCCGTGCCGTTTTGCGCCGCTTTGATCTCCGCAAAGATCCACGGCCGCCCGAGCGCGCCGCGTCCGACCATCACGCCGTCGCACCGCGTCTCTTTCAGCATCGCAGCCGCGCTCGGTCCGTCAACGATATCGCCGTTGCCGATGACCGGAACGGATACCGAGGCCTTGACCGCCGCGATCGCCGCCCGATCCGCTTTTCCTTCATATTGTTGTACGCGCGTACGCGGATGCAAACAGAGCGCGCTCGCGCCGTGCTCTTCGAGCACCTTTGCAAAGGATACGCAGGTATCGCTGTCCCAGCCCTTGCGGAACTTGACGGTCACCGGCACCGGCACCGCCGTTCTTACCGCTTCCACGATCGCGCCGGCAAGCGCGGGCGTGCGCATCAGCGCGCAGCCGTCTCCGTTCGATACGATTTTCTGCGCGGGACACCCCATATTGAGATCGATACCGAACAGCCGCCCGCCCAAACGGTCGTATACGAGCCGCGCGGCTTCCGCCAGAACGTCCGGTTCGTGCCCGAACAGCTGCACAGCAATTGAAGATTCCTCCACGCCGAGCGTCAGATAGTCCGAGGTTTTTTCGTTGCCGAAAACAAGCCCCTTTGCGCTGATCATTTCGGTGCAGGCAAGATCGCATCCGAACGAGCGGCAGAGCGCGCGAAACACGACGTCCGTGTAACCGGCCATCGGCGCGAGCAGAACAGGCTGTTCAAAGGGGAACGGTTCAGTCATTTGCAGGGATCGGCGTTGCCGTCGGAACGGGAGACGGCGTGACCATCGGGATCGGATCGGCATACGGATCGGGCGTGGCCGGCGCATCGAGTTTCGGATTCAGCTCCAAAAGCTCCACCGTGCCGATATACCAGCGTCCGTCAAATTTCTCGAGGTACAGACGGTACTTGCGCGGCGTCCAGTCCGGGATCGTTCCGTCCGCACCCGACT
>Ga0310697_10001711_pt1 | contig 24797 bp, 23 predicted proteins | sample 172DNAGHGlowgp2_FD_203883 | JGI IMG/M metagenome (GOLD analysis project Ga0310697, IMG submission 203883) | Sheep rumen microbial communities from Palmerston North, Manawatu-Wanganui, New Zealand - 1728 DNA GHGlow gp2 (v2) (version 2) | ecosystem: Host-associated > Mammals > Digestive system >...
AAAGCCATTGAAAGCAGAACCGGGCGGCCTGTGGTCACCAGCCAAAACGCCAAACAACTCAACGCGGTGGTAACGGATCTGATCGAGGGTGTTGTGAAAGAGGAGGACGACGAATGAAAGCTGTCATCTATGCCCGGTATTCCTCCGACAACCAGCGGGAAGAGAGCATAGAGGGACAGATCCGCGAGTGCACCGCTTTTGCCGAGAAGAACGGCATCACAATTCTGCGACACTACATAGACCGCGCTTATTCCGCCAAGACGGATAACAGACCTGAGTTTCAAAACATGATAAAGGACAGCGGCAAGAAACTGTTCGATATGGTGATCGTTTGGAAACTCGACCGCTTTGCGCGAAATCGCTACGACAGTGCCCGGTACAAGTCACTGCTGAAGAAGAACGGCGTCAAGGTGGTGTCCGCCACAGAGGTCATTTCCGAAGGCGCGGAAGGCATCATTTTGGAATCTGTCCTGGAGGGTTATGCGGAATACTACTCGGCGGATCTGGCCGAAAAGGTCGTCCGGGGCATGACGGACAATGCACTCAAGTGTAAGTTCAACGGAGGAACGATTCCCATCGGCTATGTGATCGACGATGAGCAGCATTTTCAAGTTGATCCGATCACAGCGCCCTATGTGCTGGAAGTGTTCAAACGCTATGACAAAGGCGCGACCATGACGGAACTCCGCGACTGGCTCAATGAGCAAGGAGTAAAGAACACTTGCGGCAATCCGATCACCTACAACTCCATCCAGCACATGCTCTGCAACCGTCGCTACATCGGGGAATTTGCTTTCCGGGACACGGTGATCCCAAACGGCATTCCCACCATCGTGCCGGACGACTTGTTTGATCGCGTCCAGAAGAAACTGGAGGTCAACAAAAAGGCTCCGGCCCGTCATAAAGCCGAAGACGACTACCTGCTGACCACCAAGATCTTTTGTGGCTACTGCGGCGCTTATCTCTGTGGTGAAAGTGGAACCGGGCGCAATGGTGTCTACCACTATTACAAGTGCGTTTCCGTGAAAAAGAAGCGTACTAAGTGCGAGTGCAAGCCTATCCGAAAAGCCTGGATTGAAAATCTTGTTCTTGATTCCATCATGGAGATGCTGGCTGATGACCGCACCATAGACGCGATCACTTCGATGGTGTTAGCCATGCAAGATCAGGAGAGTGTGGCCCTGCCGATGTATGAACAGCAGCTGCAGGAGGCCAACACCGGAATCAACAACTTGCTCAACGCGATCCAGCAGGGTATTCTGACAAAATCCACGAAAAACAGACTCGAAGAATTGGAAGCGGCCCGTGACGAGTTGGAGAACAAGATCGCGCTGGAGAAACTGGCGAAGCCTCGCATCAGCGAAGAGTTTGTTCGTTTCTTTTTGGAGCGATTCCGCAATCTCGACCTCTCGAAACTGGAGCATCGGAAAATGCTGATCGAAGTTTTCCTCAACGCCGTTTATGTGTTCAACGATAAGATCGTAATCTCATGTAATTACAAGGACGGAACTAAAACTGTAAATTTTAGTGAAATGGAGAGCGCGCTTACCCTGCGCGCCTCCGCTTCTGGTTCGGATATGGATTGCCCCGGTGCACCAAAAAGGAGAGAATCCTGTTTGGATTCTCTCCTTTTTGGTGGCCCGCCTTCGGCGTGCAATGATCCGCTGCGCTCAAATTTGCCGGAGGGAATACCCAATCCCCTCCGGCACCGCCCCATGCGAAACGAAGCTGGTTCGGATTTGGATTGCCCCGGTGCACCAGAAAAGGCACCCCGTGGGGTGCCTTTTCTGGTGCCGGTGGTGGGGCTCGAATCATGTCCGCATATGCCATAGGGCATGTGCGTGAGCCTACCTCTGCATACACAAGTTCTATGCGGCACAGCCGCTAAGAACTTGTAGTAAGTGCAAACACTGGCGAACACCTTGATTTGCGGCGTCTCCCGCAAGCCGCAAATGCATGCGAGTCCCTACCCCTGTAATGATTTCTATTAAATCCAATCATATGCAGGAAAGCCGCCCTATTGGGCGGCTTTCCTGCTATTATCATCTTTTACTCCGCGATCTCCGCGTCGGAGCAGAGAAGCGTCAGCTCGTTGTCGATCACATTGGCGACGCCCGAACTCACGCGGACGCGGACGGTGCTCCCGTCTTCCAGCACGCAGCGCAGAACGCCCCTGCTCACAGCGCAGAGCATCGGCGCATGGTGGGCCAGGATGCCCAGGGAACCGAAGTCCATCGGGAGATTGGCCGACTGCACCTGCGTATCCAGGACGGTGGCGTCCCCGGTCACGATGCAGAGGCGAAACAAATCCTTCATCGCCTCACCTCAATACTGGCCGCGCTTGGCGATGACCTCGTCGATGCCGCCGCACATCAGGAAGGCCTGCTCGGGCAGATCGTCCACATCGCCGCCCAGGATGGCCTGGAAGCCCTTGATCGTATCCTGGAGCTTGACGTACTTGCCCTCCATGCCGGTAAAGGCCTCGGCCACGTGGAAGGGCTGGGACAGAAAGCGCTGGATGCGGCGGGCGCGGTTCACGACCGCGCGATCCTCGACGCCCAGCTCGTCCATGCCGAGTACGGCGATGATGTCCTGCAGCTGGCGGTACTTCTCCAGCACCTGCTGCACGGCACGGGCCGTCTCATAGTGCTCCTTGCCCAGGATCACCGGGTCCAGCATACGGGAGCTGGATTCCAGCGGGTCCACCGCAGGGTAGATGCCCAGCTCCGCGATGGAGCGGGCCAGCACCGTGGTGGCGTCCAGATGGGCGAAGGTGGTGGCGGGGGCCGGGTCGGTCAGGTCGTCCGCGGGCACATAGATGGCCTGCACGGAAGTGACGGAGCCGCGGCGGGTGGAGGTGATGCGCTCCTGCAGGTCACCCATCTCGGTGGCCAGCGTCGGCTGATAGCCGACGGCGGAGGGCATGCGCCCCAGCAGGGCGGAGACCTCGGAGCCCGCCTGGGTGAAGCGGAAGATATTGTCAATGAAAAGCAGCACATCCTGGCCGCTCTCGTCGCGGAAGTTCTCGGCGATGGTCAGGCCGGAGAGGGGCACGCGGAGACGGGCTCCGGGCGGCTCGTTCATCTGGCCGAAGACCAGGGCGGTCTTGTTGATGACGCCGGACGCGGTCATCTCGTTCCAGAGATCGTTGCCCTCGCGGCTGCGCTCACCCACGCCGGCGAAGACGGAATAGCCGCCGTGCTCGTAGGCCACGTTGCGGATCAGCTCCTGGATCAGCACGGTCTTGCCCACGCCTGCGCCGCCGAAGAGGCCGATCTTGCCACCGCGGGCATAAGGGGCCAGCAGGTCGATGACCTTGATGCCGGTCTCCAGCAGCTCGGTAGCGGGCAGAATGTCGGTAAACACCGGGGGCTTGCGGTGGATGGGCAGGCGCTTTTCCGCGTTCACGGGGCCTTTGCCGTCGATTGGTTCACCCACCACGTTGAACATGCGGCCCAGCGTCGCCTCGCCCACGGGCATGGTGATGGGGCTGCCGGTGTTGAAGGCCTCACAGCCGCGGGAGATGCCGTCCGTAGACGAGAGCGCGATGCAGCGGGCGTCGCCGCCGCCGATCTGCTGCACGACCTCCATCACGACCTTGCGCTCCGGCAGGCGCACCTCCACCGCGTGGTACAGCTCGGGCAGCTGCCCCTCGGGGAAGTGAACGTCCACCACCGGGCCGATCACGCGTTTGACAATTGCTTTTTCCATGGATTGTCCTCCACATTGAAATACAAATTCAAAGCCTCGCGCTTTGAATTTGAGAGGAAGAACAGCTCAGCCGGTCGATGAAGCTGCGCCTGCGCGGCTTCATGACCTGTCTGTGCTGTTCTGACGTAAGGCTTCCGCGCCGCCGGCGATCTCGGAGATCTCCGTGGTGATCGCGGCCTGGCGGGCGTGGTTGAGCTGCAGCGTCAGTTCGCCGATCAGTTCCTCGGTATTGTCCGCCGCAGCGGTCATGGCCGACATGCGGGCGGAGTGCTCGCCGGTCCGGGCCTCCAGCAGCACGGCGTGCACCGTGTTGTTGAACGCCATGTCCACCAGCGTATTCAGCAGGGATTCCCGGTCCGGCTCATAGAACCAGAGGCGGTCCTCCCCTTCCCGCTTCTCCTGCGCCTCCGCAGCACTCATGGGGAGCAGGGTTTTCGTGCCGGGGATCTGCTGCAGGACGGATTTGAACTGTTGATAGACCAGCACGATCTCATCCGCCTCGCCGCCGAGATAGAGCTCCCGCAGATACGCGGCCAGCTCCGCTGCCTCTTTGGCGTCCGGCGCGTCGCTGATCTCAAAGGTCTTTCGGATCGGGAGTCCGGCGCCGGGGATCATGTCCCGCCCCCAGCGACCGCAGACCACCAGGGATTTCTCCCGCTCGTCCCGCGGCGCAAGCTCCTGCAGATAGCGGAGCAGGGCCGAATTGTAGGTGCCGCAGAGGCCCCGGTTGCCCACGATCAGCACATAGCAGACCCGCTCGTTCTTCTCATGGGGCGTAAGGAGCGGATGGCTCCAGTCTGCGCTCCCGCCGGACACCTGCCGGAGCATGGCGTCGCTGCGTTCGGCAAATTCCTTCAGCGCGGAGAAGGCCGTCTGGGTATGGCGAAGCTTGGCCGCCGCCACCATCTTCATGGATTTTGTGATCTGCTGGGTATTCTCCACACTCTTGATGCGGGTGCGGATGGCGCGCAGATTCGCCATACTCACGCCTCCTTATCGGCCCCCTTGCCTAAAGGGGGCTGGCACGGCGAAGCCGTGACTGGGGGATACATGCAGGATTCCGCTCAATCGCTTATGAGGGCTTGTGATGATTTCTATAAGTACTGCTTTCGGAGCGCTTTCGTCATTCGAACAAGCCCTTCGCCCTCGCTTCGCTCAGCCACCTCCCCTTATGCCGGGGAGGCAAAGCGTAAAGCTTATTCAAAGCTCTCCGCGTATTCCTCGACCACCTGGCGCAGGCACTTGATCTGCCCCTCATCCAGCTTTTTCCCGCTGAGGATGATATCATCCAAGCGGGGCAGGCGCTCATGCACGAAGCTGAGCAGGCCCTTTTCAAAGCGGGCGATGTCCTTGAGCTCTACTTTATCGGCGTAGCCCTCGTTGACCGCCCAGATGGAGACCACCTGGTCGCTGGCGTCCATGGGGCTGTACTGGGGCTGCTTTAAAAGCTCGGTCATGCGGTCGCCGCGGTGGAGGGTCGCACGGGTGGTCTTATCCAGGTCGGAGCCAAACTGGGCGAACGCCGCGAGCTCCCGGTACTGGGCCAGGTCCATGCGCAGCCGCCCGGCCACCTGCTTCATGGCGCCGAGCTGGGCGGAACCGCCCACACGGCTGACAGACAGGCCCACGTTCACCGCCGGGCGCACGCCCGCGTTGAAGAGGTCGGTCTCCAGAAAGATCTGGCCGTCGGTGATGGAGATGACATTGGTGGGGATATAGGCCGAAATGTCGCCGGCCTGGGTTTCGATGATGGGCAGGGCGGTCATGCTGCCGCCGCCGGCCTCCGGCGACAAGCGCGCAGCGCGCTCCAGCAGCCGGGAGTGAAGGTAGAACACGTCGCCGGGGTAGGCCTCGCGTCCGGGCGGACGGTGCAGCAGCAGGGAGATTTCACGGTAGGCCACTGCCTGCTTCGAGAGATCGTCGTAAATTATGAGCACGTCCTTGCCCTGGTGCATGAAGTATTCGCCCATGGCGGCGCCCGCGTAGGGCGCAATGTACAGCATGGGCGCGGACTCGGAGGCGCTGGCGCAGACCACGATCGTGTAGTCCATGGCGCCGTGCTCCCGCAGCTTCTGCACCACGCCCGCCACCGTAGACTCCTTCTGTCCGATGGCGACATAGATGCAGATCATGTCCTTGCCCTTCTGGTTGATGATAGTATCCAGGGCGATAGCGGTCTTGCCGGTCTGACGGTCGCCGATGATGAGCTCGCGCTGGCCGCGGCCGATGGGCACCAGCGCGTCGATGGCCTTGATGCCGGTCTGCATCGGGACCGACACGCTCTTGCGGTCGATGACGCCGGGGGCCGGGGACTCAATGGGGCGGGTGTTATGGGTGTTGAGATCGCCCGCGCCGTCAAGCGGATTGCCCAGTGCGTCCACCACGCGGCCGATCAGCGCGGAGCCAACAGGCACCTCAGTGATGCGCCCGGTGCGGCGAACCCAGTGGCCCTCCTGCAGATCCTCATAATTGCCGAGCAGCACAACGCCCACGTTGTCCTGCTCCAGGTCCATGACCATGCCGCGCAAGCCGCCCTTCATCTCCAGCAGCTCGCCCGCCATGGCGTCAGACACGCCGGAGACGCGGCAGATGCCGTCGGACACGCTGATAACGGTGCCGATCTGGTATACCTCAGGATCCTGATTGACTTTCCCCAGCTCCTCCCGCAGCGCGCCGATCAGCTCCTGATCGGTGCTGTCAAAGGCGGAGAGCTGGTTTTTTGTGCGCTCCAGGAGTCCTGCGACGCTGCCGTCATAGACGGTGTCACCCAGTTGCAGGCGGATGCCGCCAATGAGATCGGGCTTCACCTCGGTCTCCACGCGGATCTCCGGCTCCTCCCCCGTGGGGGCGAGCACCTGATCCACAGCGGCGCGGATCCGGCCGAGATCGCTCTCGCCCAGCTCCTCGCTGCTGCTGACGCGAACCATGAAAAAGCCGCGGCTGCGGATGCCGCTCAAATCGCCCGGGGTGATGCGAAGCTGCTCCGGCAGACGTTGGAGAAAGCGCTCGCTCAGGCGGGCGCGCGCTGCCGCGTTCTCCGGCCGCGCGATCTGCTCGGCCGCGGCGGCGGTGATCTCCTCGGCTGCCTTCTGGTTGACCTGCAGGCGCTGGGCATGGGTCAGACGCCGCAGATCCTTGTGGGCGTCCAGCGCGATCTTATCCAGTTCCTCCCGGGTCTTTTCCTGCCCGGCGCGGAGGATCTCCTCAGCGCCGGCTCTGGCGTTGTGCAGTATTTCCTCCCGCTCGGCCGCGCCCTTCGCGCTTTCGCCCTCCAGGCTGTCCAGCAGCTGTTTCGCGTTTTCCCGGGATGCCGCAGACTGCTCCAGATCCCCGCTCACTTTGTCAACATGCGCGCGGATGGCGTTTGCTACGATCTTGCGGCCGATGAAATACAGACCGCCCGCCAGGATCAAGAAGTTGATGAGTGCGTATACAATGTTCCAGCCATGCATGTCCGGTCATCCCTCCTTCCTGTCATGCTCTCTCATGCGCTCAGTCCTCCTGCCCCAGGATGCGGGCAGAAAGGAGCGCGGAGAGGTCGCCGCTCTTTTCCATAAGCAGCGTCTCCTCCTGCTTGTTCTGCTTCTCCAGCCGCGTCTCCGCCTCACGAAGGTCTTCTTTTGCCTGACTGCGGGCAGTCTTGACGCTCTCCACTCGGGACGAATCCGTCTCCGCCTCAGCCTCGGCGAGAATACGGTTGGCCTCCAGGCGGCTCTCCGCCTTTTCGGCGGCCATGCGGCTGCGGTTCTGCTCCACTGTGGCCTGTGCCTCCTTCTCCGCGTTCAGGCCGCCGTCGATCTTGGCCTGACGCTCATCGAGAAGCTTGCACACGGGGGTGAACAGGAAACGCTTGAGCAGGAAATACAGAAGGAAGAAGTTGATGATCGTCCATATGAGCTCGGAAATGTTGATGCTTAACATGGACTCTCTCCTCCCGAAGCGTCTCTTCTCAGATTTTACCTACCAGCATGAAGGCGACCAGCATGCCGTAGATGGTCAGTGCTTCCATCAGCGCCAGGGAGATGACGAGCGCGCCGCGGATGTCGCCGGCGGCTTCGGGCTGACGGGCGATGGACTCCATGGCCTGCGTGGCGGTCTTGCCCTGGGCCATAGCGGTGAAAGCGGCGGTGATGCACAGAACGAGTGCGGCAGCGATGGCGATGATTCCGGATTCCATAGATAAGTCCTCCTAAAATTTTTTCTTCTTGTTTATTCTTCTTCCAGACCCTCGGAAATGTAAATGGAAAGCAGCATGGTAAAGACGATGGCCTGCAGCAGGCAGAAGAGCAGACTCAGTACCTGCATGATGAGCGGCGCGCCGATGGGAAAGATCTCATAGAGCTGCTCGGTCACGGTCTCCTCACCGTAGAGGTTGCCGTAAAGACGCAGCGCCAGGGACACCGGGCGGATCACCTGCTCGATCAGGTTCAGCGGCAGCATCAGCACCACCAGGATCACAGGCTTCACATTGGCGAAGCTGTGCAGATAGGGCCCCAGCCCCCGCTCCTTCACACCGATCACATGGGTCGTGAAGAAGGCGACCACGCCGAGCCCCGCCGTCACCGACAGGCAGGCCGTCGGCACCGCAAAGCCCTGCACATGGCCCGCGCCGGGCAGCAGGCCCGAGTAGTTGCAGACAATGATGAAGACGAAAAACGTGCCCATGATGGGCAGGTACTTCCGCGTATGCTCCTTGCCCAGCGTTCCCTCAAAGAAGTTCCGCAGGGCGCCGACCGCCATCTCCGCGCCGGTCTGCAGCAGGCCGGGGATCTCCTTGAGATTGCGTGTGGCAAGAAAGCTGATGAGGCCAAGCACCGCAATGATCGCCCACATGGTGGTGACCGTACTCGTCACCTCCAGCGGCCCGATGCGAAACAGCACATTGGCGGCTTCTTCCATAGCTATCACCTCTGTAGTTTCAAATACAGAATGATTATACCTTATTTTCTCCGCAAAGGGAAGCCTTGATTTTTGGAGAATTGCTCTTTTTCGGCCGGCTTGGACTGCCCCGCGCAGTGCACAATACTTGAAAAAAAGCCCTGCAGATGATATGCTCTAAACAAAGGAAGTGTTGGATATGGACGACTTCAGGCCCGGGCGCTACCGCCACTTCAAGGGCAATGAATATGAGCTTCTATGCACCGCCCGGCACTCGGAGACGGAGGAGCTGATGGTGGTCTACCGCGCGCTCTATGGCGAGGGCGGGATCTGGGTGCGCCCGGCGTCCATGTGGAACGAGGAGATCACGCGGGACGGGAAGACCTTCCGCCGCTTTACTTACATCGGAGAAATGGAATGAGACTGAACCTGAACCAAAGCGCCTTTGCGGAGCTGGACGTGCACAACATGACAAAAACCCAGGCCATCACCGCGCTGGACGCCGCGCTGCGCCGGGCCGGGAGCGGGGTCTACCGCCTGAAGGTGATCCACGGCTATCACGGCGGCACCGTGCTGCGGGACGCGGTGCGCGCCCACGCGGCAAAGCATGCGAAGGTGCTGCGCGTCGAGCTGGGGCTGAATCCCGGCGAGACCGACCTCATTCTGCGGGAGCTTTGAATATGGAAGACAGAGAGATTCTGAAGCAGGCCGTCCCGCTGCTTGTGGACTGGTATGCCGCGAGCCGGCGGGTCCTGCCCTGGCGGGAATCGCCCACGCCCTATCACGTCTGGATCTCGGAGATCATGCTGCAGCAGACCCGCATTGAGGCCGTGATCCCCTACTACGCCCGTTTTCTCGCGGAGCTTCCCGACGTGGAGGCTCTCGCCGAATGCGACGAAAACCGGCTGCTGAAGCTCTGGGAGGGCCTGGGCTACTACAGCCGCGCCCGCAACCTGCAGAAAACGGCAAAACAGATCATGGCGGAATACGGCGGCGCGCTTCCGCGAAAGGCGGAGGAGCTGAAAAAGCTCCCCGGCATCGGGGACTATACCGCCGGGGCCATCGCCTCCATCGCCTATGGGGAGCCGGAGCCCGCCGTGGACGGAAACGTGCTGCGCGTTCTGTCCCGGCTGCTCTGCTTTGAGGACGACATCATGGAGCAGAAGACCCGGCGCCGCGTCACCGACGAGCTGCGTGCCGTCTACCCCTCCGGAGAAAGCGCCGCCCTGCTCACGGAGGGCATCATGGAGCTGGGCGAAACGATCTGCATTCCCAACGGGGAGGCCAGGTGCGAGCTCTGCCCGCTGCGAGTTCTCTGTCGGGCGCGGGGAGCCGGAACGGTGGACAAGTACCCGGTGAAAGCCGCGCCGAAGCCCCGCCGCGTCGAAGAGCGGACGGTACTGCTGCTGCGCTGCCGCGAGCGCTGGGCCATCCGCCGCCGGGCCGGGAGGGGACTTCTTGCCGGTCTCTGGGAGTTTCCCAATGAGCCTTGCGCGCTGAGTGCCGATGAAGCGTCCGCCCGGATCCCCAACGCCCTGAATTGCCGCCCCTGCGGGGAGGCGACCCACATCTTCACCCACGTGGAGTGGCATATGCGGGGCTTTCGGATCGACTGCGAAGATGAGCTTCCGGACTATGTCTGGGTCACGGCCGCGGAGCTGGGGCAGAGCTATCCCCTTCCCACCGCCTTCCGCTTCTTCCGGAAGCAGCTGGAGCAGGAGGCAGCACACGAACGGACGAATCATTCTTGAAAACTGCACAGAAAAGGAGATCGCACAAGATGAAAAGAACGCTTGCACTTCTCTGCTGTCTGGTCCTGGTGTTCGCGGTTTTCGCCGCGCCGGCCTCCGCCGCCGGGGACTGGCGGGACATCGTCACGGCTGTCGCCGCCCCGGGCTGTACCGTCGCACTGCGCTCGGACGGCCGCGTGCTCTACGCCGGCAATCAGAGCATTCCCGCCGCCCGTGAAGTGGGCAGCTGGCGGGATGTGGTGTGGATCGAAACACAGGAGTACGGGAAATATCTTGTGGGCTATACCTCCGACGACAGGATCTATCTGAGCCTGCTGCAGGACCCGTCATACGTCTATGGCGGCAGCTTCGGGCAGTCGGACGTGGCAGGCTGGCAGGATATCATCAAGGTCGTCATCAGCAACAGCATCGCGCTGGGGCTGGATGAAAGCGGCGGCTTCTACTGGAGCACGCTTGACAGCGATGCCCTCAGCGCCGTACAGGCCTGCCAGGGCTGGCCTCCCCTCCGGGATCTTACGACCGACGGCTATCTGATCATCGGCCTCGGGCAGGATGACGTCGTGTATTCGAACAACAGAGAGGCTATGTACAGTGCCAGCGGCTACTGGGGCGGCGATTCCGGACGCAGCGCGGACTGGACGCACGTAAACCAGATATACTGCACCGCCATGGGCACCTATGCGGTCAAGGACAGCAGCGTCATCGGCATCAGCGCCCCGGGCTGGAACAACATCGACAGCCTGTATATCGCGCCGGATTCCGTGTTCGGTCTGCGCTATGACGGCACGGTGGCGGCGAACTTCTACGACGAGTTTTTCCGCCAGGACAGCCGCCTCCAGGCCGTTGCCGGCTGGAAGGACATCATGGAGCTTTCATTTGACGGCGGTATGCGCTATCTGCCGGTAGGCCTGCGTTATGACGGGACTGTCGCCGCGGTCACCACGGTCGACGGCTACCCCTACGGCGAGTGGAATTTCAACGGCTGGTCCGACGTGAGACGACTCTTCAGCGGAAGTGATTTCACACTCGGTCTGCGCCGGGACGGCAGTGTTCTGGTGACCGGCGGTGAGTTTGGCACGCTGTATTATCTGGATCAGATCGCCCGCTGGAACAACATCTCCTGGATTTATCCCGCCGTGGGCGGGGACGCCGACCACATCGTCGCCCTGCGCAGCGACGGCACGCTGGTCGCCGCCGGCGACAACAGCTACGGCCAGTGCAACGTATCCTGAGGAAAACGCAGAGGAAGCTCTTCTTCCTCTGCTTTTTTTGGTCTTTTCACCCATCTTGTCATTTACAGGAGCGCGGCAGTGTGATAAAATTAACACAGTGAATTTCCGATGATTCGGAACAAAAAACAAAAGAAAGGATGCATGCACATGAAGAAAACACTGGCAATGCTTCTCTGCCTGGTGATGCTCCTGTCCCTGATGGGCAGCACCGCCTTCGCCGAGGGCAGCTATACCCCCGGCACCTACACCGGCGAGGCCGAGGGTATGGGACATGTCACCGTCAGCGTGACGGTGGACGAGAACGGCATCACCGCCGTGGAGCTGGACACCTCCGGTGAGACCGCCACCATCGGCGGCGCGCACGACGAGGAGTTCATCGCCCAGGTGCTGGAAAAGGGTGCCGACATTGACGGCATCTCCGGCGCCTCCATCACCAGCCGCGCCATCCGTCTCGCCGTTGAGCAGGCGCTGGCCCAGGCCAGCGGCGCCGAGGCCGGGGAGAAAACCCCCGTCGCCGACGGCACCTACACCGCCAAAGCCCCCTCCTACGGCGTCATGAAGGAGATGGAGCTGGCCGTCACCTTTGAAAACAACGCCATCACCAAGATCGAGACCCTCTGCGCCGGCTCCGCCACACAGGCAAATGAGGACGAGTACAGCCCCATCTACGCCACGGTGGAAAACTTCCTCTTCCCGCGCATCATTGAGGCCCAGAGCCTTGCCGTCGACAACATCACCGGCGCCACCATCTCCTCCAGCGCCGCCAAGACCATCATCGGCAAGATCATCGATGAAAACGGCGGCAAGTCCGACGAGTGGTATACCCCCATTGAGAAGAGCACTGCCGTGGTAGAGCTGAAGGACTATGACGTGATTGTGGTCGGCCTCGGCGCCTCCGGCATGGCCTCCTACATCAGCGCTGCCGAGAACGGCGCAACCGTGTTCGGCATGGAAGCCGCGGCCAAGATCGGCGGCAACGGCACCAACACCGCCGGTCCTCTCGGCGTGAACCCGCCCCACCAGGTGGAGGCCAACAACGGCGAGCCCTTCGTGGATCCCGACGAGCTGTTTGACGCCTGGATGGAGTACACCGACGGCGACGCCAAGGAAGAGATCGTCCGCCTCTTCATCGAGGAATCCGGCGAGACCTTTGCCTGGCTGGCCGACAACTGGGGCTTCCAGTTCCTGCCCGGCATGTTCGCCTTCTACGACGTGCATGGCTGGCCCCTGTGGACCATGTACATGAACAAGGACGAAGCCTACAACAACGCCCTGGCCAAGGCCAAGGAGATGAACGAGAAGAACGACTACATGACCGAGCTCCGCGCCACCTCCCTGCTCAAGGATGAGGAGGGCAACGTGATCGGCGTGGAGGCCGAGTACTATGACGGCACGATTTACGACGTCTACGGCGACTCCGTGATCCTCGCCTCCGGCGGCTACATCGGCAACGCCGAGATGACCCGGAAGTACACCGGCGCCGTGTGGCACACCAAGGGCATGACCCAGTGCGACGGCTTCGGCATCAGCGAAGCCCTGAAGCTGGGCGGCGCGCTGTACAATGAGGACGTGGCGGTGGAAGATCACATCGCTGCGCTCGACACCATCATCCGCTCCGACGACTACTCCAACGACGACAAGAGCATCCTCAGCTCCCTGGTCCAGGATCTGAACTACCAGGTCATCGACTCCAAGGGCGAGAGCTTTGACGGCAACTACAACGGCCTCGGCATCTCCTTCAACGCCTGGGAGGCCGGCGCCAACTACTACGTCCTCATCAACGAGGAGGAGTACAACTCCATCAAGGAAAACGGCCTGATCGAGTTCATTTACCCCATGTTCTTCAACCAGGGCGGCAGCTATGAGGCCGGCACGCCGGTCGCGAATCTGGACGACATCATGGCCATGGGCCAGGCCTTCAACGACGTGATCATCGCCGACTCTCTGGAGGATCTGTCCGAGAAGCTGGGCTTTGAAGTGAAGCTCGACGACGTGCACGGCCAGACCGAGGGCAAGATCTGGTGCATCAAGGGCGCGGCTTACGTCTACAGCACCTGCGGCGGCCTGGATGTGGACACCAACATCAACCTCCTGAAGGAAGACGGCACGCCCGTGGAGAACATCTTTGTAGTCGGCAACGACTCTCTGGGCACGCTCAACGAGTCCAACAAGGCCTATGTCACCTACGGCGGCTGCGCCCAGGGCTGGGCCCTGACCTCCGGCCGTCTGGCCGGCGCCAACGCCGCGGCCAAATTCGCGGGCTGAGGCCTCTGACAAGAAACAGCATTATCTCAACGCAAACAGCGCCTGTCACCCGACAGGCGCTGTTTTTCTGATCAAATCCGTAAAGAAAAGACGGCCTTGCGGCCGTCTTTTCATGATTCTGTTCCGGTTCAGGCCCAGGGGTTCTCGGTGGGATAGGGCAGGCACTTGGGCTGGTTGTAGCCGATATCCTGCACGCCCAGGAACTTGAAAACCTCGAAGAGGGCCTTGCCGTGATGGCCGAAGGCCACGGCGCCGTGGTGCGGGAAGCGCTTCTGGATCAGCACATGGCGGTAGAAGCGGCCCATCTCATGGATGGCGAAGACGCCGATGCCGCCGAAGCTGGTGGTGGCCACGGGCAGAACCTCGCCCTCGGCGATGTAGGAGCGCAGATTGCCCTCGCTGTCGCACTGCAGGCGGTAGAAGGTGATCTCGCCGGGGGCGATGTCGCCTTCCAGGGTGCCGCGGGTGAAGTCGGGCTCGGATCCTTCCGGCTCGAGCAGACGGTGCTGGATGAGCTGATACTTGACGGCGCGGTCGCTGCACATCTTGCAGCTGGGGGTATTGCCGCAGTGGAAGCCCATGAAGGTGTCGGTCAGGCTGTAGTCGAACTTGCCCTTGATCTGCTCCTCCCACATCTGGGCGGGGACGGAGTTGTTGATGTCCAGAATGGTGACGGCGTCGCCGGAGATGCAGGAGCCGATGTACTCGGAGAGAGCGCCGTAGATGTCGACCTCGCAGCTCACGGGGATGCCGCGGGCGGCCAGGCGGGAGTTGACGTAGCAGGGCTCAAAGCCGAACTGCTCAGGGAAGGCGGGCCAGCACTTGTCGGCAAAGGCGACGTACTTGCGGGCGCCCTTGTGCTCCTCGGCCCAGTCCAGCAGGGTCAGCTCAAACTGCGCCATGCGCTCGAGCATATCGGGGAAGTACTTGCCCTCGCCCATCTCGGCGGCCATGTCGGCACAGACCTCGGGGATGCGCTTGTCGCCGGCGTGGGCCTTGTAGCTCACCAGCAGATCCAGCTCGGAGTTCTCCTCGATCTCGACGCCCAGCTCGTACAGGCCCTTGATGGGGGCGTTGCAGGCGAAAAAGTCCTGGGGACGGGGACCGAAGGTGATGATCTTCAGGTTCTGCACGCCGATGATGGCGCGGGCAATGGGATAAAACTCCTTGATCATCTTACCGATGTCGGCGGCGGTACCGACGGGGTACTCGGGGATGTAGCCCTTGAGCTTGCGCATGCCCAGGTTGTAGGAACAGTTGAGCATACCGCAGTAGGCATCGCCGCGGCCGTTGATGAGGTCGCCGTCGCCCTCGGCGGCGGCCACGAACATGCAGGGGCCGTCAAAGCTCTTGGCGATCAGGGTCTCGGGGGTCTCGGGGCCGAAGTTGCCGAGGAAAACCACCAGGGCGTTGCAGCCGGCGGCCTTCACGTCGTCGACGGCCTTGAGCATGTCCTTCTCGTTCTCGACGGTAACGGGGCACTCGTAGATGTTGCCGCCGCAGGTCTTGACGATGGCTTCACGACGGGCGATGGACAGCCCGATGGGGAAACAGTCGCGGGATACGGCAACGATGCCGAGCTTGACTTCGGGAATGTTCTGCATAATCAATTTCTCCTTTATTTACAGATCTTTTTCGATATCGATGTTCTCACCGGAGAGACCGATGTGGGCGCCTCTGCCGGCCTCGCGGGAATCGGGGTGGGCCAGGAGCCACTTATTGCGGGCCCAGAGCCAGCTGTCCTCTTCGTTCTTCGCCTCGATTTCAGGCTTGTCGGTATTCGTGCCGAGGGGCAGCACCACCGCCACGCGGAAGCCGCAGTGGGGGCAGGTGTGGCAGGGTGCGTAGTGCAGCGTGGTGGCATAGACTTCCACGGGCAGGCCCTTGGGCACGCGGAAGGCCTTGACCTTCGCAGTGTCGAGGACGCCGTCGACGATCTCGTCCTCCTTCGCGAGCAGCAGGATGAAGTCCTTGGTGCCCACGTTCACCTCGCTGTCGCGGTGGTACTCCAGGCAGTTGAGCCTGGTGTTGTGGCCCCAGCACATGCCCAGCTGAATGGGCATGCCGCCGTAGGCGCGGTCGCGAAACTCGCCGAAAATGGCGCAGGCCTCCAGGCTCTCGATGCCGGGCTTGTAGGCCGTGCCGGTCTCGGGATGGGGAATGGCCTCCATCGCCGCCAGCAGCTCCGCCGTGTCATAGCCCTCCAGCACCTTGCCATAGGGCTTGAATTCGGGATCGGTTACCGAATAAATGTGCATAGCGCGTCCTCCTTCTTTATTGCAGATCCGGGAAGATGTTCTTCATGGCCGGATAGATTTTGCGGAATTTCTGATACTGCGCCTCATAGCGGGCCGTGAGCTCCGGATCGGGCTTCGTGACGGAGGCAAGCTCCACCAGCGCGTCACTCGCCGCCTGGACGCTGGCAAACTGCCCGCAGCCCACCATGGCCAGCATCGCGCCGCCGTAGCCGGGGCCCTGCTCGGTCTTGACCATCTCCAGCGGGATGCCCAGGACGTTGGCAAAGATCTTCCGCCAGAGGGGCGACTTCGCGCCGCCGCCGCAGAGCTTGGAGCTGGGGATCTCCAGTCCCAGGGAGCGCGCTACCTCCAGGGAGTCCCGGATGGCGAAGGCCACCCCCTCGAGCACGGCCTGGGTCAGGTCGGCGCGGCTCGTGTCCATCGTCATTCCCACAAAGCAGCCGCGGGCGTTCACGTCGTTGATGGGGCTGCGCTCGCCCATCAGATAGGGCAGGAAGAAGACGTGGTTGCGGCCCAGCCTGTCCTCTGTGATGGGCTTCTGCTCGGCGGGGTAATCCGCCGTGTTCAGGATCTCCTCGCAGAACCACTTGTTGCAGCTGGCAGCACTGAGCATGCAGCCCATCAGGTGATAGCCGCCGTCCGCGTGGGCAAAGGCGTGCAGGGCGTTATTCGGGTCCACGCCGAAATGGGCGGAGGAAATGAACAGGGTGCCGGAGGTGCCGAGGGACAGATTGCAGCCGCCCTCGCCCACGACGCCGGTACCGACGGCCGCCGCCGCGTTGTCGCCCGCGCCGGCCACGACCTTCACGCCAGCGGGCAGACCCAGTTCTGCCGCAATCTCGGGCAGTACCGTGCCCACGACCGCAAAGCTCTCAAAGAGCTTCGGCATCTGCGCTTCGGACACGCCGCAGATGTCCAGCATCTCCTTCGACCAGCGCTTGTGCTGCACGTCCAGCAGCAGCATGCCGGAGGCGTCGGAGTAGTCACAGCAGTGGACGCCGGTGAGCCTATAGTTGATGTAGTCCTTGGGGAGCATGATCTTCGCGATGCGCGCGAAGTTCTCCGGCTCATGCTTCTGCATCCAGAGGATCTTCGGCGCGGTGAAGCCCGCAAAGGCGATGTTCGCCGTGAGGGCGGAGAGCTTCTCCTTGCCGATCACGCTGTTGAGATACTCCACCTCTTCGCCGGTGCGCCCGTCGTTCCAGAGGATGGCAGGGCGAATCACCGCGTCCTGCGCGTCCAGTGCCACCAGACCGTGCATCTGGCCGCCGGCGCCGATACCGGCAACCTGGGAGGCGTCCTCCCCTGCCAGCAGCTCGCGCACGCCGCTGACGCAGCCGTCCCACCAGTCGGCGGGGTTCTGTTCCGACCAGCCGGGCTGGGGGAAGGAGAGCGGATAATCTTTCGTGACCTCGCGGCGGATCGCGCCTGTCTCGTCCACGAGCAGGAGCTTGACCGCCGAAGTGCCGAGGTCGATGCCGATATACAGCTTCATAGCGACACCTCTGATTTTAATTCTTAAAGAGAAAGTACTTGTAACTTTCCAAATGCTTTGATAGTTTATTATACACGGTAGTCATCGAAAGGGGAAGAGAAATATGAAAAGGAGTGCAAAAGAATGGCTCCTGCGGATCGCAGTTTTGCTGCTGGGGCTTACGGTCGCCCACCTGGGCGTCACGCTGTTTCTCCTGTCCGACCTGGGCTCCGACCCCTTCAACGTGTTCGTACAGGGGCTGTACCGCAGCATCGATAAGCTGCTGCACCGGCCCATTTTGACCCACGGGCGGACTCACATCGCGGTAAGCCTGCTGATCGTTCTGGTGCTGCTCGTTGTGGATCGCAGCTATCTCAAAATCGGGACCGCGCTGTGCATGCTCTTCGGCGGGCCGATCATCGACTTTTTTTCCGCGCTGCTCTCACCCACTCTGGCGGGCGCCGCGCTGCCGCTGCGCATCCTGATGCTGGTGGCGGGCTGCGGCATCCTCGCTTTCGGCATGACCATCGTCATCCGCTCGGACGCGGGCACCGGCCCCAACGATCTGGTGGCGCTGGTGCTCAGCGAGAAGCGGGGCTGGCCCTTCAGCTGGACCCGGGTCGGCGTCGACGCGCTCTTTGCCCTGCTGGGCTTTCTCGCGGGCGGCGTGGTCGGCCTCGGGACTGTGATCTGTATGTTCCTGGTGGGGCCGGTGGCGGGCTTCTTCCTGCCCGTCAACGGCCGCTGGATCGACGCGCTGGTGGGCCGCTTCTGTGAAAAGCGCTGATTCTCAGCGTCCTTTCCGCTCCAGCGTTTTGAGAAGCTGCTTCTGCACCGGCAGGCGCAGCCGCCGGGGATAGAGCGCCCCGTATTCGGCGGCGAGGGCCGCCGCTTCGGCGGGGCTGAGGCAGTCCGTGAGAGCGCCGCCCAGACCCTGCACCGCGATCAGCATCCAGTAGAGGCTTTTCGGCTCCTCATGGGTCTGGGGCGCCGCAAACTGAAAGCGGAGGATTTCCGCCGCGGTCTCGGATCCGGGCGAAGAGTCTGCGCAGGCTTTCAGCAGCGCTTCCAGCTCCTGCGCGAAGCGCTCATGGCAGGGATCGTCCGCCGGGCCGGGCGTCATGCCAAAAAGCCCGTCGCCGATCTTCCGGTTTTTCTCCAGTTCCTCCACATTCCGGATATAGTCGTAATACAGCTTTTCCACCCGGGAAAGCCAGGATGCTTCCATTTTCCTACTCCTCGACCTGTTCCGTTTCGTCCGCTTCCCCGGTTTCAGTCTGTGCGGGCAGCCTTGCCGCCTCCACCTCTTTCCGCCAGCGGCGGACCAGATAGACGACAAAGGCAAGGGCCGCGATCACAAAGAAGCCTGCCGCCGTGTAAGCCACAGCCGGAGACATGCTGGTCTCCCCGGTGCGGACGCCCTTCACGATCTGCCAGGCAAGATAGAGCAGATAACCCGCGACCAGGGCGCGCAGCGTAGCGCTGGTGCCCGCGCGGGCCCTGCGCTGTACGTCATATTCCCAATGTTCTTTCTCATTCATGATATTATTCCAGACGGTAATTCTCAAAACAAGGGCAGCGGTATTTCAGCCGCTGCCCTTGTTGCGGACTTGACGGATCAGCCGGCCTTGCCGGTCTTGTGGTTGGAGACCACGTCGAAGATAACGGCCACCAGCAGCACCGCGCCCTTGACGATGTACTGCCAGTTGTTGTCCAGACCGATGATGGACATGCCCTGGTTGATGACGCCGAGGAAGATAGCGCCGATGCAGATGCCCGCCACGGTGCCGGAGCCGCCGTAGGCGGAGGCGCCGCCGATGAAGCAGGAGCCGATGGCGTCCATCTCGAAGGCGTTACCGGTGTCGCCGTTGACGGAGGCGATACGCGCCGCCATCAGCAGGCCGGAGAGGCCGGCCAGGAAGGACATGGACAGATAGGCCAGGAAATAGACCTTGCGGGTGTCGATACCGGAGAGCTTGGTCGCCTTCTCATTGCCGCCGACGGCGTAGAAGTAACGGCCGAGTGCCGTCTTGCTGGTGATGAAGGAGTAGATGAACACCACGGCCAGCACCCAGATCAGCATGACGGGGATGCCCTTGTACTTGGCGAGCTTCCAGGAATAAAACACGATCAGCCCGGCGATGACCAGCTTCTTCAGCAGTTCAGGGCCGAGGGGGCCGACGGCATAGCCCTTGCGCTTCTTGCTGGCGCGGCCGGTGAAGACCGTGATCAGCAGGATGACCGCGATCACGATACCGACGATCAGCGCCGAGGGGAGCCATTTTTCCTTGGCATTGTCAAGCCCCGGGATCTGCACATAGGAGGCGAAGATGTTCAAAAACAGCGTGTCCTTGACAGGAACCGTCTTGGACGCCAGGATCACGCGGCCGAGGCCGCGGAACAGGAACATACCGGAGAGTGTGCAGATGAAGGGCGGGATGTGGACATAGCCGATCCAGAAGCCCTGCCAGCCGCCGATCACAGCGCCGACCATCAGGCAGAGGAAGATGACCAGAATGGCGTTCATGCCGTTCTTATCCATCAGCTGCGCGGCCAGCGCGCCCACGAGACACACCGTGGAGCCGACGGACAGGTCGATGTTGCCGCCAGTGAGGATGCACAGGAGCATGCCGCAGGCCAGCACCAGAACATAGGAGTTCTGCAGAAGGAGGTTGGACATGTTCTGCGGATAGAGCAGGCGGCCGTGCGTCAGAAAACCGAACAGGATGAACACAGCCACCAGGGCTATGACCATCGTATACTTTTTGACAAAAGACTTCACATTGACGTTCATTGTGCACTCTCTCCTTCTTCGTTCTTTTCCGATCTGAGGATAGCGGCCATGATTTTTTCCTGCGTCGCCTCTTCAATGCCCATCTCGGCAACGATGCGGCCCTCGTTCATGACGTAGATGCGGTCGCACATACCGAGGATTTCCGGCAGCTCGGAGGAGATCATGATGACGGATTTGCCCTGGGCCACCAGGTCGTTCATGATGCAGTAGATTTCGTACTTGGCGCCTACGTCGATGCCGCGGGTCGGCTCATCCAGGATCAGCACGTCCGCGTCGGCGTACATCCACTTGGCCAGCAGCACTTTCTGCTGGTTGCCGCCGGAGAGGTTGCCCGCCTCCTGCTGCACCGAGGGGGTCTTGGTCTTGAGCTTTTCGCGGTACTCTTCGGCCACCTGATTCTCCTTCACCGTGTCGATGACGCCGCCGGAACAGACCTTGTCCAGTCGCGCCAGGGTGTTGTTCACGGCGATGGTCTGGGGCAGGATAAGGCCGTTGCCCTTCCGGTCCTCGGTGACGTAGGCGAGGCCCGCCTCGATGGCCTGCCGCTCATTGCGCAGGTGGACCTCCTTGCCGCCGATGAAGAGCTGGCCGGTGATGCCGGTGCCGTAGGCGTGGCCGAAGATGGACATGGCCAGCTCCGTCCGCCCCGCGCCCTGCAGGCCGGAGAAGCCCACGATCTCGCCCTTGCGGACATAGAAGGAGACGTTGTCGTCCACGACCTTCTCAGTGTAGACCGGGTGGTGAACCGTCCAGTTCTTCACTTCCAGGCCGATCTCTTTGCCGATCTTGTGCTGGCGGGCGGGGAAACGGTCGGACAGCTCACGGCCGACCATGCCGCGGATGATGCGGTCCTCGTCCACCGAACGGTCCTGGTTGTCTATGGTTTCAATCGTCGAGCCGTCGCGCAGGACCGTGATCCGATCCGCCACATAAGCGATCTCATTGAGCTTGTGGGAGATGATGATCGAGGTCATGCCCTGCTTCTTGAACTCCAGCAGGAGATTCAAGAGCATTTTGGAGTCCTCCTCGTTCAGGGAGGAGGTCGGCTCGTCGAGGATGAGCAGTTTTACGTTTTTCGAAAGCGCCTTGGCAATTTCCACGAGCTGCTGCTTGCCGGTGCCGATGTCCTTGATGAGCGTGTGCTCGCTCTCCTTCAGGCCCACCTGATCCATATGGGTGCGGGCCTCGTGATAGGTGCGGTCCCAGTCGATGCCGAAGCGGCCCTTGCGCTCGTTGCCGAGGAACATATTTTCACCGATGGAGAGCTCCGGGATCAGCGCCAGCTCCTGGTGAATGATGACAATGCCCAGCTCCTCGCTGTCACGCAGCGTCTTAAACTGGCAGACCTTGCCGTCGTAGATGATGTCGCCGGTGTAGCTGCCGAAGGGATAGGTGCCGGACAGAACGTTCATAAGCGTGGATTTTCCCGCGCCGTTCTCGCCCACCAGGGCGTGGATCTCGCCGCGCTCCACCTCGAGGTTTACGTTGTCGAGCGCCTTGACGCCGGGAAATTCCTTTGTGATGTTTTTCATCACGAGAATATGATCAGCCAAAACAAATAACCTCCTCTTACTTTCTCCGCACAGTTGGGATGAGGAGACATTCTCGGAATGTCAATGAAAAAACGGGGCGGGGGTGAAACCCCGCCCCTCGGTGTTACAAGGTGTTGAAGGATGGTTTAGCCGAGCGTGGAGACCAGGTAGTGGTTGTCGGCATCCCACTCGTAGTTGCCGGTCTCAACCAGCTGGTCGAGGTTCTCGGCGTCGATGGAGTAAGGAACCAGCAGGTAGGAGGGAACAACGCCCAGACCGTTGTCATAGGTCTCGGTATCGAAAGCGGCCTCAGCTTCGAACTTCTCGCAGAGCTCTTCGCCCGGCTCCTCGCCGGCCAGAATCGCGGACACGAGAACCAGGGTGACGCCCGCCTCGTCGGAGACGTTCTTGTAAACGGTCATGGTCTGGATGCCGTCAACGATGTTCTGCAGGTTGCCGATGTCGCCGTCCTGGCCGGTGACGATGGGCTGGTTGGAGCCGGCATAGTCGGAAACGATGGCCTGGGCAACACCGGCGGCGGTGGAGTCGTTGGAGCAGAGGGCGATGTCAAGCACAGTGCCGTCGCCATAGTAGGAGGCCAGAGTGTTCTGGAAGTTCTCCAGAGCGGTGTCGGTGCTCCACTGCGGAGTGGCGACCTGCTCAAAGGTGGTCTTGCCGGAGGGGATCTTCAGGGTGCCGGCGTCGATGTAGGGCTTCAGGGTATCAAAGGCGCCGTTGAAGAAGTAGCCGGCATTGGTGTCGGCGGGGTCGCCGGCGGTAAACTCAATGTTGTAGGTCTTGTCGCCCGCGTTCTCGAGGTCGAGAGCGTCGATGACATACTGGGCCTGCAGCACGCCGACCGTGTAGTTATCGAAGGAGACATAGTAGGCGATGTCGGCATTGTTGATCAGACGGTCATAGGCGATGACCACGATGCCGGCGTCGGCGGCGTCAGCCAGGACGGAGCTCAGGGTGTCGGAGTCGATAGCGGCGATGATCAGAACCTCAACACCGTCAGCGATCATGTTGGCGATGTCGTTGTTCTGCTGAACAGCGTCGTTGTCGGAGTAGGTCAGCTCGACCTCGAAGCCGGCGGCCTCGAACTGCTCCTTCAGATAAGAGCCGTCACGATTCCAGCGCTCCAGGGACTTGGTGGGCATGGAAATGCCGACCTTGTGGGACTCTTCGGCGAAGGCCATGCCGGAGCAGGCCAGGGCGAAGATCATAACCAATGCCAGGGTCAGTGCAAGAACTTTTTTCATTGGATAGGTCCTCCTTTGTTTGATGTGTTCGTTTGTTGAAGTTGATCCAACTTCGTTAAACTCATTTTATCGATTTCCCATGCAATCGTCAAGCTGTTTTTGCATGTTTACCTCTTAATTAGCAAAATAGCTGCATTTCACCCCTTTGCTTTGTGCAAAATGCCAGATCTTAGATCATCCGACATTTTCCATTTGTAAAGCAATTTTACAAAAGTCGCTGAAAACGGCTTGACGGCGGCGGGATGCGTGGTACAATAAAGGCAGCTTGAAAAAAGGGTGGTGAGCAGGATGGCGTATAGTTCCGCGGGCGGCGGTCAGCTGGCCGCGGCGCGCAGCAGGATTTTCCGCGCGCTCTACGATTCCCGCGGCTTCTGCTCGAAGCAGACCCTGGCCTCAGGCTGCGCCGTCAGCATGCCGACGCTGTATCAGAATCTGAACGAGCTGATGGAGGCCGGTCTCGTGCGCTACTCCGGGGAGGAGCGCTCCACCGGCGGCCGCCGCGCCCAGGGGCTGGAGATCGTGCCGGACGCGAGGCTCGCTCTGGGCGTCTCTGTCACGGGGCATCATCTGCGCCTCTCGGCGGTGGATCTCAACTTGAACGAGCTTGCCTACCGGAAGGCGGATTTCGACCTTGCCGCGCATCTTGCCGGGGAGGATCAGGCCATGGCCGGTCTGATCGAAGGTTTTCTGGACGATTATCAGATCGATCGGGCAAAGCTCCTGGGAGTCGGCATCACGATCCCGGGGCTCATCAGTCCCGACGAGAGCCGGATCACCCTGGCCCCGACGCTGGGCATGAAGAACGCCCCGCTCAGCCCTCTGACCGGCGGAATCCCCTATCCCGTGCACGTGGAAAACGACGGCACGGCCAGCGGCCACGCCGAGAGCTTTGCCCGACGCCAGCAGGAAAACCTGGCCTATCTGTCCCTGGAGGACGGCGTGGGCGGCGCAGTGCTGATCGGCGGACTGCCCTACACCGGCAGCGGCTCCAAGAGCGGCGAATTCGGTCACATCTGCGTGGAGCCGGGCGGACTCCCCTGCTCCTGCGGGCGGCGCGGCTGCCTGGAGGCCTACTGCTCCGCGAGCCGGATCGAATCCGCCTTCGGCGTCAGTCTGGAGGACTTCTTCCGGGGTGTAGAGGAGCACCGGCCGGAGTACGAGACCCTGCTGTACGACCTGCTGCGGCATCTGGCCGTGGGCATCAACAACATCCACATGGTGCTGGACTGCGACGTGGTGCTGGGTGGCTTTCTGTCCGAGTACCTGCAGCCCTATCTGCCCGCTCTGCGGCAGTATGTGACGGCGGGCAATCCCTTCATGGAGAACGCCGATTTCGTGCAGATGAGCCGCCTGCCGCGGCATATCACGACGCTGGGCGCCGCGCTCTACTTCGTGCGGCAGTTCGTGGCTTCCATCTGATATAAACAGGAATAAAACCAATGCCCGCGTGTTCGCCTGAACACGCGGGCATTGGTCAGCTTGTCAAAAAAGTCCCCAGATGGACTTTTTTGACTGCGCTTCTGCCGCCGAGGATTTTGTCAGAAGACAAAAACCATTTTCCCAAAAGCTTGAATAATCAAGCTTTTGGGGCGGCGTCTGATTGTACTCGAGGCGGGTCTTGCCCCCTCGAGCTCCCCCGC